>Ga0315268_10003745_pt1 | contig 16652 bp, 14 predicted proteins | sample C1_top_MG_FD_204535 | JGI IMG/M metagenome (GOLD analysis project Ga0315268, IMG submission 204535) | Sediment microbial communities from Yellowstone Lake, YNP, Wyoming, USA - C1_top | ecosystem: Environmental > Aquatic > Freshwater > Lake > Sediment | place: USA: Wyoming | collected 2017-08-01
GATTGATGGTCGTCGCCATCACGCGAATCGCCGTCTTTCGTTCGCCCTTTCGTTTTCTTTCCAAAATCTCCATGTTTCCTTTAACAATGGCGATTGGCGTCTGCAGCTCATGTGAAACATCCGTGAGAAATTTTGATTGGGCTTCCTGCATGCCGCGCATCTCCTCGGTTCGTTCAACAACCCGCCTCTCTAATTCCTCTCCGTGGCGACGTACAGCCGTATAGAATCGGGCATTTTCTATCGCCATCCCTGCCTGATGCGCAAGTACCGATAAAAGTTCTATATCCTTAGACCTGAAGATATCATCGGATAATTTCCCTCCCAGAAGCATTGCCGCATTATTGCCGTCTCGTGAAGGCAGTGGAATAATCGCCGCGATCCCCAAGGCCTTGGCAGAAGCCATAATGGCGGAATAACCAGTCTCCTCCTTTTCCAACTCCTGAATAAAAAGCGGCTGATTGGTGCCTGCAAAAATATCCGGAATATTTTTCAAACATTCCTGTTCTCCAAAAGACTCCGAACCGACATGGAAAAAGCCACGAAACCACGAGGTACCACTTATATCGCGAAAAACAAATACGATCCGCTCAGGTTTTATCGTTCGCATTAAAAAATCATCAAGTGAACGAAGGAGTATTTCGAGGTCGATAGTTTCATTGAGAAGGGGCCCGAGTTCGCGGACCGCAACCGCATAATCATAATCTTTTCTAAAGAATATGCTGTCTGTAGCGCGCTCGAAAAAGCGCCTAAACCAAATAAATCCGAAAGCTCCTACGATCGCAGCAATAACATCGTCACTCCATCCGTCTTGCTGCGTAAATTGCCGGACTAAAAAATCAATACCGAAAAAAGCTACGGAAATAACGGCGATCGAAGACGCATACATTAGGCCGCGTTGGACCACAATGCTGATATCCATAAATTTGTGGTGCACGATCGCATAAGCCGTGCATCCGATGAATACGACCGAAAATAATGGCCCGCATAGATTGAATTGAAAAATATGTAACGACGGGAGGAGGATTTCCGTGATAAAAGCGGCGAAGATGAATAACCCCGCACCAGTTGCGAGGTAACGCATCTGCACGCGGCGGATGCTATGGAGTAGATGGTATTTTCTGTAAAATTTGACGGCGACCAATACTATATAAAAGCTGATGACCAGTCCGAAAAACGGGAACAGCGGACCATTCTTCGGCTCTAAATAATGGCCAGCTGCGTTGAATCGAGCGAACCGGATGAAAAGTCCGGTCGGCGTGAGAAAGAAAAGAACGCACCACGGCAAGATCAAAAAGAAAAACCTTCTCCCTATGACGCACCCGTTGGGAAATATTTCGGCAAAAATCACGAATCCCAATAAAACAAGCTCCCCGCCCCAAAGCGCGAGCGTCACAAAAAGGAGCTGTCCAGTCCAGAGGATCAACATCATTCCCGCGCTCCAACCGACGACACCGAGGATAAAAAGAAAGAAAAAACGGCCGACTGTGCTACTGGGATTTTTCCACACCACATAAATGCCAATGACGAGGTTAAAAATGTCAACGGCGATATGGGCGATAATCCAGGGGAGCATGTAGTTACGTTGCCAAGTTGAGACAACTCAATACTAAACCGAAAACTCCAGCGGTCAAGAAAAAGTTAATAAAGATTTAATGTTGAATATGGTAGCTTTACTGCGACGCCGAGATGTGTTCGGTGCTGTATGCCAAGCTTCCGCCAACTTTCTTGCCGGGGTTGAAGATGTTTTCTGGGTCAAATATATTCTTGACCTCCGCGAAGAGCTTCGTGATCTCCGGGCCGTACATTTCCGTAAGATATGGCGTGCGGATGAGGCCGTCGTTGTGCTCCGCCGTAATTGAGCCCTTGTATTGGAAGATGAGCCGGTAGACCTCTTCGGAGATCTTTGGGATTAGTGCGCGCACACGGGCGTCTTTGAGGTCCATGAGCGGAATGATGTGGAAGTTGCCGTTCCCTGGATGGCCGGCAATCGTGTAGATGAGGTCTTTCTTGTATTTGTCCAGGATTGCGTTGATCTTCGGCAGAACTTCCGGCATGTACTCCGGCTTCACGATGAAGTCGTCTATGAATGGAGCCGTGTCTTTGCCCGTCGTATTGTTGTGGAGGAGCGCGAAGCTCTGCCGCCGGATGGCCCAATACTTTTGTTCTTCTTTTTCGTTCCTCAACGCCCGCACCTGCACGCCCGGATGCGTTTTTCCGAACTTCGCGATATCGTCGCGTAGCTTGCCGAGCTTCATGGAAAGATCCTTCTCGTCGTCGCCGGCGAGCTCCACGAGCATGATCATCTTTGGCATGCCGCCCTTCAGCACCATCCATGCTTCCGGCAAGAATTGGAAGCCCAAAGAAAAGATGCTCCCCTTCATTGAGCGGATGACCTGCCGCCAGAGCTTGACCGCCACCTGGATCGTTTTGTCGTCGTACGATTCAATGCTTTCCGGATTGAACTTTAGCACCTCTTCCACGAGGTCGCCTGCTGGCTTGAGGTCCTTCAAAAAGACTACTGCCATGCGGGAATGCTTCTTCGCCTTCACGAGGCCGAATTTTGCCTCGGTTAGCAATCCAAGCGTCCCCTGCGATCCAACGATGAGCTTCGTAAGGTCAAAAACGCCGCGTTCGCGGTCCCAAACGTTCCACAGGTAATAGCCGGCGGAGTTTTTGGATACGTCGGGCTTGGCTTTCCGGATGGCGTCCCAGTTGGATTCAATGAGCGCCTTCAGCTTGCGATAGATGTCGCCCTCAAAACCGTCTTCCTTCAATTTCGCTTCAAGCGCGCCGCCCGAAAGAGGCCAGAGCGTGTGCTCTTCCCCGTCGCACAAAACGACATTCACTGCACGTACATAATCTTCCGTCTTACCGTATGCAAGCGTCTTTTCGCCGCCGGAATTGTTGTTCACCATGCCGCCAAGCGCGCAAAGATCTTTTGATGCCGGATAGGGCGGGTAGAGCAAGCCGCGCTTTGAAAGCTCTTTTTCAAAATCGCGGAAATAGACGCCGGGCTCCGCGATCGCCTCATCGTCCCTGATCTCTTTTATATGATTGAAATATTTTGTGAACGATACGATGATGGATTGGCTGAGCGGCCCGCCCGTCATGTCCGTGCCCGCGGAGCGCCCGGTGATGGAGATGTCCTCGCCGGCAGATTTTTTCTTCACCACGAACTTTACGAGGTTTTTTATATCGTCAACATCTTTCGGGAACACAACCACTTGCGGCCGCACCTTAAAGAGCGAATAATCTCGGCTGTATTTTTCAAGCGTGGCGCCGTCAACCGCAACGTCGCCGTGGAAAAACTCTTTTATCTCGTCGGAAAGCATTGAGCTTATTATATCATTAAAAAAACGGGGAGTTCGTGTGAACTCCCCGCGTTGCGGGACGAATCCCGTTACTAATAGATACTGAGGCCTGCCTCGGTGACGAGCCTGCCGTTGCCGTCGCGAAGCTGAACCGTCAGGGGAAACTTTGCTTTTTCCCCGGAAAAGGTCCAGATAAGGGCTTTTTCCATCGGCTGGCCGCGCTTGTTGTTCGTTGAATACTGGAAGCGAACCACCTGGCTCAAATCCTTTCCGTATTCTCCGACTTCTGCGACGCCAAGCGAATAGATACGATCCGGATGAAAATCGTCCGGCGTGATAACGGTTCCGATGCAAGCGCCCAATCCATTGTCTTCACTGCACCTCGGATTCGGAAACTCACCCATGTTGATCTCCGTGATCGGTGGCGGTGCGTTGAAGACACGGCTCGCAACCCAGTTCCCGAAACGGCCGAACTTGGAAAAGCTCTCTTTCGATTCCGAAAGCACCATGGCAACCACAAATGCGCAAAGCACGAACAGACCGATAAGGCTTGACCGATTCCTTCTCTTTTCTATCGTTTCCATCGCTTCCCCCTGTTTATTAATATTCTTACTTCAAAGGTCCAGTGAGGATGCTAACACGGAAACTATAATTTGTCAATGTTCACCGCCCCTGGACGCAAAACCCTTATGATCCCCCGCTCCGCGGCCACGAGCGTTGACGGCTTGGATGCCAACCGCCCGATATCAACATAGAATTGGACCTTATCGCCGAAATATCTTTTTGCTTCTTTAACGGTTCTTGCCGGCGGCCTTCCCTCAAAGTTCGCGCTCGGCGCCACTAGCGGCCCGGTCTTCAAGAGCAATGCGCGGAGCCACGCCGGTTCCGGCAGGCGGAACGCAAGGGACCGTGTGCCGCGATGGAGATATCTGAATTTTTTGACTAGCTTCTTATTGCCAACGCTCTGCGGCAAAACAACGCTCACTTTCCCGGGCCACACGTGATCCAATATTTTTTTTGTCTGCGCATCAAGTGCAACACCGAAACGCGCCACGTCGCCCACATGGGCAATCAAAATGATCATCGGCTTTTTGGGGTTACGTTTCCGGAGTACATAGATGCGCTCCACTGTTTTTTTATTCAGTGCGCGACCTACAATGCCATACATAGTGTCCGTTGGAAGAACGCCTATGCCTCCCCTCTTCAGGTTTTTCGTTATAACGGCTGGTATTACTTTTGGTTGCATGTGTATACGACGCCTATTTGACCTGCTGGCTAATGGTGCTATAAATGAAGTATGAACAAACTAACTGACGTGAGCAAGCTTGCCATTGCGGCGGGCGTTGGCCTGGTCATCGGTATCGTCCTGATTTCGGTGTACTTCGGCGTAAGCGGCCCAAGCGTTCAGCAATACAATACTTCCGGAAACCAACAGCCGACGAGTACGGCGACCTCGGGATCGCAACCTGGCGCCGGCGGCACGTCCGGATCCACTGCCCCGAAAACCTCCGGCTCCAAAGGCCTTACGATTATCAAGTTGATCACGCCGGTTCCGGGAGATACATGGACAATCGCGACACCGAATGTGATCTCCTGGATGAAGGCAGGTGGCTTCAGCGGCCAGATAGAACTGCTTGACGCTTCAACGATGAAACTGGCTGGTGTGATCCTGAACCAGGTTGGCCAGTCACAAACATCATATGAGTGGAACACGAGGGATATCTATTTGAGCCGCACGAGTCCATCGAAGACGACTGTGCTCCCGGGGAAATACGTCATAAAGATCTTGTTTGATGGGAACAATGTTGCCCCGATCACGAGCCAGCCATTCACGATCTCAAAGTAACCTATTCAAAAGCCCTCCTCCCGCGGAGGGCTTTGTGGTAACCGATGGCGAATCGGTGCGCCTCGTTGCGCACGTGGACGAGTGTGGCTTTATTCGTCCATTTTGGGATCGCGCCAAGAATGTCGTTCCGCTTTCTTTCCGGCCCCTTTGCGATCCCCACTATCGGGATCCGCAATCCAGCGCGCATTAGCACGCGATGCGCGGCGTTTGCCTGCGCTATACCGCCATCGATCAGAATGAGATCCGGGAACTGCCACCGCTCTTTTCGCGCGGCGCGGTCGGCTTCATTCGCGCCGCGCGAAAACCGCCGCGTGAGCATTTCTGTAAGCATCCCCACATCGTTCGGTTTGAATATGGTCCGTATTCTGAACTTCCGGTATTCGTCTTTATTCGGCCTGTCTCCTTCAAAAACGACCATGGAACCAACCGCCGAAGTGCCGGAAATATTTGAAATGTCATATCCTTCAATTCTGCGCTCTTCCACGCCGCCCTCTTTCAACGCCTCGTCCGCCGCAAACACCTCGGAATCGGAAATGAGCGCGGTGTCGCGGATATGCTGTAGCGCAAAAAGCTGGCGGCGGAGTTTTTCCGCCCTCTCAAAATCAAGTCGCCGGCTCGCGGATTCCATCTCTTTTGTAAGCTCGCTCATCACTTTCTTTTTCCCTCCTTCCAAAAACAATTTCAGCCGCTCTATATTTTTGAGATAATCCTCCCGCGTGACCGCACCTGTGCACGTTCCCGGGCAAAGCCCGATCTCTGCGTAAAGGCACGGGCGGGGAAATTTTCCTATCCGCTCCGGATCGTGCGTGTTCCATTGGAATATCTTCCTTAATATTTTGAGCGCCTCGCGGACGCTTGAGGCGGACGTGAACGGCCCAAAACGCTTGCCGGAAACGCCGTCCTTCCCGCGCACAAGAAGCACGCGTGGAAATTTTTCTTTTGTGATCTCAATATACAAAAAACTTTTGTCGTCCTTCTCGCGGACGTTGAACGGCGGCGACAATTCCTTGATAAGCTCCGCCTCTCGGATAAGCGCCTCAAGCGCCGTGTCGGTCTCTTCGTGGTCAATATTCTTTATTTTGGAAACCAGCGTCTGGATGCGAACGTCGTGCGGCCGTTCAAAATAGCTTGAAACCCGCCTACGGAGATTTCCCGCCTTTCCGACGTAAAGCACGCGGCCGGCGCCGTCCTTCATCAAATACACGCCAGGCGTATCCGGCAGCTTTTTGTAATCCTGCTGATTCAACATCAATTTTTAATCCCCAAGAAGCACGTAGACGGCGCATTTACCAATCTCAGAAAGAACTCCTCCCTCTATTCCCTCGCTTACTTTTTCAAGAGGCAGTTTTGAACCAGAACTCCCGCCTTCGGAAAAAAGATAATCCCCTTCAATGTAGGCGAGCTTGCGGCCATCCTCGCCATGAACGAAATTACCTTCAAAATATCCTAGCTTCCTGCCGTCGTGCGCGCGGACATGGTGCTCTTCTATCCACCCGATCTTCTGCCCGCCACGCCAAATATCGTTACCGATAATTTTTATCATGGTCTCAGTATAGCAAAATTATTTTGCCAGGGTTTTGCGGAGATATTGCCCGGTGTAGCTGCCGGCCTTCCTCGCAACTTCCTCCGGCGTACCTTTTGCAACGATCTTGCCGCCGCGCTCGCCGCCCTCCGGACCGAGGTCTATCACCCAATCGGCGGTCTTTATCACGTCCAGGTTATGCTCAATAACAACTACGGTATTCCCCCTATCAACAAGCCGTTGCAGAACTTTCAGCAACTGGTCCACATCGGCAAAGTGGAGCCCGGTCGTCGGCTCGTCAAGCAAATAAAGCGTGCGGCGCGTATCACGTTTTCCAAGTTCCGCGGAAAGCTTGATGCGCTGTGCTTCGCCGCCGGACAGCGTGGTCGCGGACTGTCCGAGTTCCAAATATCCCAGCCCAACCTCTTCCAAGATGGTGAGCTTCTCGTGAAGCCATGGAATGTCATCGTAGAATTTCACCGCTTCCTCAATCGTCATCTTCAAAATGTCGTAGATGTTTTTGCCTTTGTACTCTACTTCAAGCGTCTCTCGGTCAAAGCGCTTTCCCTTACACACGTCGCACGTCACATAGACGGTCGGCAAGAAATGCATTTCTATTGCGATCGTTCCGTGCCCTTCGCAGTTCTCGCAACGGCCGCCGGGCACGTTGAAGCTGAACCGGCCCGGTTTGTATCCGCGCACCCGCGCATCCTCCGTGGACGCAAAAAGGTCGCGGATGTGCGTCCATGCGCCAACATATGTGGCCGGATTGGACCGAGGCGTGCGGCCGATCGCCGCCTGGTCAATATTAATGATGCGGTTGATATATTCCGTCCCGAGCAGTGCTTTGTGACCACCAACCTTGTAACTCGCATGATTGAACTTATCGGCAAGCGTTTTGTAGAGCACATCATAGACCAAGCTGGACTTCCCTGAACCGGAAACTCCGGTCACCGCCACAAAACGCCGCAGAGGAATATCCACATCAATATCTTTGAGATTGTTCGCATGCGCGCCGCGGATCTTCAAATGATCCTGTTTTTCATCAACTTTCCTCCGTTGTTTCGGAACCTCTATAAATTGCTTGCCGCGCAGGTACTCCAGGGTGAGTGAGGTCTTTTTAGGATCTTTTAATACTTCAGGGATCGGCCCTTGCGCCACGATATGCCCGCCGTGCACGCCAGCCGCCGGTCCGATATCAACCAAATAATCCGATGCCCGAATGGTGTCCTCGTCGTGCTCAACGACGATGATTGTGTTCCCGAGGTCGCGCAGGTCGTGGAGCGTTTTGATGAGCTTCGCGTTGTCGCGCTGATGGAGACCGATCGTCGGCTCGTCCAGAATATAAAGCGTGCCAACTAGGCGCGAACCGATCTGCGACGCGAGCCGTATCCGCTGGGCCTCGCCGCCGGAAAGCGTCCCGGCCTTTCGGTTGAGCGTCAGATACTCCAAACCGACATCCATCATGAACTTTAACCGGTTTTTTATCTCACGTATGGGCGCTTCCGCAACCTCGCTTAGCGACGTATTCTTGAATTTCATGCTCCCGAAAAATTTATAGGCGTCCTCAATGGAAAGTGCCGTCGTCATATTTATATTCTTGCCGTCCACGAGAACGTTTAAACTTTCCTCGCGGAGCCGCTTGCCGGCACACATCGGACAAATTTCTTCCGACCACAGGTCCTTGGTGCCCAAGCCATGGCACTCCGGGCAGGCGCCGTAAGGGCTGTTGAATGAAAACAGTCGCGGCTCTATTTCCGGGAAAGAAAATCCGTCGTGCGGACACGTGAACTTCGCCGACAAAGAAACATCCTTATCGGTGATGATCGTCACCACGTCGTTCCCACGCTTCAACGCAGATTCAATGGCCTCCGACAACCGCAAACGGTTATCTTTTTCTTTAAAATTGATCCCTGCCGGCATTCTATCAACCACAAGATCAATATCGTGCGTTTTGTAGCGGCTTAGCTCCACCCGTTCGCGGAGCGAATGATACTTTCCGTCAATGCGCACTTCGGAAAATCCGGCGTTCAAAAAATCGTAGAGCATCTGGTAGTACTCTCCTTTCCTGCCGCGCACGACGGGCGCGAGTATCACCATGTTCTTTTTTGCGCCCGTGGTACCGCTATTTTCGTTTGCGATATCAATGGCCACATCAACTATCTCTTCGTTCGTCAGCTTCTTTATCTCGCGGCCGCACTTTGGGCAATATGGCTTCCCGGCGCGCGCAAAAAGCACGCGTAGATAGTCATAGATCTCCGTTATCGTCGCAACGGTTGACCGCGGGTTCGCCGAATGGCTCTTTTGGTCAATTGATATCGCTGGAGATAGTCCTTCAATATCGTCAACATCCGGCTTGTCCAAGCGGCCCAAAAATTGCCGCGCGTAAGCTGACAATGATTCTATGTAGCGGCGCTGGCCTTCGGCGAAGATCGTGTCAAACGCCAGGCTGGACTTCCCGGAACCCGAAAGCCCCGTAAAAACCACCATCTTATCCCTTGGAATCTCAAGATTGATGTTCTTCAAGTTGTGCTCGCGCGCGCCTTTGATGATTATTTTGTCGTGTGGCATACGGAAAGTTCCCCCGGCGGAGGCCTCTGGGGGTCGTACAAGAGGAGTTTAGCGTTTAGGGTACTGAACGTCAACACATTTTGACTTAATCATCTTTTAATGTTATACTGCTCACAGCCCATCTGATGTAAGGTTGTGGCGAAGGAGGGGTATGCAAGATGCACTTTCTGCACGACAAAACTGGATGGCATCTCGCCGACGGTTTTCGCTTTGCCAGCCTTTCAAGCTCAAACCAAATGAAAGGATCTTCTCGGAATCCGGCATCATCGTCACCATTGCCGCGCCACCGAGTCCATCCCGGGTTCAAACATCAAAGAGGCGGAAATAACTTCCGGCCAGGCCGACGGGCGCGCAGCAATGCGCGCCCGCTTTCTTATATTAAATTTTCATTAACTCACGAACGCCGGAAAATTTACGACCACTTCGCCATCACCGTTCCCGCTCTGCTCTTTCCAAAGCGCCGAGTAGAGGCCGCTCTTGTGCTTCAAAAGCGCAGAGTGGCTCCCCTGCTCCACTATCTTTCCTTTTTGAAGGACATATATCATGTCGGCGTGTGAAATTGTTGAGAGACGGTGTGCGACCATTATCGTGATTAGATTCGGCCGCGATTTTGCAATTTCTTTGATGGTATCCGTTATGGATCTCTCGGTGATGGAATCCAAGCTTGATGTTGCCTCATCAAAAATAATGATGTCCGGGTTGCGCAGGAGCGCGCGGGCGATGGCAAGGCGCTGGCGCTCGCCGCCGGAAAGCTTCAAACCGCCTTCGCCTATCTTCGTGTCCAAGCCCCTCCCGCCGCGGTCGGCGACTCCGGCGACTGCGGCGTTCCTGAGCGCCATCCAGCAATCATCATCCGTCGCCGCCGGATTCACGAACAAAAGATTTTCACGAATCGTGCCGGCAAAAAGCTGTGTCTCCTGGGAAACATAGCCCACGCGCCGGCGGAACAGGTCGTAGTCAACGGTTGTAGAATCAATGCCGTTCAAAAAGATCTTGCCCTTGGTAGTTCGGTAAAGGCCTACGAGCAATTTCACCATTGTGGTTTTCCCCGAACCTGAGTAACCCGCAAACGCCATTGTTTCGCCGCTCCTTATCTCAAGATTGATATTTTTGAGCGCCGCCGCGGAACCGTCCGCATATCCGAACTCCACGTTTTTAAAATCAATTGATTTTATCGCCCCTACAGCGACTGGTTTCGCCGGCTTCTTCTCGGGCGGGATATTCAGGATCTCTTCCAACTTTTCCATGCTTCCTTTCGCTTCCTGATATTGCGCGGCGACCGTACCGATATCGCCAAGCGGGTTGAAGATAAAAAACGAATAGAACCAGAGCGTCAAAAATTGCCCGAGCGAAATATCCCTGAGAACTATAAGCCACAGCATTGAGAAAAGGATCGCCGAACGCATTGCGTTCACTATGGTCCCCTGCACAAACGAGAGTTTCCTGATGAGAGTGAGCTTTGAAAGCTCAAGATTGAGCACCTTGTCGTTAACCGCGTTCAGTCGCTTGGTTTCCTGGTCCTCAAGCCCAAGGCTTTTCACGAGCTCCACGTTGCGCAACGTTTCCGTCGTGGAACCGGCGAGGTTTGCGGATTCGATCACGATATTTTTCTGGACGGCCTTGATCTTGCCTCCGATGAAAAAAAGCGCCGTCGCCATTATTGGTATGACGAGGAGATACACGAGCCCTATGACCCAATGCACGAAAAACGCGTACGTAAGGACGATCACAATCCCTACGAGTGACACAAAGACGACATCTATGAAGCTCATTATGAGCTTCTGGCTGTCCAGACGCGCCTTTTGTAGCTTTTGTAGCAATTCGCCCGAGCGCTGGTCCTCAAAAACACCGTATGGCAGAGAAAACGAATGTTTCACGCTATGCGCGTAAAGTTCCGTGCCAACGCGCTGCGTGACAACATTTTCGTAATATTGCTGGAAGTTCTTTGCCACGCGCGAAACAAACGCCGCACCGACGGACACGAGAAGCAATAGCCCGACCCCGCGCAGGAATTCGCCTTGCGAAATACTCCCTATTTTTGAAACGTAGTTATCTATGATAAGCCGAAAGATCTGCGGATCAACAAGCGAGAAGATCGTACTAACCGTCGCAAGGACCAACGTGAGCCCGAGCGTCTTCTTGTATTGCTTCAAATAACCGAAAAGTAAGGCCATAATGGGGTTTATTATACCACCTTTGCCACTTTCTTATTTAGTTCCTTGATCTCGTCGCGCAGGAGCCCTGCGAGCTCAAAGTTCAGCTGCTTCGCCGCCTCGCGCATGTCACGCTCTTTTTCTGCTATCAATTTTTGCATCGCCGTCTTTGATTTTGGAACTACGGCTGTTTCAAGCTTCAGAATGGCGTCTACGTCCGGCAGAATGTCGGATATTTTTTTGATGATCGTTTTCGGCGTGATGCCGTGTTTTTTATTGTATTCAACCTGGATCTTGCGGCGGCGGTCGGTCTCTCTCACGGCGCGCTCAATTGAACCCGTGATCTTGTCCGCATACATCAAAACCTCGCCTGCCACGTTGCGCGCCGCGCGGCCTATCGTCTGCACTAAAGAAACTTCGCTCCGCAGAAATCCTTCTTTGTCGGCGTCCAAGATCGCCACGAGCGAGACCTCCGGCAGGTCAAGGCCTTCGCGAAGCAAATTTACGCCAACGAGCACTTCTATCTTCCCCTTGCGGAGGTCGGTCAAAATTTTGATGCGATCAAGCGTCTTCACGTCGCTATGCAAATAGTTCACTTTCACTTTTTTCTCCTCCAGATATGCGGAGAGGTCCTCGGCCATGCGCTTGGTGAGCGTTGTCACGAGCACACGCTCTTTCTTTTTCACGCGTTCATCTATGCGCGGAATGAGGTCTTCCACCTGGCCGCGCGCGGGGCGGATCGTGATCTTCGGGTCCACGAGCCCGGTCGGGCGGATTATCTGTTCCACTATCTGTTTGCTCTTTTCGCGTTCGTATACGCTCGGCGTCGCCGATGTGTAAATGACCTGCCCGATGCGCTGTCCAAATTCCTCAAACTTGAGCGGACGGTTGTCTATCGCAGATGGAAGCCGGAAGCCGTACTCCACAAGTGTTTTTTTGCGGGCCGCGTCGCCGTTGAACATGCCCTGGAGCTGCGGCACCGTCATGTGCGACTCGTCAATTACCGTAAGAAAATCCGGCTTTCCGTCATCCGTGCGCGGAAAATAATCAAGCAATGTATCGGGCGGTTCTCCCGCGCGGCGCCCGGAAAGATGCCGCGAGTAGTTCTCAATGCCGTGGCAGTAGCCCACCTCACGCATCATCGCCAGATCAAACTTCGTGCGCCGTTCTATCCGTTCCGCCTCAAGAAATTTCTTTTCTTTTTCAAAATATGCGAGGCGCTCCTTCAATTCCGCCTGAATGGCGATGATCGCCCGCTCGCGCTCCGGAGCCTCGGTGATGAAGTGCTTGGCCGGCGCAAAAATAACGTCGGCCACCTGCGGCGTCTTGCCGGGCCGAAATCCGGCGACAGGGTCTATCTCATATATGGCGCGGACCACGCCGCCCACAACTTCAAAGTTATAGATGACTTCCCGGTCCGCAGGCATAATCTCCCAATTTTCGCCGCGAAGCCGGTAGGTCGCGCGCTTCAGGTCGGCGCTCGTGCGTGAGAATTGCAGCTCCACCAGCTTGCGCGAAAAACTCTTGCGGTCTATTTTGTCTCCAACCTTAAAATGAAAAATGTTCTGTGCGTACACCGCAGGCGCTCCTAAGCCGTAGATGCACGAGACGGACGCAACTACTATAACGTCGCGGCGCGTGAGTAGCGCGGTCGTCGCCGCGTGGCGGAGCTTATCAATCTCGTCGTTGATGAGCGCTTCCTTATCAATATAGGTATCGCTTGACGGAATATACGCCTCCGGCTGGTAATAGTCGTAATACGAAACAAAATAGTTCACGGAATTCTTCGGAAAAAGTTCCCTAAACTCATTACAGAGCTGGGCGGCGAGCGTTTTGTTGTGCGCTATCACTAACGTCGGCCTGTTTATTTCCGCGATCACATTCGCCACCGTGAAGGTCTTTCCCGAACCGGTTACCCCAAGAAGTGTCTGGTCTCGGAATCCTTTTTCCAAACCGGAAACAAGCGATGTGATCGCCTTCGGCTGGTCCCCCGCGGGCTTGTTCTCTGAGATAAGTTCAAAATGGTCCATAACGCACAATTCACCCCAGAGCCCGCGCCCTAAGGGGATGTCATCCGCACTTCACGCTCATCCTAAGATTAAAAAATCATGAAGTCAAACAAAAACCGCCATCCAGCCTCACACCGGAAGACGGTTCTTGTTTAATTGACTACAGGGTTGATTGTACCACTTTCGGCGCAAGAAGGGCTGTGGATAACGGGCAAAGCTCGTGTTTATGCGGCCGCGCCGGGCAATACTTCCTGCCGTAATCTATCAAAAGATATGTCGCTTTGAACCAATCTTTTTTGGGGATGATCGCCATGAGGTCCTTCTCTATCTTCTCCGGTGTCTTTTCGTTTGAAAGGTCGAGAGCGCGCGCCAGACGCTTTACGTGCGTATCCACGGCAATTCCCTCCACAACGCCGTACGCATTCCCCAAAATAACGTTCGCGGATTTCCTGCCGATGCCGGGAATCGTGACCATCTCTTCCATCGTTTTCGGAAGCCTACCTTTGAATTTTGTTTTCACTACCTTCGCGGCCGCAAGAATATTCCTTGTTTTCGCGCGGAAAAATCCGCACTGGCGGATATCTTTCTCAAATTCGCGCGGTTTCGCGCGCACGTAGGCACCAAGCGTGCGATATTTCTTGAAAAGCGCTGGCGTCACCTCGTTCACTTTCTTGTCTGTGCACTGGGCGGAAAGCTCCACGGCAACAAGCAGTTCCCAGTTATTTCCGTATGTGAGGGCGATCTTTGGGTTTGGGAACAGCTTGTTGAGGACGCGGAATATTTTCTGCGCGCGTTTCTTGCGAGCGGCAATGGAATAATTGAGCGCCATGGGCTGATTGTAGCATGCGGCCGGCAGGGTTTACAAAAACGAATTGGTGTGCTAGAATAAAGACAGAGGTGGGAGGCACATGAGAAAGATGCGGCACGAGATATTCCAAGGGGCCGAGATTAGTTTTAACGATTTGGTCCCGGCTATTCCACTTGTGGCCATAGGCGGAATGGCCTTCTTCCTGCTCTGGCTACTTGTCAGAGGCATTACGTCCGGCAACATTCTTCACATTCTCCGCTTTTTTGGGTGAAGTTCCGGCCCGGTCGCGCTTTGCGCGACCGGGCCTCTTTTTTTATTCCTCTATCTTGTATCCAAACCCGTGCACGGTTTTCAATAATTTTTTCCTGCGTCCCACATCTATCTTTTCCCTCAAAAATCGTATGTGAACGTCCACGGTATTCGTAAATGGGTCCGCGTTCATGTCCCAAACATGTTCCAGGATCATACTGCGCGTGAGCATGGTGCCAGGGTTCCGCATCATATACTCAAGCAATGCGAACTCTTTGCGGTTAAGCTGGATAGATTTCCCTTCGCGTATGACCGTATGCGCCCGCGTATCCATCTCAAGGTCCGCCACGGTGAGCTTGGGCCCTGTTATCTTCTTCTCGCGGCGCAAAAGCGCGTGGATCCGCGCCAGAAGCTCCGCGAGCGAGAATGGCTTTGCCAGGTAGTCGTCGGCGCCAAGATTGAGCGCTTCTATTTTCGTTGACACGTCGCCGGTCACCGAAAGCATGATGATCGGAAACGTCTTTCCCCTCTCGCGGATCGCCTTGCAGACCTGAAGCCCATCCTGCTGGCCCGGCAGTTTTATATCAAAAACCCCGACGTCGTACGAGTTGACCTTCGCCCACATAAGCCCCTTTTCGCCGGTATCCGCCCAATCCACCGCGAAACGCTCATCCTTGAGGCCGTGCATAATAAAGCTCGCGATGTCCTTATCGTCCTCTATAAAAAGTACGCGCATACGTCCATCATACGAAATCAAACATTAAAAGATTCTAAAATGAAAATGGCGCCCCGGTTCCCTCCGGATGCGCCATTTTATGCTCACAAAGCCGAATTCGCGGAAACCGCAAGAAGTTCAACGGTGAAATGCAATGTTGAGTTCGCTGGGATAACGGACACGGCCCTGTCCCCGTAGCCCATCTCCGGCGGTATGACGAGCTCCCGCTTCCCGCCAACCTTCATTCCTACAACCCCCATGTCCCATCCCTTTATCACCTGTCCCGCGCCGAGAAGAAATTTGAATGGCGTTTTGCGATCGTAGGAACTGTCGAACTTCGTGCCGTCATCAAGCGTTCCAATATAGTTGACCGTCACCGTGTCGCCGCTCTTGGCTTCTGCACCGGTGCCGGCAACCACGTCGTTTATTGCTAGTTTTTGCATGTTCTGTGATTGCGCCTGTTCAGCGGCAACGCCCTGAGCGACAATGGCCGTCTGACTTTCGGCAGAAATTCTGCCGCTGTACCACATCCCACTGGCAACGATGCCGCTCGCAAGCGCAATGAAAATAATTATGAGTATATACTTTTTCATGTTTAGGATATTTTTGAACCCGGAGAGACCGACCGCTCAACCGTCAGAATGATCGGGGTACCGCCTTCACCGTGTGCCGCAAGGAGCATCCCCCGGCTTTCCATCCCCATAATCTTACGCGGCTCAAGGTTCGCCACAAGAACGATCTCCTTCCCGACCAGCTCATCCGGCGCATAAGCCTTTGCGATGCCGGAAATGATCTGGCGCGGCTCGCCGATATCAACCTGCAGTTTCAAGAGCTTCTCGGAGCCCTCCACGCGCTCGGCAGAAAGTATCTTACCGACGCGCAGGTCAACGTTTTTGAATTCGTCTATGGTCATCGGACTATTTTAGCAAAACAGCGATGCGGAAGCAATTAGTCGGCCGCGGCATCCACCGCTTTTTCTTTTTCACCTCCTCTATTATTATCACGGTCGGAATTGGAATATATCATTGCCTTTTCCTCTACCTTTTGACGATCTTCGCGCATGTTCGTCTCCGGAGCAGGATGGCGGTCAAGAAACTTGCGGATGCGAAACTCAAGATCTGGAGCGGCAGGAACTGTGGCGGATGCCGATGTATCAATGGTGACCGTATCGGTAGTGCTGGTCACGGCGATCTTATCGTGTTCGTCATCGGCTTTTTCACACTTGTCCGTAAAACGCTCCAAGTCCTTCTTATGGCCCGAGAACTCCCCCACCTGTAGCCTCACGGATGACGTCGCGATGGTCAAAAAGAGGCTGCCGCAAAGATCGGTCAGCGCCCCGTCCTGGATATCGTTCTTTTCCGCCTCTTTAATGGAAGCGTTCACGGACTCATCGGCGTCGGTCTTCAATTGCGTGATCGCATCGCTCGCCGGCTTCCGCTCCTCCAGATCGCCCAGCTCCGCCACCCTC
>Ga0315268_10003747_pt1 | contig 16643 bp, 17 predicted proteins | sample C1_top_MG_FD_204535 | JGI IMG/M metagenome (GOLD analysis project Ga0315268, IMG submission 204535) | Sediment microbial communities from Yellowstone Lake, YNP, Wyoming, USA - C1_top | ecosystem: Environmental > Aquatic > Freshwater > Lake > Sediment | place: USA: Wyoming | collected 2017-08-01
TCTGTCTTTGCCGGCGTCGGAGAGCGCTCCCGCGAGGGCAACGACCTGTGGCACGATATGAAGGTCTCTGGCGTTCTCAGCAAGACCGCTCTGGTTTTCGGCCAGATGAATGAGCTGCCGGCTGTGCGCCTGCGCGTCGGTCTCACTGGTCTCACCATGGCCGAGTACTTCCGCGACCGAGAGCACCAGGACGTTCTTCTCTTTATTGATAACATCTACCGCTACACGCTGGCCGGCATGGAGGTCTCGGCTCTCCTAGGGCGTATGCCTTCAGCCGTGGGTTATCAGCCCACACTGGCTACCGAAATGGGCCAGTTGCAGGAGCGCATCACCTCCACCGGGCAGGGCTCCATCACCTCCTTCCAGGCCATCTATGTGCCGGCTGACGATTATACCGACCCCGGCGTGGTATCCACCTTTGGACACCTGGATGCCGTCATCTCGCTGGAGCGCGCCCTGGCCGACCAGGCCCTTTATCCGGCGGTGGACCCACTGTCATCCAACTCCCGCATACTCGACCCCAAGATAGTGGGTGAGGAGCACTACCGCGTGGCGCGCGACGTGCAAAGGATTTTACAGCGCTACAAGGATTTGCAGGATGTTATCGCCATTCTGGGCATTGAGGAACTGTCCGAAGAAGACAAACTCACCGTGGCGCGCGCCCGCAAAATCCAGCGCTTTCTGACGCAGCCCTTCTTTGTCTCTGAAGTCTTTACCGGGCGTCCCGGCAAGTACGTGTCGGTGTCTGAGACGGTACGCGGTTTCAAAGAGATTCTCGAAGGCAAGTACGACCAGTATCCGGAGCAGGCTTTCTATATGGTGGGCGTCATTGAGGAAGTAGCGGAGCAGGCCAAGAAGCTATAAAAAGCTGTCAGCTAACTAGGAAACATTATGGCAAAACTTAGACTCGATATAGTCACTGCGGAACGCCTGGTCTATTCCGAGGATGTGGACGAGGTGGTGGCCCCTGGCGTGGAGGGTCAGCTTGGCATATTGCCACACCATTCGCCGCTGATGACCATGCTCGTCCCCGGGGAGTTGATTGTAAAGCAGGAAGGCACCGAGACCAGTCTGGCGGTTTCAGGCGGCTTTATGGAGGTGCGCCCTGACCGTGTCATCATCCTGGCCGACACTGCTGAAAGGGCCGAGGAAATCGACCTCGCCAGAGCGGAAGAGGCCCGCAAGCGCGCCGAAGCTGCCCGCACCGAGGCTCCGGCGGGCGCAGAAGCCGCCTTAGCTGCTGAGGCTGCTCTCAAGCGCGCTCTTACCCGCCTCAAAGTGGCGCGCCGCCGCCGCGAGCGGCCGGTCTAGGACTTCAAATCTGGTTAAATGAAAGAGGGAGCAAAAAGCTCCCTCTTTGTCGTATTTATTGAGCAGTGCTGGGAGTTATCCCAGCAACCCCTCTATCGGTTCTATCACCATCTTATGAGCCTTAAGGTCGATTCTTTTGACCACGTCTTTTGTCGCTGGAATGAGAATTTCTCTCCCATCGCCTTTAACCACATAGACATCATTTCCACAGTTCAGGATGTCGCTCACCTTGCCCAGGACGGCTCCGTCAGTGGTGCTGACCTCTAGCCCTATGATTTCGAACTGGTAATACTTGCCTTTCGGCAGCTTGCGCAACTCGCTGCGGGGTATTTCCAGCGTTTTGCGGCGCAGTTTGGCAGCGGCCTCCGGCGTGTCGATGCCGCTGAGTTTAACGATGACGGAGCCTTTTTGCGGGCTTGAGCTCTCAATGGTGCATGGAACGCCTTGGATATAGACCGCTTCGCCGGGGTCGAAGCGCTCGGGGAAGTCGGTCAACGGCCTTACGCGGAAAGCCCCCTTGAGACCCCAGGCACCCAGCACCTCCCCGATGGTGATGAACTCATCAGAAGCCTTGTCTTGACCCGCGTCCGTCATTTTATCCGCCAATTCCACTCCTGAAAGCAAAACACCTCATGGCTCAAAGGGAGTTGAGCTTGATGAGGTGTTTCGTGTTCTATTCGGTTGTTAGATGATTTCCAGGCTGGCCTTAGTGCCGGCCTTAGCGGCCTTAACTCTGATGAGGGTGCGGATAGCCTGGGCGATGCGGCCCTGCTTACCTATGATGCGGCCCTTGTCCTCATCGGCTACCTTGAGCTTCAGGACGATTCCATTCTCTGCATCGGTCTCTTCGGTGACGACCACGGCGTCCGGGGCATTGACCAGGGATTTGGCGATGTACTCGACTAGTTCCTTCATTTGGTCTCCTTTGCGGCCTTGAACTTGTTCATGACTCCGGTCTTGATGAGCAGCCTGGCTACCGTTGCCGTAGGCTGAGCGCCTTTCTTTAGCCATTCAATGGCGGTTTTTTCTTCAATGACAACCGTTTCCGGATCGGTCAGTGGGTCATAACGGCCGATGATGCTGATGAAAGCCCCGTTCCTGGCGGCGTGCGAGTCGGCCACCACGACGCGGTAGCTGGGCTTTTTGGGTGCGCCAATCCGGCGTAGCTTGATTTTTACCATGTCCGTCCTTTCTTGCTGGTAATTATGCCTGATTAGTACCAGCCTGTCAATAGCAGCAAGGCACTATCATGGAGAGCGGCAACTCGCGCCTCTCTGGGGCGAGATGTGAGGATTGAAGGGAATCTAGCAATTTCCAGGAAGGATATCCTCGTTTGTCCGAATGAAGTCTATCGCCTATAATGAGGTATTGTGACACTCAAGATACCCCATAGCTGGCAACTGACTTCTTCGCAGGCTATTGCGTTGCAGAGGGAGCTGGCGTGCTCCGTGGTCAGGACGGGAGATGTGGTTTTCCCGCGCTTTATCGCCGGGGCCGACATTGCGCTGCCGCGGGGCAGCCGTACGGCAAGAGCAGCCGTGGTCGTGCTGAGTTGTCCGGTACTGGAACTGGTAGAAGTTGAAACGCTGTGTGCGGAGCTCAGCTTTCCTTATATTCCCGGCCTGCTTTCATTCCGTGAAGCGCCTCTCATCCTTGAGACCTATGAGAGGTTGTCCATCAAGCCTGACCTGTTGTTTGTTGATGGTCAGGGGTTGGCTCACCCCAGACGGCTGGGTATCGCCTGTCATCTGGGGCTGTGGCTGGAGATGCCCACCATAGGCTGCGCCAAGTCGCGGCTGTGCGGAAGACATGACGAAGTAGGTATAGAAGCCGGCAATCAGGTTGAACTTATAGATGAAGGCGAAGTTATCGGCACGGTGCTGCGCACGCAGGCGGGCTCCGACCCTCTGTATATTTCCATCGGGCATAAAATCAGTCTGGAGAACGCTGTCCGCTGGACTAAGGCATGTGTAAAAGGCTATCGCCTGCCGGAACCAGCACGCCTGGCACACCTGGCGGCCGGGGGCCATTTAAACAACTTTGAAACGCGCGCTGGCCTCTAACCTATGTGAGGCGCTGGACGGCGTTTTATAATAATCGGCATAGGAGTTGAAATGTCTGAAATACATGAAAGACTGATTGATGAGCAGCGCAGAATCGCCAACGATATGGTGCGCCTTTGACATAGCCGCCAGAGAAAAAGAAATCGCAGAGATAGAAAAGGCTGTCATCGCTCCGGATTTCTGGGACGATGCCGCCGCAGCGCAGGAAAGAATGCGCAGGCTCGCCGACCTCAAAAAGACGGTAGGCCAGTGGCGGGCGCTGGAGCACAAGGCTGCGGAACTGGCCGAGCTTATGGCACTCGACGAAGGGTCTCCCAGTCCTACCCTCGAAGCCGAGATAGAAGCCGAGATGAAGCAGCTTACTGCTCATCTCGACGACCTGGAGTTCAAGCTGGCTTTCGTCGGCCCTTACGACCTGCGCAATGCCATCCTGGCTATACACGCCGGGGCGGGCGGTGTTGAGAGCCAGGACTGGGCCGAGATGCTGCTGCGTATGTATCTCGGCTGGGCCGAAGCCCACGGCTACGGGGTTGAGATACTGGACAGGTCGGCTGGCGAGGAAGCGGGCATCAAAAGCGTGACGCTGGAAATTTCTGGCGATTATGCTTACGGCTACCTCAAAGGTGAGCACGGTGTGCACCGTCTCATCCGCCTTTCGCCTTTTGACGCCGACCACGCGCGCCACACGTCGTTTGCGCTGGTGGAGGTCATGCCCGAAACCCAGGGCGATGTTGACATAAATGTCAAGCCGGAGGACCTCAAGGTGGAGGCCTTCCGCTCCAGCGGGCCGGGCGGCCAGAACGTGCAGAAGGTATCCAGTGCCGTGCGCATCATTCACATTCCTAGTGGAATTGTGGTCACCAGCCAGACGGAGCGCTCGCAGCACCAGAACAAGGAAATCGCGCTGCGCATCCTCAAGGCTAGACTGTTCAAGATGGAATTGGCCAGGCAGGAAGAGGAGCGCGCCAGACTCAAGGGCAAACGCGTCTCGGCGGAGTGGGGCAACCAGATACGCAGCTATACGCTGCATCCCTATCGCCTGGTCAAGGACCATCGTACCGGCTTTGAAACGGGCGACGCCGAGGGTGTTCTCGGCGGGGCCCTGGATGGTTTTATCGACGCTTATCTGAGGTCGGGATTGGGGCAAGGGAATGATTAAGAAGCTGGGCCTTCTGGCGGTTATTACAGCGCTGATAGCCATGCTGGCACCGGGGCCGGTGCAGGCGGTTGGCGGCATAAGCATTGTGCTCAGTTCGGCGCAATCGCAATTCCCGCTCACGCTGACCTTCAACCTGCAGGCCCAGAGCAGTGCGCCTATCACGGATGTGCGCCTGCACTATGCGGTGGAGCGCGACAGTTTTGTTAAAGTCGTGAGTGAAATAAAGCCTGTCTTTACCGTGTCCGCCAGTGTCAACACCAGCTATGCCTGGGATATGCGGCAGAGCGGCGGCCTGCCTACCGGCACCGTCGTGGACTACTGGTGGACGGTCAGCGACAGTTCTGGCAGTAGCCTTTCTTCCGAGCAGCAAAAGGTGAGCTTTAACGACACGCGCTACACCTGGCGTAGGCTGAGCGGCGGCAACATCAACCTCTACTGGTATTCAGGCGATGCTGCCTTCGCACAAGGCCTGCTGGATACGGCTCAACAGGGTCTGGCCGCCCTGGAAAAGAACACTGGCGCAGAGCTCAGCAAGCCGGTATCGGTATATATTTACAATAACGCCAATGACATGCAGGGAGCCATGATTTTCCCGCAGGACTGGACCGGCGGGGCCACCTATCCCGCCTACAGCACCATCGTCATCGGCATCAACGGGAGCAATCTGGCCTGGGGGAAAGGCGCGCTGGTGCATGAACTGACTCATATGGTGGATTACCAGATGACGGACAACCCTTACAGCGGTCTGCCTACCTGGCTCGACGAGGGCCTGGCTATGTACTCGCAGGGCGCGCTCGACAGCAGCTTCCTGGGATTCCTCACTGCAGCCATTAACCAGGGCACACTGATTTCAGTGCGCAGCCTGGCCAGCCCTTTCTCGGCGAATGCTGGCCTTACCTACCTCGAATACGCTGAGAGCTACAGTCTGATTGACTACCTGGTTTCCACCTACGGCCAGGCCAAGATGCTGGCTCTGCTGGAGACTTTCCGCCAGGGCAGCACTTATGATGATGCCTTGCTCAAGGTCTACGGCTTTGATATGGACGGGCTCTTCAGCCTGTGGAAACCCTATGCCATTCAGAAATATGCACCCGCCAGGGCCGGTGCTACGGTATGAAGAAAATCCACTGACCTGCTTTTGACATCTGGCTGCCAAGTCCGGGTACGCTGAATTTGTGTTGGGTGATGTTAAGGAGCGACGGTATTGTCTAATTTGAAACTGGAGAAAGAAAGCCTGGGGTTGACCATCATCTACTGGGTATTCACTGTTTTTATTGCCTTGAGCCTCATCAGTCCTGGAGCAGGTGCAGGCGTTCAAACGGCCGCACCGCCCATCACCTCAGGAGGCACTCTAAATCTTTACAATATCGACCCGCTCACGCTGGACCCGGCTCTCTCCGGTGACGAAGCCTCCAACAGCTATGTGATACAGATTTTCAGCGGGCTGGTAAAGCTGGATGATAAGCTCGAAGCGGTCCCCGATATTGCCCAGGACTGGCAGGTAAGCGCCGACGGGCTTACCTATATCTTCAAGTTACGCCAGGGCGTGACTTTCCAGGACGGGCGCAAGGTTACGGCGCAGGACTTCAAGTACTCCTGGGAGCGTGCCTGTAGTCCTTCCACCGGTTCGCAAACTGCGTCTACCTATCTGGGCGACATCCTGGGCGTGAGCGACATGTTGGCTGGCAAAGCCCAAAGCCTGAGCGGCGTCCAGGTGGTTGACGACTATACCCTCAGGGTAAGGCTCGTCAGCCCCAGCTCGGCTTTCCTCTCCAAACTGAGCTATCCCACGGGCTTCGTGGTGGATAAGAATAACGTAGCGACTGGCAGCAGCTGGTGGAGCAAGGCCAACGGCACCGGGCCCTTCATATTGAAAAACTGGACTCAGGGGAGCCAGCTGGTGCTGGAGCGCAACTCGCTCTACTACGGCGAGAAAGCCAAGCTGGACCAGGTCGTCTACAAGCTGCTGTCGGGCATTCCCATGAATATGTACGAACTGGGGCAGGTAGACGTGGCCGACGTGGACGTTTCATACTACGACGAGGTCATGGACCCATCCGGCCCGTTTTACAGCCAGCTCGCCATCACTCCCGCGCTGACCCTGACGTATCTGGGTTTCGATGTCACCAAGCCGCCCTTTGACGATATCAATGTGCGCAAGGCTTTCACCATGGCTGTGAACAAGCAAAAGCTGGCCTCTCTGATGTTCCGCGATACGGTGACGGCGGCCTACGGCATACTGCCGCCGGGCATGCCCGGCTATAACGTGTACCTTATCGGGTTGGGCTATGACATAAACAAGGCTAAAGAGCTTATCGCCGCTTCGAGATACGGCAGTGTGGCTAACCTGCCCAAAATCACCGTTACTACCGGCGGCTACGGCGGGGCTATCCCGAGCGACCTGGCGGCCATCGTTTACGACTGGGTAACCGAGCTCGGCGCGGATGTCGAAGTAAGGCAACTTACTCCGCAGGAGTTCACCTACAACCTCAAGCAGGAAAAGGACAGCATATATTACTGGGGCTGGAATGCCGACTATGCCAGTCCCCAGAACTTTTTGGAAGTGCTGTTCGCTACCGGTGCGACCTATAACATTGGCGGCTACAGCAACTCGCAGTTCGACGCCCTGCTGAAACAGGCCGCCCAGGCGACGGACGAAGCCGCCAGCTTTGCACTCTACCAGCAGGCCGAGCAACTGCTGGTGAACGATGCCGCCTGCATCCCGCTGTGGACGGGCAAGAACTATCAGCTGGTGCAGTCATATGTCAAAGGGTACAGCCTGAACGCGCTGGGGCAGGTGGCGCTGAACAAGGTCTATATCCAGGAGTAATCGTTGTTGGACTGATAAGTCCTCGCCGTATAAACGAAACGATTCGCTGGCTACCTGCAAGAAGGCGGCCAAGAGGGCAGTTATAATTTGGTTTGGTAAGTCTTATTGACCCTATCCCCTTAATCCCCTTCCCCTTATGCAGGAGAAGGGGAAATGAATTTTCAAGAGGGGTCTGCACCCCTCTTGACGCCCCGTTTACTGTTGTATTGCTGTCGTCACGCGATGTGGCCTGCCCTGAAAAACTTCTCATTATGTTCATGGGACATTCGATTTCCGGAGACTGCCACGGCCACTGCGTGGCCTCGCAGTGACAGAGGGATTTAGATGTATTGGTTTCACCCTCACCTTATTCCTCTCCCCTCAAGGGAGAGGAAATTTAGAGAGATTGCTTTGGTTGCTGCGCAACGCTCGCAATGACAGGGGAAAATCTAGCCCCTCCAGCTTTCCACTTTATCGCAGGAGTAGCACTTGCCGTTATGGACGCAGATGACCCCGCCGCAGCGCGGGCAGCGGTAGCGCTCCCGCTGGATTTTAAGCGCCTCCGCGATGCCCCTGGACGCTATGTCCCGCAATGTGTCAACCATGCTGTATGAGTAGTTCTTTCGGTAGCGCCCGTCCAGTTGCTCGAGATGAGGACACGGAAAAGTAGCGCACTCGAAGCAGTACTCGAGCGTTCCCTGCCCCAGCTTCTCGCAGCTGCCCTTGATATAGGCGCATTTCTTGCCGCGCGGGCGGCAGCCGATGCAGTGGCTTATCTTGCCCGCTTTTTTAGTGAGCCCGTGCGCGTAGGCGCGGTAGCTGCTGCACAACGCGCAGTTCATGCCGCAGGGCGCCATCAGCTCCGCGGTGAAACTCAGTTCAGCCCATTCAGACAAGTGTCTCGCCTCCTGGATTCCCGCCGCAGTTTACACTGAGCGAAGCGGGTGTGTAGGAATGACATAATGTAAAGGCTCTGACTCTCACCCTCACCTTAGTCCTCTCCCCTCAAGGGAGAGGAGATTTGTAGAGATTGCCTCGTCGCTGCGCTCCTCGCAATGACAAGAAAGCCCCACCCTGGATTCTCACATCGTCCTTCCGCTGAAGGACTCCTCAGAATGACAAGGAGACGGGTGTTCTATACACCTATGGGTCTTGGCTACCTCCGCCTTATGAAGTTTATCACGGCGGTGAGAAATTTGAGGGCTTCGACAAGGATGGCGATGGAGGCGCCCACGATGCCGATTATCAGCAGGACGCGCGCCAGCGTGGCCCAGTCAAAGCCGGGGTAAGCCGAAAAATCGAAGGGGAAGACCGCCAGAAAGCGCGCCGCCACTGCCACTGCCAGGGCGTTGAGGCCCACGCGCAGCAGCGAGGTGAACCAGTCGGGGTCGAACAGCAGGAAAATGGCGTTGGCGATGACGGTGGCCGACAGCGAGGCGTTAAAAATGGGCAGCACCTGCTTGAAGCTATCGGTGAGGAAGGGCATGATGCCCCAGCTCAAAATCAGGTTGGCGATAATCAGGACTATGACATTGATGACGATGGCGACGATGTAGTCCACGCGTTTGTTCTTGCGGGGTTTGGCGGGTTGCCGGGTTTGCGTTTCGTTTTCCAAGATACCCTCCTTATTTAGATTCGGCTATGGTATGCGATTGGTGTCTTTGTGGCAAGGTGAATTTGAAGCAACGGCGGAGGGGGTGGGATTCGAACCCACGGTCCCCCGAAGGAGACAACGGTTTTCAAGACCGTCACCATAGGCCACTCGGTCACCCCTCCAAGCTTCAATTAAAGATAATTAACCTTGACATAACTAATAAGTGCTACTAATTTGCTACTAACGCCTTATCTGATTAGCGCTCTCATTATGCCCTAGCCGCAAAACATCGTCAAACCGCCTGGCTGCCGCTTCCTGTAATCCGGGGGATACGTGTGAATAAATATCAAGAGTGGTTGCTATTGTACTGTGCCCCAGCCTTTCCTGGACTATCCGGGGGTGTATTCCCGCTTTGAGCATCAAAGAGGCATGGTTATGCCTGGCATCATGCAGGAGGAGGCGGGGGCGTGAGGCGGCGAGGAACCCGCGCTTTCATATTTGCCACAGCGTCACTGGCGACTGTCCTGGCTGGCCTGGCGGTTGTGTGCCCCATACTTATTCCTTCCCCCAGCCGATGGCCCTGAAAGAGCCACCCCTTACGGTAACCGTCGCCGAGGTCAGCCACGACTTTGCCGCCGACCCGGCCGGGGCGGAGGCGAAATATCTCGGCAAGAAGCTCCTCTTCAGCAACGTGTAAGTGGAGAGCGTGCACAGCACCTACTTCGGTGGCGGCAACGCAGCCTGGAGGCCCACCATTGACTACTTCACCGCCGGCAACGTCCGCTTCCAGCTCCTGGATTACAGCGGGTCGCAGCAGAACGTCAGGGTGAGCTACGTGCTCAAGCTAGAGGGCTGGTGCCGCGGCCTGGAGGCCGGGACCGTCCGTGTGAACGATTGTTGGTACGAGTGTCTCAAGGGCGACATGGCCCCGAGCACCACCCGGGCGGGTGGGTATTAAAGTATCGGACTGAGGTAAAGGGTGGAGCGGAAATACACCGCCAGAAGTGCCCAGTATAAAGCATAAATTAGAAGCCAATAGGAGCCGACTCCTAAGTCCTAAGCAATTGTCAGATTGACTGCTGCATCTGCATGGTACCCTGTAGTATCAAATAGCGGTATATCTATGTCATCAGGCTGAATGAGCATATAGTCAATCCACAGTCAACGTCTTTATGACGTCGCCTACTTGCACAATATAGCTTCCCATTGGCAGAATAGCTTCGAAGAAAGAAAATTTATTGCCATCGCCGGGAAAGAGTTCTACGCTTATATAATATGTTATGGTATTGGTTGGGCCTGCTGTATTAGTAAAGGTTATTGGGACACGCCAAGTTAATAGCTGCAGCCCGGTATTAGTTACAACTATGGAAAAGCTAAAAACTGTATTATTTTTAACGACTCCACCTTCTGGCAGAATAAGATCTAACACTAGGCAATTGGCTGGTAAATAATTGGTCGTTCTTGTAGTTGTAACAATTTGAGTAGTCGTAGTTGGTGTTGCTGTTTCTGTCACCGTTGCGGCTATAGTGTCTGGTGGCATAGTTTCCGTCTGCATTGGGGTAGCAGTAACAGCGGTAGTTGTATTAACTGGCTCAGTTGCGCAGCCTGTGATGACAACCATGCCTGTTATTATCATAGTTAACAGGTAAACCTGGAGAACCCCCTGGAGTCCTATTTCGTTGGCGAAAGATTTGGGGATACGCAAAGCGAGACTGTTGCCCCATTTCTGGACATGTGTTTTCATGTTAAAAAGCCTCCATTAGTAGTATCTACGGGGATAGTGAAGGTACTATTTCTGAAGGTGTTTGTCAAGTCTGGTAAGTGGAAAAGGACCGGGAGCATCGCATCCGGCTCGCGCTCAAAACAAAGTAAGGTATTGCTACTAATTTTGCTACTAAATTGTTTCAAACATAGTCGGACATAATGGACATTTACACACAAAACGGAAGATAGGGGTTAGGGTGGGTTAGCTTTGCAGACGTGCCTTCCACAGATTTCAAGACCGTCACCATAGGCCACTCGGTCACCCCTCCATCTGTCTAATTTGAAGCTAATCTAACCTCAGGGAAGTCATTTACCAGATTTACATGACTTGATTTGGCTAACATTTTGCTAACCAACTAAAAAATATGGAGTAGCACCTAACGCTACTTTATTCACGTAAGATTAGGCAGCCAGACGTTTATGCCGTAGAAGCCCACGATGCCCTGTCCTCAAAACCTCTCTTAATGCTTATGGAACACTACTTCCCGAGATTGCCGCGTCGTCCGCCAGAGGCGGACTCCTCGCAATGACAGAAGGAGGGGAGGCTGATCAGCCTCCCCTCCATGTTTTAATTAGCGGATAGTGTCCGGTCAGGTGGCGCTGGCTGTGGCTACGCCGGTTCGGTCTTGGCAGCCTCAGGCGCGGGCGGTGGTGGCGGCGGGGTCACGTAAGGTTCCAGATTCCACAAAATGAGGGTCTTATCATCCGAGGCGCTGATGGCGCGCTTGGAACCGCTGTGCAGACTCACCGCGCAGACTTCCGCCGTATGTCCCTTGAAGGTATGGACGGCTTCTCCCGTTTCCACATTCCAGAGTTTCAGCGTCTTGTCCCATGAGCCGCTGATAACGAACCTGCCATCGCTGCTCATGCTCACGCCTTCGACCTTGTCGGTGTGCCCCTTGAAAGTGCGGACGGCCTTGCCTGTTTCCACGTCCCACAGAATCAGCGTGTTGTCCCATGCGCCGCTGACGGCTGACTTGCCGTCACCACTTATACTTATGCCGTGCACTTTGTCCGTGTGCCCCTGAAAAGCGCGGATGGCCACTCCCGTTTCTACGTCCCAGAGGATGAGCGTCTTGTCATCCGAAGCGCTGATGGCGCGCTTGCCGTCGGGAGTGAAACTGATGGCCCATACATCGCCCGTATGCCCGGTAAAAGACCTGATTTGTTTGCCGCTTTCCACATCCCAGAGAGATACCAGTTTGTTGTATGAGCCGCACATGGCGGGTTTTGCGTCACTACTCAGGCTCAATGCCCAGACCCAGGCCAGGTAGCCGTCAAAAGTACGGATGGCCGCTCCCGTCTCCGCGTCCCACAGCATTATTTTGCCGTCGCCGGCGCCGCTTAAAACCAGCTTCCCATCCGGGCTCATGGCTACGGCATGGACTTTGTCCGTGTGCCCCTTGAAAGTGCGGATGGCTGTGCCCGTTTCCACGTCCCACAGAATCAGCGTGTTGTCCCATGCGCCGCTGACGGCGCGTTTGCCGTCGCCGCTAAAGCTCACGGCACGGATTCTGTCCGTGTGTCCCGTAAAGGTGCGTATCATCGAACTATCTGTTTCCATTGTTAAGCACTCCGTCAAGAATATTTCCGTGTGTTAATTATAAAAAATAAACAGCGTGAAGTGTCAATCGTAGATAGCGAAAGGATGGGGAAATCTAGGATTGTGGAAATAAAATATTGTTGATTTTCTAATCCTCACGCAAGCGGGCTGGTTTAATTTCGCTGGCTCTAACTCTTTTTTATTGCCAGCAGATAAGCCTAAAGCGACGAGACAGCGCATAGCATGACGGCTGAAGAGGGGGATTTTAAGCGGTGTCTTGCTGTCCACTAAAAAACAACGTGGCGTTTTTGATACGCCACGTCAGGCAAAAGCATCCGTTAGACGCCGTTTTCGCCAGTTTCTCAACATCCTGTGTCAGCTCGTTGGTGCTGCGAATTCCGCACTCGTGATTCTGTCGAAAGTGCGCGCGGACGTCCGCTTGACCCAGTTGTATTGCGCCGTCGCCGTGATGTTGCCCTTGATTTCCAGCCTTACCGTTCCCCTGGCCGCCAGGGCGGTGAAGGTGTCTCCGTTTATGGAGATGTCCCCCTCGAAGAGCACCTCGCCGGTGGGGACGCTTTTAGTCCACTCACCATCTGCCACCAGGGGTATGGTGTACGTATCGAGCAGGATGTTGACATCGGAAATGGTTACCGAGGCGGTGTCACCGGAGGGGTTGTCCACCCGCAGGGTTACGTGGTAGATATAGGTAAGAGGATTTTCGGTAGTGCCACTGGCGGTAAATCCGCCAGGGACGACCAGGTTGATGTCCTGAGTCACCCAGGCGAGCGTGTTGTCAAGGCGGCTTCGGGCGTAGAGATACATGCCTCCGAAGGTGGCCGCCAGAGCCACGATAACCGCAGCCAGGATGACGCCCAGCCAGTTGGAGAAAAAGGTCTTGGCTTTCGTTCGTATGTCCATGAGCCACCGCCTACGATATTATTTTAGCACTCATAAAGTTTTGCAGCACCTCCGGCACCTGGATGCTGCCATCGGCCTGCTGGTAGTTTTCTAGAATGGCTATCATGATGCGCGGGAGGGCCAGTCCCGAGCCGTTCAGGGTGTGGACGTACTCCGGTCTGGCATCCGGGGTGGGGCGGTAACGGATGCCGGCGCGGCGCGCCTGGAAATCGCCGCAGTTGGAGCACGAGCTTACCTCCAGCCACTCCCGGCAGCCCGGCGCCCAGACCTCGATGTCATAGGTCTTGGTGGAGGCGAAGCTGATGTCCGCGGTGCACAGCAGCTTGACGCGGTAGGCCAGCCCCAGCCTCTGGCACACCCGCTCCGCATCGGCCACCATCATCTCGTGTTCGCGGTTCGAGTCGGACGGCGCGGTCAGCTTGTAAAGCTCTACCTTGTCAAACTGGTGCCCGCGCTTGATGCCGCGCGTGTCTTTGCCCGCCGACATCTTCTCGCGGCGGAAACAGGCGGTGTAAGCCGCATAACGCAGTGGCAGTACATTTGCTTCGAGTATCTCGCCGGCATGCAGGCCGGTAAGCGGCACCTCGGCGGTGGGCACGAACCACACGTCGTCGGCGTCGTCGTGGTAGAGGTTATCGGCGAACTTGGGCAGATTGCCCGATGCCGTCATCACGTCGCGCTTCACCATGTAGGGCGGATAGATTTCGCGGTAGTGGTTCTCTTTGGTGTGCATGTCCAGCATGAAGGCGATGACGGCCCTTTGTAATCTGGCCCCCATGCCTTTAAGGACGTAAAAGCGCGTGCCGGAGAGCTTTACCCCGCGCTCGAAGTCTATGATGCCCAGCCTCTCGCCCAGCTCCCAGTGCGGCAGGGGCGTGAAGTCGAAACAGCGCTCCTCGCCCCAGCCGCGCTGCACCACATTGTCCTCTTCGCTCTTGCCGATGGGGACGGAGGGCTGGGAGATGTTGGGCACCTGGAGTAAAAGCTCACCCAACTGGCAGTCAATCTCACGCAGGCGGTCCTCCACGCACTTGACGCGGTCGCGCAGTTCGCGCCCGCTCTCGGAAGACTCGCCACGGCTCTGGCGGGCGGCCTCTTTCTTGGCGCGGCGCAGCTCTTCCTGCTCGGCGATTCTCTGGCGGCGCTCGGCGTCCAGCGCCAGTATTTCGTCCAGCGGGGCGCTGTCGTTGCGGTTTATGAGCGCCTGCCGTACCAGCCCGGCGTTCTCGCGTATGAATTTAATGTCAAGCATGGGCTACTCCTTGTTACGCCTTCTTTGAAGCCTGGCGCTTGAGCCATTGCTGCGTTCCGATTTCCGCGCGCAGCTTGAGAGCGTTAATCCGATTCTCGCGCGAGAGTCTGGCCCGCTCCGGCGTTTCGGACGGGTCGGACGATTCTTCAAATATCCGGCACGGGAGTTCTACACACTCCCCGCAGTATTCAAGGTGTTTTTTGTTCACGCAGCAGCCGTACATGCGGCAGACATCGCGTTGGTACTCCTTGACCCAGAAAGGCTTACCCTTGACCGCGCCGCAGCCGCTGCACTTCTCGCCGTAGAAGCGGCAGGTGGGGCAATACGTCCCGCAGACAGCCGCCAGCACGTTGTCCGAGGGCGACATGCTACTCCTTCTCCTTGAGCGCCGGGAAGAGTATAACCTCCCTTATGGACTGCTGGTTGGTTACCAGCATGACGATGCGGTCTACGCCCACACCCAGCCCGCCGGTGGGCGGCATGCCGTATTCCAGCGCCGTGATGAAGTCCTCGTCGATGGTCTCCACTTCTTCCGTCCGCGCCACACAGGCATCGGCGCGGCTCTGAAGCTGGCCGGAGAAGCGTTTTGCCTGCTCCAGCGGGTCGTTGAGCTCGGTGAAGGCGTTGGCGATTTCCATGCCGCCGGCGTAGGCCTCGAAGCGCTCCACGGTGCGCGCATCACCCGGCCTGTTTTTGGCCAGCGGCGACATGTCTATGGGATAGTCCAGCAGGAAAGTGGGGGCTTTGAGGCGCGGCTCGACGAAGGTGGCCAGCAGGTGGTCGATGAGCCGGCCGCGGTCGCGCGCGGGGTCGAACTCGATGCCGCGGCTGGCCAGCTCGGACGCCAGTGACGCGGTGGTGGGAAACTTGTCATAATCTATGCCGGCATACTCCAGCACGGCCTGGTGCAAATCCAGCCTGTGCCAGGGCGGGGTGAAATCGATAATTTCTTCGCCGTAGGGGATTTTGTAATCTCCTGTGACCTCTTTGACCACGCCGGAAATCATCTCCTCAACCATGCGCATGACATCATTGTAGTCGGCATAAGCCTGGTAGCTTTCGAGCATGGTGAACTCCGGATTGTGGCGGGTGTCGATGCCCTCGTTGCGGAAGACGCGCCCGATTTCGTAGACGCGGTCGAAGCCGCCCACGATAAGGCGCTTGAGGTGCAGCTCCAGCGCGATGCGCAGGTAGAAGTTACAGTCGAGGGCGTTGTGGTGCGTGGTGAAGGGCCGCGCCAGAGCCCCGCCGGCGGACGGCTGGAGGATGGGTGTTTCCACCTCCAGGAAATCGTGCCCGTCAAGATACTTTCGGAGGGCTGAGATGACCTGGCTGCGCTTACGGAAAATGTCCCTTACCCCAGGGTTGGCGATGAGGTCGATGTAGCGCTGGCGGTAGCGCGTCTCGGTGTCCTGTAAGCCATGCCACTTTTCCGGCAGCGGCTGCATGGACTTGGCCAGCAGTGTCAGCTGCTTGACCTGCACGCTGGGCTCGCCCGTGCGCGTGCGTACCAGGATGCCGCTCGCTCCGGCGAAATCGCCGATGTCCAGGTCTTTGAGCAGTTCTGTGCTGGCTGCATCCAGTTGTGCTTTATTGATGAACAGCTGGATTTTGCCTGTGCCGTCGGTCAGGTCCATAAAAGCCAGCTTGCCCATGCCGCGGTTGGCGGTAATCCTGCCGGCGACGCTGACCTCCGCGGGCTGGCCGCCCTCTTTTTCCTGCTGGCAGAGAAGTGCCACGGCCGCGGCATTGGTGTGGCTGCGGTGGTAGCGCGGTGGGTAGGGGTCGATGCCGCGCTGGCGCAGCTCTTCCAGCTTGTCCAGGCGCTGCTGTGCGATGCGTTCTACGAGTGACATGCTTTCAATCCCATAACAACCCGGCGTGAAGACGCACGCCTTGCGTCAATCAGCTTTGAGCTATTATATTTTATCCCAGGCGGATAAGTAAAGAAATACTCCTTCTACCCTTGCAACGACCCTCAGCGGGAAAGGGAGCGCGGCAATCTCACCATCACTAAACTGGCTTCAGCAGTGTCACAGTCCCAGGGCAAGATTGCCGCGTCGTCCTTCTGCTGAAGGACTCCTCGCAATAGCAAGAAGACCCGCCCCGGGATTTGGTGCTTTGGTTTTTAACATGTGCTTGAAGTCGGGATATTTTTAGGTGTAAATTGATGAATTGATTGATGAGGGAGGAATAATTATGAAGGCTTTACTGGTTTACGATTCGG
>Ga0315268_10003748_pt1 | contig 16642 bp, 23 predicted proteins | sample C1_top_MG_FD_204535 | JGI IMG/M metagenome (GOLD analysis project Ga0315268, IMG submission 204535) | Sediment microbial communities from Yellowstone Lake, YNP, Wyoming, USA - C1_top | ecosystem: Environmental > Aquatic > Freshwater > Lake > Sediment | place: USA: Wyoming | collected 2017-08-01
AAGGCGCTTCCAAAAAGTCTAGGCGCAGGAAGCACAGTCCATGACCGATTCCAGGAATGGCGTGACGCAGGCGTCTTCCAACGCCTCTGGAAGCAGGGCCTAACAGAGTACGACGCCAAGAAAGGGTTGGAGTGGCGTTGGCAGACGATTGACACGGCGATGACTAAGGCCCCCCTTGGGGGGAAAAAAGCACAGGCCCAAACCCAACAGATAGGCGCAAGTCCGGAACGAAGCGAAGCCTCCTAGTCGAAGGCCACGGCATACCCATCGGGCTCACCGTCGCCGGCGCCAATAGGCATGACATGAAACTCATAAAACCGACACTGGAAAGCATCCTCATCCGAAAACCAAGAACGAAGCCTCTAACGCCACAGAACATGTGCGCCGACAAAGGCTACGACTTCCCAGAAGTTCGCGAGTTGCTTGAGGATTGGGGATACACCATCCACATCCCATCCAGAGGAGAAGCCAGGCCGAGGAAGAGGATTCCAGGCTACAGGGCGAGACACTGGGTTGTGGAAAGAACACATTCATGGATGAACAGGTTCAGACGACTCCTCATCCGCTGGGAGAAGAAAGTTGAGAACTATCTCGCCATGCTACATCTCGCATGCGCATACATCACCTACCACGCAGCCCGACTTTTCGGATAAGCTCTTATCAGATGACAGCGATGACTTTGCTGCAATCGTCCTGAGGTTGACTGGCTTGGGTCTCGGAAAGGTAGCTGGATATCTCGCGTCTGCGGCTCTCATATTCCTAGGCGCAATCTTCCTGTTAGCGTCTGTGTATGCGATTTCGCGGCTTCTTGTGGGCGCCATCCTAATTGTGGCCGGGCTTGGGATCGCTTTGCTCACCTGGAGAGCGGGAGTGAGTCAGGCTCCAGTGAAGTATGAACTTCAGATGCCCGGGAGCCTCAAGGTTGATTCGATAAAATGTCCCAACTGCGGCGCCGGTCTTGATCCCTCCAAGATGCAATTGAAGCAAGGTGCTCCGACCATCAAGTGTTCTTACTGTGGGAACGAGTTCGAGGTTGCAGAGGAGCCCAAATGGTGAAACGACGAAGGGCACTCGGTGTCCTCACAGTTTTCCTACTCTTGGCGCTCTTCGCGGCATGCATTTGCGTGCAGACTACTTGGGCACAGGAGATTCAGTATCACCTGGAGAAGCAGTGGGTGAAGATCTGGGTCAACACGGACGGAACCATTGATCTGCAGTACACCATACGGATTGTCTGCGATCAAGGCCGGATAAGATACGTGAATCTCGACCAGCCTGTTTACGATTTCAAGATCGGTCAGGCCTCCGACTCGGACGGCCATGCGCTCACATTCGAAGACGCCACTCAGGGATCAGACTACAAAGTGAGAGTGTATCTCCACGAACCGATCACGGATGGCCAAAGCGCCGAATTCACAGCGACCACAAACGTCGGTCACATGATCTGGAAGGACGAGATGAACCCCGGCAACATTGGACTGCAGTTCATCCCGACATCGTGGAGTGTTGGAATCAACGACCTCAGAGTGCTCGTAGTGCTTCCGGCCGGAGTCTCGCAAGACCAAGTCAAAGTCACTCCCAATTGGGATAACGTGTACGCGGACCCGAACGAGAGCGGGAGGCTGGTCGTCTACTGGGAAAGAAAGGACGTCGCAGCCAACACGAAGTTTCAGGTCGGTGTCTCATTCCCTGAGACAGCCGTCGAACACTATGAGACCACAACCCAAACGAACATCATCTCAGAAAACATCGGTGTCATATCCGGCCTCTTGTTCATTCTCGTCATTGGTATCATAGTCATTGCGGTGAGAAGGCTCCGGCGCAACTACCTTGCGCCCAAGATGCAGATGGAGACCTTGGGTATCAGACGCGGTTTCACCGCAGTTGAGGCCGCGTACCTGCTTGGGGTTTCGCCCGCCAAAGTCATCGTCATGATGCTATACGGTCTGTTGCTGAAGCGCGCTGTGTGGGTGAACTCAACCCAGCCGAGCTTGAAATTGCAGATCTCTGACGGATTCAAGGATCCAGACCGATCCACCGAGACGCCTCTCAGATACTACGAGAAGGACTTCGTAAATGCTATTCAGCCTGACGGAAGACTGGATGAGAAAACGCTCGCAGAGGCGTTCATGCGTGTCAGAACCGGTGTTGAGAGCGCGATGACAGGATATTGTAGAGCGGACACTATTGCGTTCTATAAGAGGACTGTCGAGGAGGCTTGGGGCCAAGTTGAGAAAGGTGGAACGGCCGATGTGGTGTCGAAGATGTTTGATGAGAACCTACTCTGGCTCATGCTGGATGACAATTTCAAGGGAAGAAGCGAGAACGCCTTCAAAGGATTCGATTTCCAGCCCATGCCGTTCTGGTGGTGGTACTGGTACGGTTACTCGCAATACCACCCGAATCCCACCTATGACCCCACCGTGGACTCAGGACGGCCACCACCGACAATTCCGGGAGCCGACTTCGCGAACAACATCGCAACTTCCATAGAGAAGACGGCGAACAACTTCGTTGTAAACTTGGAGAAGTTCACAAACTCAATCCTTCCCGCGCCACCACCTAAGCAGCTTTCCAGAGAACCCGTCCATCATGGAGCCAATTGCGCCTGCGCATGCGTCTCATGCGCTTGCGTCTGCGCATGCGTCTCATGCGCGTGTGCATGCGCTGGCGGAGGTGGAGTTGGATGAGAACCGAGAACAGATCGAGAATCAAACTGCCATATTGGCTGAGAAAGGCCCCGGCTCCGCCTGGACTCTACTACTACCGCGGACGCGACAAATTCAGCCGCATGGCACTTCAGTTACGTGTCGAGCGAGACGGGAAGGGCGTGTTGGCAATAAACGCAAAGACCGTACTATATCTGAACGAGACAGCGACCGCTCATGTCTATCACTTCATGCAGGGCATGCCAACTCAGAAGGCTGTTCAACGAATCCGGAACCTATACAATGTCAGCGAAGAGACTGCAACAAAGGATCATGAGAAGATAGTCTACGCGATCAGTACGCTAGCACAGACGGAACAAGTTTGCCCAATTTCCTACTTGGGAGTTGAGAAAGTCGAGGCTTTCAGCCAAGAACTCTCGGCCCCAATCAGAATGGATCTAGCCTTGACTTTCCGCTGCCAGAACAACTGCCAACACTGTTACACAGGAGGCCCGCATGAGACTGAGGAAATGAGCACTGAGAGCTGGAAGCGCGTGCTCGACAGAATGAAGGAACTGGGCATCTTCATCGCGACATTCACCGGCGGCGAACCGACGCTTCGTGAAGATCTGCCCGAACTGATCGCGTATGCACAGAAGACAGGAATCGTCACAGGTCTTGTCACCAACGGACGTAAGCTGAAAGACAGAGGCTTCGTTTCGACCCTCGAGAAAACGGGCCTCGACTTCGCTCAAATCACACTCGAATCGAGGAAGCCGGAGATCCATGACCAGATGACCGGAGCGCAAGGAAGCTGGCAGGAGACGGTTGAAGGAATCAGAAACCTGATCTCGACAACAATCCATACGACAACTAACACAACACTCACGAAACTCAATGCGGCGGGCTTCTCGGAAACGGTTGATTTCATACATAGCTTGGGGGTGAAGGCGTTCGGCTGCAACAGCCTAATACACTCCGGTAAAGGGCCCTCGTTTGCCGAAGATAACGCACTCAAACCAGACGAGCTGAAGAGCATCCTCTCAAGTGTACAGGAGAAGGCTTCGCACCTCGGGATGAGCTTCCTCTGGTACACGCCTACACGGTACTGCGAACTCAACCCAGTCAGCCTGGGGCTGGGAGTGAAGAGCTGCACAGCGAGCGGCATGAACATGTGCGTAGGACCGTCAGGGGACGTGTATCCTTGTCAGAGCTACTTCCAAAGCCTAGGCAAATTCCTCGAAACAGATTGGAAAACGATCTGGAACCATCCCCTGTCTAGGCGGTTGAGAGCTCACGACTATGCACCCGAGGACTGCGAGGGCTGCACAGAACTTCCAGTTTGCGGGGCTGGGTGTCCTCTTGAGCTGAAGAACTCGAACCTGTAGGTGCTTCAACCTCTGGGGCTGAAGGACCATTAACCGAAGTGGAACTTCACCCTTTCTTCATGGCTTTGAAGTAGAGCAGACTCACTACGTAGGCTGCACTAGTTAATCCCGCGATCATTCCGCTGGATGGTAGATCTAGATAGATCGATGCGAGCAAGCCCACCAGACCCAACAAGACCGTCAGAATCACCGTGTTGATCAAGTATGTTCTTACGTGGGCTGAGAACATGCGGGCGGCTGCCGCCGGCGCTAGCACTAACGCAAAGACAAGGAGGCTGCCGAAGATCTTGGACATCAATCCTCCGGAGAGGCCCATGAGAAAGAACATCAGGTAGTCATAGAACTTGACCTTGATGCCCATAGCCTCCGCCCCCTCAGCGTCGAAACAGATGTACATTACTTCACGATAGAATAGCAATTCGAAGAATAGAGCCACTCCCACCGTGATGCCCAGTTGCATCAGGTCCTTGTTGGTGAGCAGAAGAATGTCTCCCACTAGGTAGCCGTCGATAACAACCTTGAGGTTCGCCGGCACCAGTCCTCTAAGCAGGGCGTAGATAGACAGACTGACAGCCATGACTCCACCCAAAGCAGCGTTGAGGCTTTCCTTGTCGAGCCTTCCTCCTGCATATGCCACCAAAACAGCTGATGTGGCGCTGAACGACACAGCAAAATAGAAGGGATCAGCCTCTGCCCCGAGGACGTATCCCAGAAACACTGCTATGCTCACGCCGCCCAGGGCGGCATGCGACGCCTCAGCTGGCAAGTAGGATACTCCACGCAGTACAGCCACACTCCCGGCAGATGCCGCAACCCCCGATAGGATCACAGCGACGTATGCTCGGATGAGGAATGGCGCTAAGAGGTCAACCATGAATATCGCCTGTCACGATTATGGGACATGGCTCTCCGTCCAAGACACGTGCATTATTGCCATAGACCTGCGCCAGAACTTCCGGACGGAGGACCTTCCTAGGGGGCCCGAAGTCTATCAGCCTCTTGTTCAGTATCATGATCTGTTCCGTGAGGCACGCCAAGGGGTTCGTATCGTGGGTTACAATTATTATGCCGACCTGGTGTTTCCTCAAACGCTGCAGGTAGTCAATCATTAAGCTCTGCGTAGCTACATCAACGGCGTTGAAAGGCTCGTCCAGTATGAGCACTCGCGGTTTGCGTATGATGCTCCTTGCCAGCAATACTCTCTGTTGTTGCCCGCCGCTAAGTTTGTCGAATGGACGCTTGTATTGATCTTCCATTTCAACGACCTTCAACGCTTCTTTGACCTTCAGGTCGTCATTCTTGGTGTGAACTCGAGGAATGGATTTGTCTGCGAGCAAGCCCATCATGACAACTTCGTTGGCGCCAATTGGGACAGGATAGCTGAACTTCTCTTTCTGCGCTACATAACTGACCAGCCTCTTCACATTGTCCGAGTGCGCCACCGGATCAACGCCCAGCACGCTGATCGAACCAGAGGACGGCTTAATGGAGCCGATGAGCGATCTTAGGAATACAGATTTGCCAGCGCCGTTTGGACCGATTATCACAGTCACAGAGGGAACTGGAATCTCCACCGTGACATCTTGCAACGCAACGTTCCCGTCGAAACCTACAGTCAGTCCATTCGTGATTATGTAATCAGTCACGTCTCTTCAACCTAAGTAGGAGGATTATTCCCTCTACAACAGCGATAAAGGCGAGCAGGGCGATGATATATACATACGTCGAAATGTCTGTTCCTACAGGATTCGCCATTTCTTGAATTGAAGCGACCGACCCCAAGTCGAACGCCATCATGTCCACGTAGTCAGGCAAACCTGCGATCTCGAACACTGTTACTAGAACGACTGGGACGTTCTGTTCTTGACTGAGAGTCAGCAGCGATTGATACACGGACATCTGTTGAACTATGTCCGCAACTATGATGCCCTTCAAGTGTCCACTCGCAAAACCCTTCCTAGCCTCGTCTAGGACTGATGGTTTGATCTCCACATCTTCTCCAATGAGCACCATGGATACGTTGAGACCGAAGGTATATGCCACATATTGCTCCTCGTAGAATGCAACGGTCACTCCCATTCCTTTGAGGCCTCGGCTTGAGGCGGTGGCGTCTATGAGTTGCAGCAAGCCGGCAACTCTATCATCAAACTTCTGCAAGTTCGCCTTGTACACTGCAGCGCCCGCAGGATCGATGCTTTCGAGCTTCTGTTCAATTGCCTTGGCAATGATCATCGCATTGGATGGCAATAGCCAGTATCCGTGAATGTTCACTCCCCCACCGCCGGGCAACTGCAGCAGTGTCATTTGATCTTTCAAGTCCGTGTAGAGGTCTAGGCCGATGTCGGAGAAGGGGACGCCTTTCCTCTCACTAATCAGCTGTTCCAGCTGAGTTTCCCATGCCACGTGGCCGCTGCTGACTAAGAACTGGGACTCAACTGCAGCGTCCACCATCGACGGGTTGAATGACAGATCGTGGGGATCCACAGAAGGTGGAGCCAAGTAGCTAACTGTGACTCGATCTCCGCCTACGGCTAACACGAACTGTTCAAGCGCCGCTATCGTGACCATGGCCTTCACAGGGCTTTGGCCGTGAACAGGCGCAGGAAGAAGGAGAAGAGGTGTCAGGACTAGGCAGACAAGCATCAGAGTCCACGGCAATTTCCTCAGCGTCATTAATACCTCCGAAGCTGACTGTCAGCCAGTCTCTTTTGGCAGCGGAAAGCCCGTTATTAACGAATAAACGTTCTGTTAATAACTCTCGCCCCGGACCTTTTATGGCGATTAGTAAGGCGAGCGTGCTGGGACGATTTCATGACCATAATTAGCCTCTCATTGAACGAAACGATGCTGCATGAGCTAGAGAGGGTTCAGAAAGCAATGGGCTTCTCTGGAAGATCCGAAGTCATTAGAGCCGCGATACGGATGCTTCTCGGCGAGTTCAAGGAGGAATCACTCACAGGCAGGATTGGGGGAATTCTCCTGCTAATTCATGGACATGAAGCGGAGAGCCTGGTCACCGGTGTGAAACATAGTTTCCTCGACATAATCCATACTCAGCTACACAACCGCTTCAAGGAAGGCAAATGTCTCGAACTCTTCCTACTGGAGGGCGAAGCTGACAGGGTGAAGGAAATGACGAGGACATTCCAGAAAGCTGACAGTATAGAACTGACACGGCTGGTCGTGGCGTAGGTTCGTCAACCATATGTCCAGACGTAAGCAGAATAGGGCCATTCCCGTTTTTGTGCGTCTCAGTCGAGTCGACGCTCCATCCAATGAATTGAACGTCCATTTGATCGAATTCAGATTTCCTCTTTATAGCAGGATTGGCGATACGTTCCTCGTGACTTGGCTAACCGTTCTCCGAAAGTATTAATCCTTCATTCCGACTCGAGATCTTGTACTCAATCACGGGAGCGATCCGAGGCACTAGGGGCGTAAACGGATGAGTGAACGGGACGACGCTACCGATAACCGACAGCCCGAAATGGTGAATATAGCCTCACTCGACGTGTACTCGCTGCTGAGCTTATTTGTTGGATTACTCGCCGAAAAAGTCTGGCAAACCATGGGCCTCAGAACGAAGCCGGGAACCGACAAGGTCGAAACTGACTTCGATCAGGCTCGCGTCGCAATCGATGCGGTGGACTTCTTTGTAGAGAAGCTTAAACCTCGCCTGCCGGATGATGAGAAGCGACGCTTGGAAGGGCTCGTGGCCGATCTCAAACTGAACTATGTGCGACTCACGAAGACCTAAGTTGAAGCCGCACCTCTTCCGTCGAGCTACGAACCAAAAACGGCCGACTCGGGTTGGCTTGCTTTCGTCTCATCGAATTCTGAAAGGTCAAGATTGAGATCCAGAACCCGATTGAGCGTTTCCAGAACTTTCTTCGCCGCTCGAGGATCCGGATACTCGGGATCTTCCACACTTGGCTGACTTCTACCGAAAAGGCATACTCCCTTGATGCCCCTCAACTTCGCTAGGCCGAGAACAAGACCTGAGAAGCCCATGAATGGACCTTCGTACCCGGTTCCGACGCCATGCTTCTTGAGCTCTTCTACAAGTTCAAGGTCGGTTGCGGCACAACATACTTCTCCCTCGCCCACGCCGTAACCTGCAAGCACGAACAGTCGCTTGATGCCGTGCTTCTCGTAGATGTCCAAGACTTGCTCGGCGACTTCGTACTGTCCCTGGAAGTTCGCATGGTACCCCCTCGTTAGTAGAAGTCGGGGCGAGTTGGAAAGGTAGAATTCGATCTTTGGAAGTGCCGCACCGATCTTCTGCAGCCGGATGCCCGGCGTACCGGGGTAGTCCGGATCTGCAGCGTAGGAAGGCTGTGTCTCGTAGATTATGGGGAAATGCGTAGAGTACAGCTCATCAATCAACCTCGGATGGAGGTTATTGATCAGATAATTGATTGCGATCAATCCGATCGACCTCATGCCGCGTGACGCAACGATCCCGACAAGCTCAGTCACTCGATATTCCTCCAGGCAGACGTGATCGCAGGCATCGTTAGGTGTACATTTGCTCCTTGGGTGCGCGTGACGCTGCAGCTTTGCGGACCTCGTCAATTGTGCGTTGCTCGATCTCTTCCATTCGTCGCATGACTTCTTCGCTCAGCTTTGCCTCCTCGTCCAGCGGTTTCATGTCTATCTCGATACCCAGTATCTTCGTCAACACCTCTAGCAGCGCTTTCGTGGCTTTCGCGTCCACTACAAACCGCCCGGTCGGCGTTGTGTAGGCAGGAGTCTCACTGAGAAGACATACACTTGGGATGTTCTGAAGAGACGCAAGTCCAAACAGCAATCCGTTTGTGCCAGTGATGCTTCCAGTTTCCATCGGAACCACGCCGAACTGTTTCAGTTCCTCAATCAAGGTCACGTCACTGGCTGCACCGTGAACCGTTGGTTTTTCCACGGGTTTCTCGACAACGTAGGCGGCGGTCGCGAAGAACTTCACAACGCCAAGCCTCTTGGCGCGAGTTACGGTTTCGTTGGCGACTTCGTACTGGCCTTCAGGGGAAACAGCCTGCGTGTTTCCGGTGAAAACTAGTAGATCATTCTTTGACTTGATGTTCTTGCAGTAGTATAGCTCGTTCCTCAGGAGTTCGACTGTTCCGTCTTTCTGTATGAGAACATGCGGCGGAAACGCGTCCGAATACAACTCCTCGAATAGCTCTCCCTTCAGTTGCTTCACTAAATAGTCCGCCGACAGTTTCGCGACACCAGCAGCACCGGGCAGTCCTGTTACCATGCAAGGACGCTCAGGCTTGATCTCAATTCGCAGCCTAGATCTCATCTGTGATACTCACCGGATTGGCGTTCGTCCCTTTGGCTTCACTTCATGGCGTATCTTGCCAAATATCTGTATCTCGGCACAACACGTACGAATACGTCCGCGGGGAGCCACAGCTATTCGTTGGGAGACACGTCATTCTGGACTTGAGCTCCAACACTTTAGTAACAGCGTGCCAATACCGAAATGGTTAGTCGTCGACACCGAGCGGATGAGTTTGACTAGGAAAGTCAGCCTGACACGCCAACTGAACGCTTTTGACGTCACGAATCTCGTTGTTGGTTCGATTATTGGTGCTGACATATATGTGGCCGCCGCCCTCGGCGCAAGACTCGTTGGCCCATTTTCTCTCGTGCTCTGGTTGATCGCAGGCGTAATAGCGATCGTAATTGCTCTGTCCTTCTCCTACTGCGCAACTATGCTGCCAAGGGTTGGTGGACCATACACCTACACGAAGAGCGCGGGCGGTCCATTCGCAGGGTTCCTCGTCGGTTGGGCGCTTCTGCTCGCCGAATGGCTTTCTCTCGCGGTCTTCCCCGTAGCCTTCACCCAGTACTTCATGGCGTTCATCCCAAACTTGGATCCGCTTTCTCAAATCCTGTTGAAGGGATTGTTCATCGTGATAATTCTCGTAACGAACACGGTCGGGGTCAAGTCGGCAGGCAAATTCAACGATCTCTTGACAATAGGGAAACTTGCTCCATTGCTCCTCCTGATGGCCTCGGGACTACTGTTCATGGGACTACGCCCTGACATTGCATTTGCCAAGTTCCAACCGTTTATCAAAGGCGATTTGCGAAACGCCGGACAAGCGTTGGTGCTGATCTTCTGGGCCTATGCAGGTTTTGAGCTTTCCACGTTGCCTGCTGATGAGATACAGAACCCGAGGCGGACTATTCCCAGGGCCATCGCGGTCGGCATGACGATTGTTGCTTGCTTCTATCTAATCACGAATTTTGTGATAGTCGGTGTCGTCGATCAAGGTACACTGGCGTCTTCACCAGCCCCGCTGACCGTAGCAGCTGCTAACGTGTTCAGTATAACGCCGGGTTTGGCACGGATCGGAAGCCTAGTTGTGGGCGTGGGCGCATTGGTCTCGATAATGGGAGCTGACGAGTCTGGAACAATAGGGACATCTCGATTGGCTTTTGCGATGTCGCTGGACGGTTTGCTTCCCCAGTTCTTCAGCAAGTTGCATAGGTCTTTTCACACGCCATACATTGGGTTGGCTCTGATATGCTCAACAGCCTTCATCGCGAGCGTGTTTGGTACGCTATCGGCGTTGATCAACAGCTCCGTCTTCCTCTTGTCGCTCGTATATCTCTCTACCTGCGTCTCCACGGTCATACTAGAGAGGAAGCACCCTCACACAGCCATGAGGACTACCATGGAAATATCGATACCCGTGCTGGGCGCCATATTCTCATTCCTATTGATGACGCAGGTGGACGGACAGGAGATCTTGATCTCGTTGATCCTCCTGGGCATTGGCATTCCGTTGTACGTGTTCTTCTCTCCCAAGAAAGAGCTACATGAACTGAAAGAGGCCTTCTTGAGCCGAGACGCGATTCTAGAGAGAACGTACAGTCAGGGGGAGAGATTTCTTGCACACATCTTGCGCCATGTCAAATTGCGGATCTACCGAGCCAAGCATATCGAGAAGGCTTGGAGCGTTGAGGAAGAAGCACCTAGCATTGATAGGAAGAGTAAGATGCCCTCCGCAGAAGAGGATAGGGGTGAGGATCGCTAAGAGATTTCAGATCTCCGTTTTCTTAGTGCTTCGAGAAGATTCGAACGATCGAAGTACACTTCGTTCCTCTTGATCTTTCCTCGCGCCATCTCGACGATGTCCATTCCGTATTCCGTATCACTTCTGCTCCGACGGGTATTGTGGCGTTCCACTTTGCGATGAAGCCAAGGTCTGTTGGAAACACTTCAATCGGCTCCCATTTCCAACTCGGGTTCGCTGCGAGCAACTTCTTGAAGTAGGGCAAGATCTGGTCGCGTCCCCTCAATCCTTCTTTGTTGGCTGGATCGATGTATAGGGCATCATCCGAATAGAATTCAATAAGGTCGCCTGGTCTGTCTCCTCGCCAAACCCGCAACCATTTCCTAGAGAAATCCAGTATCTCTTCTCTCTCCATGCTCCATCAGAATCCACTTGGAAGGTATTTGACTGGTCCTGTGCGTCCATTTGAGTTGAGAGGGAAAGAGGGGTCAATCGTTCTAGCCTTATAGGAGGGAATCCGCACCACTAGTGAGTGACAGGCTACAATGCCTACCGTGTGGGATTGGGCAAAGAAATTCAGGATGAGATCATCGCGCGCGAATCACACCAGCTAGGATGACTATGGCGCTCACCTTCAACATTCAGCGCTTCAGCACAGACGACGGCCCGGGCATCCGTACCACTGTCTTCCTGAAAGGATGCCCCATGCGCTGTGCCTGGTGCCACAATCCAGAGGGACTAAGCCCAAAGCCAGAGTTGGTATGGTATGATGTACGCTGCATCGGCGCCCGGGAGTGCCTAGGAGCCTGTCCTGAAGACGCGTTGACTCTTACTCCTCAAGGTATGCGCATCAACCGCGAACGGTGCAACGCCTGTGGAACGTGCGCGAACGTCTGTCCGGCTGCTGCGCTGGAAGTCATCGGACGCAGCTGGCCCACTGAGGAAGTGATGAAAGAACTCTTGAGTGATCAAGTGTTCTACGAGACCTCCGGCGGCGGCGTGACCTTCAGCGGCGGGGAGCCGATGATGCACGTGGATTTTCTCTGCCAAGTCCTACCCCGTTGCCGCGAGGCCGACCTTCACGTCGCCTTGGACACGTGCGGCGCAGTCGCTTGGGAGAGCTACGAACGCGTGCTCCCGTGGGTGGACCTGACCCTCTACGATCTGAAGATCATGGATGCGAAACGTCATAAAGTAGCAACGGGCGTCTCAAACGATATTATCCTTGAGAATGCTCGACGGCTGGCAGCTCGCGGAGTGCCGATGTGGATACGCACGCCAGTGATACCTGGCTATACAGATGATCACGAGAACATCCTAGCTATCGCCCGTTTCATAAGCGAAGCGTTGCCCACCGTGCAACGCTGGGATCTGTTAGCGTACAACAACCTAGGCCGGCCCAAGTACCACCGCTTGGATCAAGACTATCCGCTGGACAAAGTGCCACTCATGACACGGCAAGACATGGAGTCAGCATGGCGGGCCGCAGCAGAAGTGGTGTCCGTGGCCCACTGGTCCGGGGCAACGCGCCAATCGAACCCCGAAGATACTGGGCGCAAGTGATGCCCATGTTGAAACAGACGCCCGGGTTGCCTGAGGCCTTGAAGGGAGAGATGACTCCCAAGTTCTTGGCAACGCGCAACGCTGAGGGAGTACCCAACGTAGTGCCGGTGATCTCCACCCTTCCGCAGATGATCAGCCAGACACGCTCTTCTTCGGCAACTTTCTCACACGCAAGAGCGTCAAAAACCTAGAACAAGATCACCGAGTAGGAATCCTAGTGATCACTCAAGAGCTGCAGGGATGGATTCTCAAAGAAGGGCTTCAGTTCTTCAAGAATCATAGCTTTCCAATTCTGATCGCACGCGTCAGTTTGTCATACAGGGTGATTGGGGCACTCGACTTGGTAGTGGTGTCCTACACCCTTGTCTGGGTGTTCTAGATCTCACCCGACCAAGGATGATATCCTCGTACCGCACCAAGACACCACGACCACGAGAAACACCTACTCCCATATCTGTAGGCGGTTCCAATCATGGTGCCTGGACCCACCAAGCCACACACGGACAAAATAACCCAGACAAGAACGGACGACGGTTGAAACCGCAACCCCCGCGCCAAAGTGACTCCTAGTCAAGCGGCCTAGATTGCCTCTGCGAACTCCGGACGGTACTTGGCTACTCCTGAGATACTCCGTGTCTTCGACTCATCAAGGATCAATATCATGAATGCTTCGTCTAGGACTTGCCATTCGATTCGGATTGCATGGTGGCTTGCACGTTCAAAGCCGAATCTAGGATAGTACTGGGGATGCCCCAAGACTATGACAAACGGACAAGGCCCACTCTTCAACTGGCCGATGCCAGCTCGGATCAGTTCTGACCCGATTCCCTGACGCTGGCACTCGGGCAGCACGGCGATCGGGGCGAGTCCCATCCCTCGGGTAGTTATCCTCGCTTTCGACTATCGCAGGACTGAAGAGAATGTGGCCGACAACCTCATTCCGTCTCACAGCCACAAGAGAGAGAAGGTCGCTGCAGTTTTGTCGTAGTTTGTCAATGACATCAGCCTCCTGGGTTCGGCCGAATGCCTGCGTATTCACTAGGCGGATTGCATTGATGTCCTCTGATAGTTCCTCTCTAATTCTAACCATGTCGTGCACCCTACGATGCGAGCTTGTTGTCGCGACCAGATTTGTACATTGTGAGTGTGCGCGAAGTGACCCATACAATGCATCAGGCTTCAGAGAAAGTCGAAAATCGTCAGCAGTCCGCGTTGATTATTATTTCAGCTGGAGCCAGAGGTCGAAGATTCATTCGGTCTGTGGCTTCTTTTCCTGCTGCCACAGTGGTGCAAGCAGTTCGCCCACATGATCAAGTCAAGCGATTCTTCGCCATTTCCTAAAGCCTCTCATCTTCAAAGGAGAAGACTTCTTCGATCTTCGAGTTCAGCACTCTGGCGATCTTGTAGGCTAGCCTCAGCGACGGGTTGTATTTCCCCTTCTCTAGGAAGAGTATGGTCTGTCTCGTGACATCCACTTTCTCAGCCAAGGCTTCTTGTGTGAGGTTACGTTTCTCTCTCAGTTCTTTGAGCTTCGTCTTCATGCCGAAGACTCTCAGGCACTGAACCTGTCGTAGTAGACGAACGATGCAACGAATATCGTCAAGCTACCGGCAAACAAGACCCCGACTGAAACTGCCATCTGGAAAGCTTCTACAGTTCGAAGAATCGCTATGTAAGAGAAGAGGATCGCTGACGCGGCCATGGTGAATACGAACGCATTCCTGCAAGCCCTGTTAACGTTCTGATCAATTCTCTCATCGCTGCCTCTGCCCCACATTGAGCTCCAGAAACCGAAGAACCCGAACATTCCAAAGAATCCGGGGTTGTCGGTAATCAGACCCAGCAGGCCTAGGAAACCCAAAAAACCCAGGTAACCCATCAGATTCCTACGCATCTCGGTTTCGCCATGTAAGCTATTTCTAACGTATGAAATACTTAACGTTTGCTCTCCTATCCCATATTGCAGGCGAGAGATATCGCGTTCCTAGTGCGTGCCTACTATGATGAGCACAAACAATCGGCCTTGAACCCTCATGCGAGGAGCAGCTTTGCATGTAGTGATGGAAGCGGGCTCAGCGGATATTGTAGTTTGAATCGTCGGGAAGAGTGATGTGCACACGATGAGACCGCACTGACGGAGCTTCGTGCCGGTCGGAAGTGTTAAACGCCACGACTACAGCATTGCATGTACACGTGATTTCTGTGCCGAAGAAAAAGAAAGCAAAGAAGAAAGCAAAGAAGTAAGGAAACAATCTAGGGTTTGCGGCGACGAGAGAGCGGGAGCGAGCGAAGTAGGGTATCTGCCCAAACTCTTCGACTCAAACCCTAGAAACCTATTTTGTGCGCGGTCGCTTACTGCCGCGGTTAGGTTGGTCTTTCCACTGTGATCTCGATTGTTGATACGTTTCGTACTTGTCCTTCCTCGCCCAGCTGCTCGGTTCCGATGGTGATCTTCTTCACGTTAAGCTTGCCTTCGAAGAATCGTCTTCTGCACACTTCGACGACATCAACGGCTGCTGATATGGCTCGGCCTCTCGCTTTGATCTTGACCTCACTGCTGCCACTCGTGAATTGCATCACGATCGCTGTAACATAGGCCATGATAGGCTTCTGTCCAATGAATACTGTGTTGGAGGGGATTCCGCTCTGCCGGGTAGGCGGGGGTGTCTCAACTTCCTGTTGTTCTGTCATGTTCTGCTCACCACTTTCTACATATGTTACACATTGGATAGGACGAAGGATCCGAATCCGCTGCGTACGTCCATGCATAACGCTACCATCCACTTAAGTGTCCTACGCTCGGTTCATATGCTACTGACAGGGCTCTCGGCGAGTGTTCGACCCCCTCAAGGGCTTACCCGGAGTGATGTGTGAGCGGCTCCGTCAGAAGCGTGCCTGCACGGACCTCCTCCATCGTGATCGAGGCACCATAAAGGTAGCTCACAAGATCTGTAATGCCGGCTAGACAACCGGGAAGGACAACTAACGTCGCACCTAGAGTCATTGATTTCTCATCTAGAACTCGTTGGAACGTCTTTCTCTGACTGAGAATTGTCCCGCATAACCATTCGAGGAGCCTCTGCATTCTGTTCCCACTCTTTTTCCGTTACACCTGTGTCTAGATTGCTTTTACGATGGTTCGAGGAGTCATTTTGGTCCAATAGAAGAGCAAGAATGACGATCGCCGTCGACGCTGTTGTGAATCCGAGGAAGATGAGATTGCGCGAACTTGTGTATTGGAGTCGGATTCCAGTCAGAGCCGCGAAATGCGCTGGAACGGAACCTAGGATGAATGGAGAGGTCGCTCAATGCCTGCGACTAGGCCATTTGCGTCACCGGGCTACCGGGATCCTAGCCAGCGATTCGCCGACGGCTCTTCGGGCAAGTTCCCTGCTCTGAAACTCTCTGCTGTTGGATTCCGAGGACCAGCGCCTCGCAGCACCTACACGTGCTTTCCCAATCGAAGGCCGAACGACCTTCAGCAATGATTCTGCGGATGCAATCTCCGGCTTCATCGGTGCGATGATTCCAAACTTCCCCAACAGGTCTCTTCCGATACTCATGTACATTACCTCCGACAAGACAGGGTGTGAAACCAAGACTAGTCGTTTGTACCGTCGTAAGGCGGCAGGCCTGGGGAAGCGCACGCTCACGATCAGGAACCGTCTTGCGACGGCATCCCATTTATCTCCCATTCACGAGAATAGTCCGTAGGGTAATTGAGCGATGTTTGAGATTTCGTTCAAGGTTCAGCACGACTGCCCGTACACACGATTCTCCATGAAGCATCCAGATGTCAGGTTGGTTGAGTACTGCAATAATCGAATACATGTGGTGGAGGTCGACTGCCCAGATATCGAGACTTTCACGTTGATTGAGAAGGACCTGAGGGAGCTGCTGCTCTGGAAGGGTGGCAAGATCCTCAAGAAGAACTTTCTCGACCGTAACCTTCAGGTGATCGTGAAAACTTGCCGCTGCAGCAAGATGTCGCCGAACATATCAAGCATCGTGGAGA
>Ga0315268_10003749_pt1 | contig 16640 bp, 13 predicted proteins | sample C1_top_MG_FD_204535 | JGI IMG/M metagenome (GOLD analysis project Ga0315268, IMG submission 204535) | Sediment microbial communities from Yellowstone Lake, YNP, Wyoming, USA - C1_top | ecosystem: Environmental > Aquatic > Freshwater > Lake > Sediment | place: USA: Wyoming | collected 2017-08-01
AATCTCTTCTTTCCCGGCCTGCAATTGTTGGTAAAGGCTGGTAATACAGGGGACACACCGTCCGTAAATATTTCCCTTCGTGACTCTCAGTTTCGGATCGCTCTCAAAACTGACCCAGTTATCCCGCGAGTTTCTCCAGATCCGTTTATCCAAAAAGATTTTCTTCATCTTCTTCTCACCCTTGCCCTCCCTTCTCCCTTCAGAGATCGTGTTGTAATACGAAAAAAACCGGCTTTTTGAAAAGGAGGAGAGGCGGTCGGGTGGAAAAGATTTAGAGCGGTAACCTTTAGCCGTTCGGATTCAAGCGTGCCAAGCAAATGAAAACATTCGATTTTATACAAACAACGATTTCCCATAATCTACAAGACCCGCATTCTAAATCTTTGAAGCCTGACTGCCTCTCCCCCTTTGCTTGCGATTACGACACACTCTCTCAAGGGAGAGGATGGAGTAATTTTGCCTTGAATCCGCTTATAAATTATCATACCATAACTCAAAACAGAACCCAATGGAGGGAGTGGAATTGAAACAAAAAACAATTGTTCTCGTTTCAACATTGGATACGAAGGGCACGGAGGCAGCTTTTTTAAAAGGGCTTATTCAAAAAAGAGGTCATCGGGTTATTCTCCTGGACACGAACACCGGGGGGGAGCCCTCCCTTCCTCCTGATATCTCTGCGAAGGAGGTAGCCAAAGCCGCAGGATGGGATATTGAAAAGATCAGGAAGATGAAGGATACAGAGAAAGCCTCCTCAAGGATGATTCAAGGCGCCACCAAAAAAGTCAAAACTCTTTTAGAAAAAAAGAAACTCGACGGAATCATCTCTTTCGGAGGGGCGAGCAATACCGCAATGGCCACAACGATTATGAAGTCCCTTCCTTTTGGGATCCCCAAAGTCATGCTCTCCAGCACGGCTGCTATGCCTGCTTATGCCGGAGGTTATTTTGGCACCAAAGATATCACCATGATTCACTCAGTGGTGGACATCGCAGGATTGAACCCATTGGTGGAAGATGTGTTGATGAGGGCTGCTGGAGCAATCTGTGGAATGGTGGAGATGAGGAAGAGCCCTCATGCTCTGATCAGGCCGTCCCAAAAGAAAAAATTGATTGCCTTAACCGAGTTCAAGTTCTCAGAAGAGTGTTGTTCCCACATCAGGCGTCTTCTGGAGGAAACAGGTTTTGAAGTGATCCCTTTCCATGCACAGGGTACAGGTGACAGGGCCATGGAGGAACTCATTGGGGATGGTTTTTTTCATGGTGTGATGGACATCGTTCCCGCAGGTGTGGGAGAAGAACTTCTTGGAGGGAACCGTGCTGCAGGTCCGAATCGTTTAGAGAGTGCTGGGGGAAAAGGTATCCCTCAGTTAATTACCCCTTGTGGATTTGATATGCTCAGTTGCGGCCCATTGGAGAGAGGTGATCGGGGAGATCCTCTTTGGGTTTCAAAAGGAATAAAGAATAGAAAACTTTTCATCCCGGATGCATTTAGGGTCCAAGCTCGAACGACTCCTCAAGAACTGAGAGAGATTGCGAAAGTAGTAGCTAAAAAGCTAAATCAATCAAAAGGACCCGTGGCGGTGCTCATCCCCTTAAAGGGATGGTCCTCTCTCGACCAGGAGGGAATGCCCCTCTACGATCCAGAAGCAGATCAAGCTTTCCTTGAAGAATTAAGAATTCATCTTAGTAAAAAGATCTCTCTCGTAGAGCTTGACCTCCACCTCAATACCCGTGAATTTGCCGAGGAGGCCGTGAATCAATTTGTAAAGCTTTACAAAAGAGACGCATGAAGAATGCTGCCCACAGGACATGGCTTTAAGCACAAATTCTCTAAACCCAAACCCGGGATCCCGAACCAAGTTCGGGATGACAAAAACGAGAACCGACCAGTTATGTCATGCTGGACTCGGTTCAGTATCTGGTTTTTTTCGTGTATTTTTCAAAAATCTATGGAAAACAGTATCTATGAGGCAGCTACGGCACTGGGGAGGGCCAATTTTCCTTTCAACTCATTGACCATCTTGAGAAAGGCTTGGCTTGGAGGCGAAAGAGATTTTTCACTATGATAAATGATATCGGTAAAGAAAATAATATTCCCCTCTTCAATGGTGATGACTTTTAAGGTTCCTTTCTCCAACTCCTCTTTGATATCCGGTTCAAACATGAAGGAGACCCCTTTGTTCTGTTTCACATAGCCTACGATAAAGTCTAAACTGCTTGCCTCAATAATCACGGACGGCCAAATCCCATATTCCTGAAATTTTCTTAGGACCGCCGTTCTGGAACCAGATCCCTTCTCCCTCAAAATGACCGGTTCACCATTCAATTCTCTCAGGGAGATGCTCTTTCGTTGTGAGAATCGATGCTCGGGTGAAGCCACCAGAACAAATTCTACTGTCGAGAAAAAGATGGATTTGATTTTTCGGTCAAGGTTAAGCTGGGAGATCAGCGCGAGTTCATTTTTTTTCTCCAGGACACTTCTCGCCATATCCTCAGAGTTCCCCTCATCCAAAATGACTTTAATACGCGGGAATCTCCTTTGAAACTCAGAAAGCAACGTAGGCATGATGTAACGGGCGTAATTTTTCGTTGTCCCAATTCGAAGTGTCCCTCTCATCAACTTCTTGAAGTCCCTCATCTTCTCATTGGCATCCGATACGAGGTCAAAAATCTTCTCGGCATACTGGTAGAGGAGCTCTCCTGCTTCGGTCAACTGTATTCTTTTCCCTACTTGTTGAATGAGTCTCAAATTCAATGACTTCTCCAGAGATTTGACCTGGATCGTGACAGCAGGCTGGGTCACATTCAATTCCTCTGCCGCCCGAGTAACACTCTTCTTCTTAACAACTAAATAAAAGGCTTCCAATTGTTTGAGATTCAAAAAACCCTCCAATGTTTATAAATATACAGAATCCGTTCTTTTCAGTCTCTTAAATAAATAATCAGCCACTAAGCCATACTGAGCTTGTCTCAGCATCTCAATACAATCCATAAATTATGAGACCCTGAACCAAGTTCAGGGTGACAAATGGAGCTTTTTTATGGCCTTTTTCAACATTATTGTGCTTTGGATTCACAAAATTGCCCATCCAAAACTATTTGAAATAAAAACCATTTATAAATTATTATAAATTTTTTTTATGATATTATTAGAATAATTATATTGACTTGTCAATAAATAAAATTATAGTTTTAGACCATCCTACCTTTTTAACAATGGAAAATCATCTTTAGGAAAGGAGAAAAATTATGCCCCAATACGACGGCGTTATCATTGGTGGTGGACCAAATGGACTCACCCTGGCCTGTTACTTGGCCAAGGCAGGACTTAAGGTCATCATCTTAGAGAAGAGATATGAAATGGGAGGAGGCCTCTGCTCGGAGATGGTCACGATCCCCGGCTTTATACACAATACCCACGCGATCTATCATCCCATGGTGGATTATGCTCCGGTCTTTCCTGATCTTGAATTAGATAAGACTTATGATCTCCAATATATTCATCCAGATTTAGTCATGGCCATGCCTTTCGCTGATGGCCGTAGCCTTTGCATCTATTCGGATGTTGAAAAAACATGTGCCTCGTTTGCCCAATTCTCAAAGAAAGATGCGGATGCCTATCGGGATACCTATAAAAAGTTTAAGGAATATGTGGACGCCTTCTTAGGCCCTGCTACTTATGATATGGCTAAACCCGCCATTGAGCAGGTGATAAAACTACATTCCAAACCCTTGGGCCAAGAGATCAGCGCCCTTTCTGAAAAGAAACCAATTGATATTATCCATGGTATTTTTGAAAACAACCAGGTCAGGACGTTGATGCTCTATGCCACCTGCATGTGGGGATTGGATTATGATTTGGAAGGGCTGGGTTATCTCGTTCCCTTAATGGTGAATCGCGCTTCGAATTACCGTCTCTGCGTGGGCGGCTCACACCACATGGCTAACTTGATGTCTAAATTTCTTTATCGTCATGGAGGAATGATCTTAGGGAGTCAGATCATCAAAAGAATCATTGTGGAGAATGGAACGGCAAAAGGAGTTGAATCAGATGATGGAACGGTTTATGCCGCCACCAAGTTTGTTGCTTCCAGCATCGATCCCTATCAAACTTTTTTCAAGTATATCGGAGAGAAAGACCTTCCAAAAGATCTTGTGACGCGGACGAAGGATTGGAAATGGGAGAAATGGTCACTCTTCGATGTCCACCTGGCCCTCTTCAATGCACCTCAGTTCGCTGCTGCTGCCTCAAACCCAGATCTGAACAAGGCCTTCATCTATGTACTCGGATTTGAGACAGAAGAGAATCTGATCGATCATTTTAAGGCCTTAAAAAATGGAGAACTTAAACCATCCGGATTCAACTGCTGCTTTCCAACTCTTTTCGATCCCTCCGAAGCACCTGCGGGGAGACACACCGCTTTAATTTCAGAACATGCACCCTACCGTTTAAAAGATGGGGGACCGGATAAATGGTATAAGATCCGCCAAGAACATGCTAAAGGTTTGATCGATAAACTCAAAAAGTATGCACCCAATATGACAGAGGATAATATTCTCTGGACCTATATTGCCTCACCCCTTGACATTGAAAATAAATTTGCAGACATGGTGGAAGGATCCATTAAACAGGGAGGGTACTATCCTCTTCAGATGGGATATTTGAGGCCGAATGAACTCTGCTCTCAATATGCCACGCCTATCAAAAATCTCTACATTTGTGGGGCGTCCACCTTCCCAGGGGGTTTGGTGACCTATGGCGCTGGTTATAACGCTGCCAACCGAATCGCTCAGGACCTGGGAATTCAAAAATGGTGGAAAGAGCCTGAGATTGTGACCAAGGCGAAAGCAAACGGTCTGCTATAGGAGGATCATCATGAAAGTCAATTCGACAGGTTTGGGTCAAACAACCATGGTTGCGGCGTTTACTCAACTCTTCAAAGATCCAGACGGAGGAGAGACTCTGAAATTAAAAATCGAATCTTCAGAACCTATCCACTGGGTCATCACTGCCACGTTGGAAGGAGCGGACTTGAGGAACTTCATTAAACTCCTCTTTAAACCCTCCATCCTTTATTACGCCATTTCATTGATGCTGAAGAAGAAATAGAAAAGGAGGAAATCTCATGCCGGATAAAAGTTATGATGCCATTATCGTTGGTGGGGGACACCATGGAACCATCCTTGCCTGCTATTTGCAAAATGCAGGCCTCAAAACTGTGATGTTCGAACGTCAACACGAATTAGGTGGAGGGGCCTGCGGTGAAGAACTTCCCTTGCCCGGCTTCATCCAGAATACGTGCGCTCACTTCACCCGATTCTGGACACACCCTGCCTATACTGATTTTAACCTGAGGGAATACGGTCTCAAATATATATTCCCGGAGCAGAATGAAGGAATGGTTTATCCAGACGGCACCTGTTTTGTTGGGTATTCGGCATTTCGTGTGGACCCTGCCACAGGCAAAGAAGCGTATTCCGAGGAAAATGTCAAAAAGACATACAACGAGATCGCTCGCTTCTCCAAAGCGGATGCAGACACTTATCTCGAACTCTTAGGTAAATATCAGAGAAAATGGAGGGCAGCTTTTCGAGAATATCGCTATAGCCCGCCCACACCCTGGGGGGTCAAGAATGCCCTTGAAAAACTTTGCGATGATCCTGTTGATGGATTAGATCCTGTTTATCAATTCATGACAGGGGCTCAGATCGCCAAAGACCTTTTTGAAAGCCCAGAGTTACAATGTCTATTCATGAGGGCCATTGAAACCTCCACCGGTTGTTTTCCTGGAGATGTCATAGGCCTCTATGTCTTCGTCCATGTGATCGCCCTGACGCTTTCCATGGAATCAGCTTCTATTGTTTATGGCGGAACCCACACCATTACCCATGCCCTTCAGAGAGCCTTCAGTGCTATGGGAGGAGAGTTCTGCGTGGAAACAGAAGTAGACAAAGTTATTGTTGAGAATGGAAGGGCAAAAGGAGTCAAGCTTACAAATGGAACAGAGGTGGAGGCAAAACAATTGGTGGTCAGTGATTTAGGCGTCCCCCAGACGATCTTCAGACTCTTGGGAGAAAATTATGTGACTCCAAAAGTGGCCAGGCGCATCCGAAACATCCGCTATGACCGCGCCCAGATCTATTGGGGCAATATGGCCATGCATGAACTTCCAAAATACAAAGCCGCCTCCTTAAATCCTGATATCGGCCTCCAGCCCCGACTCTATATGGGAGAGAAAGACCCGGAATATCTCTCCTGGAAATATCAGGCAGATATCTTTACGAAAGGATTCCCTGAAAAATGGTACATTCTCGCAGCACCGGACAGCATTTGGGACAAAACGCGCGCCCCTGAAGGAAAACACACCATTCTACTGGAAGAATTTGCACCCCCTTTACATCTTTTTACGGAGAGGCAGTGGCTCAAGATGAAAAAAGAGGTGGAGGATTTAATGCTGAAACAATGGCAGATCTACGCACCCAACATGACTCGTGACAATGTGATCGAGGCCTTCATCACCACCCCCTATGATACGAACATGAGACATCCGGATATGATCGAGGGCGGATGGGTGGAGGGCGCCATGGATGCCTCCCAGAGCGACCGGTTCAGACCCATTCCTGACCTCTCGAGCTATCGAATTCCATTCCTCAAAAATATGTATATCTGCTCCTCTAACATGCATTCCGGAGGGGGCATTGCTCGAGGGTCCAGTTATAACTGTTTCAAGGTCATCGTCGATGACTTTAAATTAGAGAAAATTTGGGAGAAGAAAGGAAGAGCCTGGTAAAAAACCCAAACCCTAAACTCAAAATCCTAAACTCTAAACAAACTCAAATGTCCCTGCCTCCCGGCAGGCAAAGCACAAATAAAAATCAATAAGTTATGATGTTTTGAGTTTTAAATTTTGGATTTATTTAGGATTTAGAGTTTAGTGTTTAGAGTTTAAGCAATAGCTGGGAAGGAATGTTTCACCAATAAGATTCTCAAGGAGAAAGAAGATGAGACTCAAAGATAAAGTGGCAATCGTGACAGGAGCGGCTAAGGGCTTGGGAAGGGAGTTTGCTATCGGCATGGCAAAAGAGGGGGCTAAGATCATGGCTGTTACCCGGAAGGATCTTGCCAATTTGGATAAAACGGTAAAAGAGATTGAAGCCATGGGCGGCGTGGCAAAAGCCTTTCAGGCTGATGTCGCCATTGAAAAGGATGCCCTCAAGATGGCCGAGGAAACAGTCAATGCCTTTGGCAAAATCGACATCTTAGTCAATTGCGCAGCCATCTACGATGGATTGGTTCGAAAATCCTTCACAGAGGTCGATCCCAACGAATGGGATCAGGTGATGGCTGTCAATGTAAAAGGGCCATGGCTTTGTGCAAGGGCTGTCTTCCCTTACATGAAGCAACAAGGGAAAGGGAAAATTGTCAATCTCTCTTCTGAAGTCTTCTTCACAGGGTCTCACGGCTTCATCCACTATGTGGCCTCGAAAGGGGGAGTGATTGGATTGACCCGGGCCCTTGCTATTGAATTGGGACCCCACAATATCAATATCAATGCCGTTGCACCAGGATTTACAGATACCGAAGCAAGTCGAAATCTTGCCGATGTGACAAAATACGATGTGAGCAAGACTCCTTTAAAACGACTGGAGCAGCCCAATGATCTTCTGGGCGCGGTGATCTTCCTCGCATCGGATGAAAGCAATTTTATCACCGGCCAGACCTTATTAGTGGACGGTGGGAGGGCCATGCATTAAAAACTCTAAAACCAAAACACTAAACCCTAAAAAAACTCAAAGGTTCAAAACACAAACTTAAAATCGAAAGTCTGGATAGTCCTCTGAGTTTTGGGTTTCGGATTTGTTTAGAATTTAGAGTTTAGGGTTTAGAGTTTTTCTGAATAGGAGACATGAAACCATGCACGAGATAAATTTCATCCTAAACGGAGCTCCCCGAAGAGTTATTGTGGATCCGCAAAAAAGCCTATTAAAAATCATTCGGGAAGACTTAAAACTAACCGGGACCAAAGACGGATGCTCTGCAGGGCACTGCGGGTCCTGTGCTGTACTGATGGATGGTGAAGTGGTCCTTTCCTGCAGGATTCCTGTAGCTAAAGCTCAGGGGAAAGAGATCACGACCATCGAGGGGATTGGCACCCTCAAAAATCCTCACCCTCTTCAATTAGCCTTTGCAAAAACAGGAGCGATCCAGTGCGGTTTTTGTACGCCAGGGATGATCATCCGAGCGAAGTCCCTTTTGGACAAAAATCTCGATCCCTCAAGGGATGAAATAAAGAAAGCCCTTCAACCTCATATCTGCCGTTGTACGGGTTATCAGAAGATCTTTGAGGCGATTGAACTGGCAGCCTCTTATCTGCGAGGAAAAACGAAATCCATCGAATTGAAACTGACTGGCAGGGGGACAATTGGCCAACCTGTCACCCGACCTGATGCCCTCGAAAAAGCAACAGGGACAACCCTCTATGCCGCTGACATCGCTGTGGACGGATGTGCCTACATCAAGGTTTTAAGAAGCCCCCATCATCACGCTAAAATCGTCCAAATTGATAAGAAAGAGGCAGAGGTCATTCCTGGAGTCCTTACCGTGCTCACCGCCGGAGATGTAAAGGGGACCAATATTCTGAAAATGGCTGGGGATGATCAACCCATACTTTGTGGAAATAAAGTTCGCTTCATTGGTGATCCAGTGGCTGCGGTGGTGGCCACTTCTGAGGAGATCGCCTCTTATGCCACTGAAAAGATCGAGGTCATTTATGAACCTCTTCCCCCTGTTCTTACTCCAGAGGAGGCATTGAAGGAAGGGGCTATTAGGGTCCATGAGGACCGACCCAATCTCTTTTTTGAACAGCCCATTATCCATGGCGATGTGAAGAAGGGTTTTGCAGAGTCGGAGCTGGTGCTTGAGAAAACCTATACCACGCAATCTGTTGAACATGGTTATCTCGAAAACGACGCCGGTGTGGCTTACATCCATGAGAATGGCCAATTGATCATTATGTCTGCAAGTCAGAATATTCATGCTCACCGAAAAACTATTTCAGAGGCTTTGGGTCTCAGTCCAGACAAGGTACGAGTGATCCAAACCCCCACAGGAGGAGCCTTTGGAGGAAAGTTAGATGTCTCTGTGGGTGGAATTCTCGGTCTGGCCGCTCTAAAACTGAAAAGGCCTGTGAAGCTTGTTTATACAAGAAGTGAAACCTTTGCCGCTACCCCAAAACGTCACCCCTTTTTGATGAGAGTGAAAGTGGGGGCTAAAAAAGATGGAACTTTGATGGCATTGGATTTTGATCTCACAGCAGATGGCGGGGCTTATAAATCTTTCAGCAATAGTGTCACTCAACGAGGCCTGATCCATTCACAAGGACCCTATCGCTTTCCGAATGCCAATGTATATGGAAAAGCAGCCTATACCAATACCGCCTTTAAGGGAGCCATGAGAGGGTTTGGCGTACCTCAAGTCGCTTTTGCGATGGAGTCGATCCTCGATGAGTTGGCCATGGAATTAAAAATGGACCCCTTAGCCCTGAGGATGAAAAATGGTTTTGTGCAAGGAGATACGACAATCTGTGGCCAAGTGTTAGATCACGCTATCGGATTCCAGGAATGCATAAAAACTCTAAAACCTCTTTACGAAAAAGCGCTCAACCAGGCCAAAGCAAACACCACCAATGAAATCAAACGGGGCGTAGGTTTGGGAGGGGTTTGGTTTGGTCCAGGACGGAGTGCGCCAGATCAATCCGAGGCATGGGCAGAACTATTACCTGACGATACCTTACAGGTTTGGATCGGAGCTGCAGACATGGGCCAGGGTGCAGAAACAACCTTCTGGCAGATCGCTGCAGAGACCATGGGATTTCCTCTCGAAAAGGTAAAGGTCTTTACCACCGATACCGAGATCACACCGGATGGAAACTTCTCCGCTGGAAGTCGTCAGACTTATGTCTCTGGAAGGGCTGTCCAGATGGCTGTGGAAGAATTGAAGAAGGCCATGGATGAAAATAAGGTGAAGTCCTATGACGAGATGAAGGCAAAGGGCTTACCCAGCCTTTACAAAGCAGTAAACAAACCCGTCACTTCAAGACCTGATCCCAAGACCGGTCAAGGAGTCCCCTGGGAAACCTATTCTTTTGGAATCCAGATGGCTGAAGTGGCCGTCGAGATAAAAACAGGCAAAGTCGATGTCCTCAAGATCACTTCTGTCCATGACCTGGGAACAGTCATCAATATCCAGAATGTGGAGGGCCAGCTCCACGGCGGCATTTATATGGGCCTGGGATATGCCCTTATGGAAGAGTTCGTGTATACAAAGACCGATAGCTTTGCTAAATTCAAGGTCCCAAGAGCCAAAGACATGCCTGATATGGAGGTGATTACTCTCAATATCCCCAGAAAGAAGGGACCCTTTGGCGCTTCAGGGACTGCGGAGTATGCGGACGTACCCACCGCGCCAGCCATTGCAAATGCCATCCATCATGCCTGCGGTGCGCGGATAAGAGATTTACCCATTACGCCTGAAAAGATAAAACAATCTCTTTAACCCCTCAGAAGAGGGTCAGGAGGTGTGAAAAAAATCGAGCTGATAGATCAAACTGGAAGGAGGGGTGGATTGGAGAAGTTTTAGAGCGCCACCTTTAGGAGTTGAAGCACTGTGTTATAACCGTGCTTAAGCACACATTCTTATTACTCCAGGATTCAACCTTGAACTTCAACGAGCGCATTCTAAAGCTTCGGAGATCTACCTCTCCTTCCAAGACAAAAATAGGCCAAACCAATTTTTTCATACATTATTATTAATTAAGGAAGAATTTCTTGAAGCCAAAATCAGAGTGTGCTGCATGTCTCTTGAGTTGGGTGGGTGAGAGGTCAGGAGTTCTGGCCAACGAAGAGGGGCGCTTGCCATTAACAAAAATCCTTTTAGAGATCCTCTCAAGAGAATTTAATCCAGAAATCAATGTGGGTTCATTAAGCAATAAGCTCACTGACGCCATCCCAAATTATCTTTCTCAATCCTCCAATTATTATCGAACGCTTAAGCGTAAGAACAATCACCTCGCCAAGAAACTGCTTGGCTCTGCAAAAAATTATATTAAAAAGGGAAGGACGCTCCAGCAAAAATTTGAGGGGGCATGCTTTCTTGCCTCAGCGAGCAATGTGGCCCCCATGAGTGTTCCATCGGAAGCCTTTGCCTTTCAGGAGGTGAAGAGGATCTTGAGGGGAAGAAAACCACTCCCGGTGAGGAGGGGCCCTCTTTTCCAAGAAGCACAGAAGGCTTTTCATATCCTATATATTGCAGACAATGCCGGTGAAATCGGTTTTGATTCTCTCTTAATGGCCTGTCTGAAGGAGATGGGTTCGAAGATCAACCTCATCGTCAAAGAAGATCCCTTTTTTGAGGATGCCACCATGGAAGATGCTCTCTTCTTCCACATCGATCAGTTGGTCGATCACATCTTCACCCTGAATGGATTCTTTGTGCCGAAAGAAATCCCTCCTGCCCTCATGGATCTCTATCAAAAAAGCGACCTCATCATATCGAAAGGGACAGGAAATTATGAGGCCCTGAAGGGCGAATTGGAGGGGAAAACAGCAATCTTTATGCTAAAAGTGAAATGCAGGCCGATTGCGAAGGAAATCGGAGTGGATATCGGAAGCTTTGTCGTAAAGCTCGAAGGAAGTATCCTAAATTCCGTGAAAATGATGAAGACGGACCGCTTTCGAAACTTTTAGAATCGCGGGGGATTAGAACGTTATGGGTCATTTTCGTTGTCCATAAAATCAGCAGGTTTGGATGAATTTAGAACGTTGGAATCCAATTTCTCAAAGGTTCCGCTCTAAAACTTTTTCAACCGGCCCATCTTCATCATACGGGGAAAAAGATGTTTTCAAGCTCAAGAAATGACTTGATTTATTTATATTTCATCGGTATAGTTCGATGTGCTTAGCCTGCGATCGAACATCATCTAATTCCATCAAGGCCAATTTGTTGAGATATACTTCCGATCAAAGGAAAGGGGGTGATCTTAAGGACAAGGTGTCTGTTTCGACCCCAAAGGGTGGGGATTTCTTATTCTTAGGTTCTTCAAAAAATTCAGAAGGAGGTGGGATATGAAATTTTACGATGTAGTACCCGGACTTGATTTTATGGAGGAGTATGACTTAGAACAATCACCAGCCTGGTTTCTTGATGCCACCCACTCTGTGCCTCCGTGGACACCCATGTTTGGATGGTTCTGGATCAATTTCTGCCGACATGGAATGCAGTATGGCGCCGAAACCCTTTCCCTTCCCACTGTAAAAGGATGGGACTGGCGCTTTAAAGATGGAGGGGGTTATCTCACCCTGCTCATGGTTGATTCCGATAAAGAGAAGGCAGAAAGGGAGAAGAAGTTTAGAGAGGCCATTAGGCCATTTGTAGAAAATTATGATGGTCTCTGGGGTGGATATGTCAAGGAAATACTAAAAAGATATGAGAATCTAAAAACGATCGATGTCAACACGGCTTCGAATATCAAACTTCTTGAGACCTTCGAGGAGACGATTGATACCTGTCGAAGGATGTGGGAAATCCATATGCATATGATGTATGGAACTTATACGCCCTATGTCCTCTTTGAGCAACTCTGCACACAATTGCTCCAAATCGACGATACCCATCCCACTTTCCACAAGTTAGTGGCCGGTTTTGATAACGAAAGTTTTCGAGTCGACCGCAGACTCTGGGAATTCTCCAAGAAAGCAAAAGATATGGGCCTTGAGAGCGTGTTTTTGGAAACTCCTTCAAAACAGATGAAGGCCAAATTGGGGGAGAGCGATAAAGGGAAAAAATATTTGAAAGAGTTCAATGAGTTTCTTGATAAAGAAGCCGGTTGGAGAATGGAACGAATGGCTGAGATTAATGTCCCAACTTGGCAAGAGGATCCGACACCCGGTTTTGAAACGGTGAAGATGTATCTTAAAAAAGGAGGGGATTTCGACTTAGATCAAGACCGTAAGAAGATTGAAAAAGAAAGGAAGGATGCAGAAAAAGAGGTCCTTGGAAAGATTCCTCCCGACAAGAAGGGTTGGTTCTCCATGCTCATGAAGGTGGCTCAGAATTGCAGCCGTTTCAGTGAGGAACACAATCATTATCTCGATCTCTACACCCATGCCTTGATGAGAAGATCCTGTATTGGATTGGGAAATCGATTTGCCAAAAGCGGAGCGATTAATCAACCCGATGATATTTTCTTCCTCATGCCTGACGAGGTGAGAAAGGCTGGAATTAATCCTGATAAACTCAATCTCAAACCCATCGTCCAACGTCGACGGAAAGAATGGGAAGAATGGAATCAAAAGGGCAATCCCCCTGCTATTTTTAAAGAAGGGTTTACTTTGGAACAGGCGATCGGAGGATTGGTCCAATCTATGGATCCCATCGCCCTCAAAGTGGTGGTGGGAAGCATGCCTGTGCCTAAACCTGAGCTCAAGGCAGACCTCTTGGGAACCTGCGGATCTTCAGGCATGGCAGAAGGGATTGCTCGCGTGGTCCTCAGGGATGAAGACTTACCGACCATCCAGAAAGGAGATATCCTCGTAGCAATGAGCACTTCTCCAGCCTGGACGCCTGTTTTTAGCATGATCAGCGGAGTCGTGGTGGATAGAGGGGCAAGCCTCTCACACGCTGCCATCGTTGGAAGGGAGTATGGTATCCCTGTGGTGATGAATGTGTTTACCGGCACTCAGGTGATCAAATCCGGTCAGAGGATTCGGGTAGACGGAAACTTGGGAGCCGTTTACATCCTGGGTAAATGATATGCCTTCAAAAAAAACGAAACAGAATATTATCTGGTTCAAAAACTGTTCGAGCAAAGACTTTCCTCAGGTGGGGGGTAAAAATGCCAATCTCGGGGAGATGTTTCAACTCGGCCTTCGGGTTCCTCCTGGATTTGCTGTCACCACACACGCCTTTAACACGTTTATCGATAGGGGGAGGGTTCGGAACGAAATTGTGAGAACCCTTTCCCAAATTCCCCCCGAGAATATCCCTGCCCTGGAGGAAGCAGGTCTTCAGATTCGAGAACGGATCGAGTCAACTCCCCTTCCTGAAACCATCGCCAAGCAGATCAGGCAGAGTTATAAAAAATTATGTAACCTCTGTGGGGTTTTGGACGTTCCTGTGGCGGTCCGATCCAGCGCTACCTCTGAAGATACGAAGATGGCAAGTTTCGCCGGGTTGCATGACTCTTATCTCTGGGTCAGAGGGGAAGACGAAGTGATTCGACATGTATTGAAATGCTGGGCAAGCCTTTTTACAGATCGCGTCATTGCCTATCGGAATCATATTGGATGGCCGCATGATAAAGTGACCATCAGTGTTGGAGTTCAGAAGATGGTCAATGCCAAATGTGCTGGAGTGATGTTCACCATCGATCCGGTCATGGGAGATGAGAATAAGATTGTTGTGGAAGGCAATTGGGGATTAGGGGAGAGTGTCGTCAAAGGGGAGGTTTCCCCGGATCATTTCCTCGTGGACAAGCAATCGTCTGAGATTTTAGAGAAGAATGTTTCTCCTAAATTAGTCTGCTATCAATTGGTGGGGAATCAGGTAGTTTGTATGCCGCCCTCCCCTGAAAAGCAAAATCAACTCTGCTTAAATGATGAAGAGTTGATCGAAATCGTTCGGCTGGGCAAGATTTCGGAGGCTCATTATCAATTGCCTCAGGATTTGGAGTGGGCCATTGATGTGGACCTGTCCTTCCCTGAGAATGTTTTTCTCGTTCAGACTCGACCTGTGACGAGTGCGGGGAAACCAAAACAGAGCAATACAGACATCATCATTGATATGATGTCTTCCCTTTTCAGAAGGTAAGCGGAATAGCAACCAGAATCCAAAATAAAAGTCTTTGAGACTCATCGAACCAGTCATCCTGAATTCGTTTCAGGATCTCGCACTAAAGACAAAATGAGATGCTGAACCAGGTTCAGCATGACAAATAGGAATCCTATTTAGGAGGACCATTATGTATGTACGAATGACCTTTTTCAAACTGAGACAGGGAAGAATGCAAGAGCTGCGTGAGCTTTACAATAAGGAGGTTGTTCCAGCTCACAAAGGCCATAAGGGAATTCGTTTCGTCCATCTCCTCGAGTCTTTGGACAATAGAGACGAAGGGATTTCTATTACCGCATGGGATACCAAGGCAGATGTCGAGGCCTATGAAAAAAGCGGAGAATACGAAAAATTGGTTGCCAAATTCAAACATATGTATGCCGAGGAACCATTGCTTAAATCCTATGAGGTGACTGCAAGTTCCGAACCTATACTTCTTCGCATTTTCTGATCTACAGGGAGGAAAAGATGATCTTTTTATTTAATCAACACTGGGACATCATCCCCGGGAAAGAAGAGGAATACACAAAATTTGCCATCAATCATTACATCCCTACCATGAAAAAGATTGGTATCAATCCAGTAGGAGGATTTTATGTGGTCGTGGGAGAAGGTCCTGGGGTTATCTCAGTAGGGACTGTGGATTCGTTAGAAAAACTCCAGAAGGCTATGGAAACAGAAGAGTATGAAAACGTAACAGCTCAGGTTCAGGGTTTTGTCGTCAACTATTGCAGCCGAATCTTAAAGCCCACAGGCCGAGTGAAAATAGATAAGTATACAATTCAACTGAGGGTGTGGAAATTTAACCAATACTTCAATATCATCCCTGGAAAAGAGAAAGAATACGCTGAATTTATCACGAAGGACCATCTTCCAACCATGGAAAAAATAGGGATAAAAATGACAGGGGGATGGCAGGTCGTAGTAGGACCTAGTCCTTATATCGTTGCAGAAGGGACCACGAGGAGTATTGTCGATATTGCCAAGGCCCTTGAAAGTGATGAATACAAACGAATTACAAAGATATTGACATCCAAATATGTGACAGACTATAGCAGCCGCATCCTCGCTCCAACTGGCCGTATCGAGCTACCTTATCTCTTGGGAAAAATGATGAAGGGGTTTTAAAAAGTTAGATTTAAGAATTAAGAGTTTAGAGTTAAGAGTTCTCAAATCGTGGATATAAAACCGACCTATAAAAAAATTTACGAACTTGCAAAACCTTTTCTGCGAACCAGAAAGAATCTCATCCACACCAAGATTGCACTCCGCTATGCCTTAAAGCTCTTAAAGGCTGAAAAAGGGGACGAAAGCGTTGTCATTCCTGCAATCCTTCTTCATGATGTGGGTTGGAGTGCCATTCCTGAAAATCTTCATCTCACCGCTTTTGGCCCAAACCCATCCAATCCTAAGTTGGCCAGGGTTCATGAATTAGAAGGGGCAAAAATAGCTAAAGCGCTTCTGGGAAAATTACATTACCCTCCTGCAAAAATAAGAGAGATCTGCCAAATCATCCAAGGACACGATTCAAGAAAAAGACCACTCTCTTGGAATGACCGAATGGTCAAGGATGCGGATAAACTTTGGCGATATTCCCGAACGGGTGTGAAAGTGGAGACAGAGCGATTTAATGTGCCACGGTCAATTTATCTTAACTTCTTAGAAAAGATAATAAAAGAATGGTTTCTGACTAAGACGGGAAGAGAGATCGCCAAAAGTGAGATGGCATCGAGAAGAAAGGAAAAAGAATCGGG
>Ga0315268_10003750_pt1 | contig 16640 bp, 19 predicted proteins | sample C1_top_MG_FD_204535 | JGI IMG/M metagenome (GOLD analysis project Ga0315268, IMG submission 204535) | Sediment microbial communities from Yellowstone Lake, YNP, Wyoming, USA - C1_top | ecosystem: Environmental > Aquatic > Freshwater > Lake > Sediment | place: USA: Wyoming | collected 2017-08-01
GCCATGTCAGGTGTTGTAATAATGATTATTCCGAGAGAATCATCAATCGTATAGCCCTTGACTTTTGCTCCTCTTGGCGGTTTAATGACAGACAATATGGCAGTTGCAATGCCGTAGCGATTCATGTCCCTCTTTGTCTGCTCAAGAAAATCATTGCTCCAAGTATCGCTAGACCTGCTTTCAATTAACACTCGTCCAATTTCCAAGTCTTGATACGAAAACTTCACGATAATGTCGGTAGCGTCTGGACCACCCAAAGGCTGAACAGACACGTTCTTGTTAGCCAAAAAAGCCTCGTTGACCATACCAATGAGCTCTAACTCTGCTTTCTCTCCCTTCACTGGAGCGATTTTCAGGCTCTGCAAAACGGTATTAAGTCCGCCAGTAGCGCCTTCTACCCCGCTCATGACGCTCTTTAATTCGTTCTTAATCTCATCAATACTTTTACCCTGATTTAGCAGCAGCTCGACCTTGTCCACAAGCGTTTTCACTTGCTCTTCAACTACTTCCTTCACAAACTTCTTGGTGTCTTCCTTCATTTCTTTCTGGATTTGTTCAATGCTCTTCTCCTGTTTTAGAAGGGTTTCAATCTTGTCGACTACAATCTCCATTTGACTTGATATTAAGCTCTTTACAAATTTTTCAGTGTCTTCTTTAAGCACTTTTTGGATTTCTTCAATGCCTTTGCCCTGTTTTAGCAGAAGCTCCACTTTTTCCACAAGGTAAGATGTTTGCTGTTCGATGTTTTGTTTTATGAACTTTTCAGTTTCTTCTCTGCCTTTCTTGGTCTGCTCGACTACGTCTTTTAAATATTCTTTGACCGATTTATCCATAGTTTCCTTGACATCATTAACTGCTGAACTCATGTTATCCTTGACGTTTCCAAAATCGCTTCTTATTTCTCTCAGTACTTGACCTACTACCTCACGGACATCTGCGCCAATCTGCATTTGCTGGTCTATTGCCTTGAACGCTTTAAGCGCAACATTAAGTCTTTGGTCATCTTGAAGTTCAAAAAGCCAATTCTGCACTTCAGTTTCAACTTGAGTGAAAAAACAAGGTCTATTGATTTCCGGACAAATTTCGCCCCGAGCCTTATGTGCTTTTCTACGTGGAGAAATTGTAGTTTGCGTTGCAAGCCTTGACATTAATTTTCCTTAAAATGGAATTGGAATTGAAATACTAATCTTTTATGAATCGTACATACTGATAATTACTAACAATTTCTGATATCCGTTACCCTTATGCTTTGTTGTTCATTCTTTCTAAGTCAGTTTGACCCATCTATTCCTTAGAGAAGAGGAACCAGATAACCAGCTTCTTTCGTCATTTTGCGGGAGATATCTCCGCTTATTTTCATTAGGTTAGGCTCGCTATTCTGGGAATCCATGTTTGCTTTTCATTCCTTAGAAACTTCGCCAGAAGAAAAGCTTCTTCATTAATCAAGGTGTCAAGAGTCTGCTTAGAACCATGCCTGATTCTCGGAATTTGAACTTCACGTTCAAAAAGCAGATTCAAACCTTCAGCCAAACCGTCAGCTTCAAACTCGCACAAGTGAACACGCTTGCCCATCCTGAGACGCATCACGAAATCAGTCACAAGCACAAAATCCTTTTTACGCAACTTCTGATAACGTTCAATCAAATAGTCATCTATCAGGTAGCGGTAGAGTTCCTGAAAGTCACACACTAGACTAGACTTTCCAACTTGAATGCTATGGAGAAACCCTAAGTATGGTTCAAGCTTAGCCTTCAACAAAGCCTTATAGACTCTGCACTTCAGAATGTAATAGGCAAAATTGAAAACATTATTCAAACCATCATATACCTTAAACCCAATCCTCTTTTCAGGTCTGATGCTTTCAGGAAACAAGCTGAGAATCTGCTTGAAATAAAGCCTAGCGGTATGGCTTTCAATTACGGTAAGCCTTTTTCGAACAGACTCTAGGGTTTCAGATTTGCCGTTATTGATATGATAAATAGCGTTAACATCTAAAGGCTTTAAACCATATTTCCTCAAAACTGAATTTTGACCTTCAACTTTAGACTTCACAATCTGCTTAGCTACGGCAATTCCCTTATTATTGCCGAGAGCTTCATACTGAGCAATCCTAGTTTTGACATGGCTATCATCCTCAAGACTCTTTAAAACTGCTACTACCCTATTCTTTCGTGTCATAATGTAAGTGTCTATGTTCCAGAGAGCAAGGTCAATTAAAGCGTCAACACTCACATAAGAACCGCTTTTCAAAACAGCTTCGCCTATCTCTTTTTCAAAATGTGGGTAACGTTCAACGTTTCCGTTTTTGTTTCTGACTTCGAAACAGCCTTCAGCTCTGCCGAGATAAGAACCGTAACGAGATATTTCCACCTTCAAGGTTTTGGCGTTACGGAAAGGCATCTATTTCCCCTCAGCAGTCATGACTAAGCACGTGCTATATAGATTTAATCAAACTATGTGAGAGCGTTTTATGGTGTTTTTCAAAAGCGGTACCGTTGTTGGTTTGTTTATTTCTTCCATACTTCTCCATAACCGTGAGGCTGCGGTGTGGTCGCCTCTTTATGTGATGGTCCATGCGTGATGTATCGCATTATCAGGTAGAATTCAAGTAATGATAGTAAACCTAGTGCTATAAAATCTAATAAACCTGCGATTCCAATCGAAATCCCAGTTAGGTCAATATCCCAACCCTCATCAGTCATTTGCCTAAACTTTAGAGTTTCCGCATAGTACTTATCAAATTCAATCTGAGCTTGTCTGATGCAATAAAGTGCATATATAGTAAATGCTATGAGTATCGCTATTAGAGTTATTGCTGTTACGTAGCATACTTTTCTTCCATTCATTTACATCACCCTCCCACTAACCCCATCCTAACCATGATACTACATGGATAGTTCTTGCCTCCTCAAGTATTATTATAACTTCCTGTAGACTTTTAAGTTGTTTGGTTGATTGTTTGTTTGTTGGTTCGTTTGTTTGTTTAGGGAGTGTGTGTGTTTGTTTGTGTTTGAGGGGTTGAGAGAGAGAAAAAGATAAAACTTTACCCCAACAACGTACGCCATTCCTTCCTAACTGATATTTTCGCTAAGTATTCCAGTTTCAGAAAGCTTAATTCTGAATGATTGAAATTGAGCTTCGTCTCGACTGAACAGGTCGTGAAAATCCATGATTGAAGAAAATGACGACTGGGACGAAGAAGCAGAATGGGACGACGAGGAAGAGTCTGAAGAGGAAACAGAATAGAAGCATAAGCTCTCTTTGCAGCTCCGCTGCATCAACCATTTTTCTACGCTGGCAAGAATAGCAACTATCGGCAGAGGCTTATATCACCTCAACTATACTTTTTCCGCATTCGTCGTTTTCGGTTTGGTGTATAATTGCGTATCCCGCTATTTCTATGCAGTGCGTTTCTTCCTAAGTGCAGGCTTCATAGCGATAAAGAATAAACGTTGTAATTCGGTTGGTGTGGCATCTCCTTGTTGCCGCCCAAATCCAGGATATACCGCTTTGAACTCCCAGCCTGTTTTCTCGAAAATGTCAATCAGCTCATGAAGGCTCCAAAGGCGGTCGTCAATCGTAACTTGCTTTTCTTGCGAGAAGTTTTTGTCATCTTTCTGAACCAGATAAGTCCAAGTGGTTACTACACGCGAAGTTCTTGCGTCAAATGCCCTGTCTTCCAAGACTATGAGATTCTTAAAACGGGAAAATCCACGCTGCTGAAAGTTCCTAACGATCCAGTCTCTATTCATGATTTCTAGGGCAAAGAACCCCTTTGGCTGCACAAGACTGCAACACTGACGTAGAATGTCAGCGTTGGTTTTATCATCATAATATCCAAAGGAAGTCTCGAGATTAATGACTCCATCGAATTCTTCTCCAGCAAGCACCGAACTGATCTTGCGCATATCTGCCACTTGGAAACGCACTCTGTCGTCGACATGTTGTTCTCTGGCACTTTTCGCAGCGATCTGAACATAATATGGCGACAGGTCCGTTCCCACAACAGCTATGCCTCTCTTTCCAAGCTCGATCGAATGTCTACCAATGCCGCAGTTGAGATCTAAGATTTTTCGAGGCTTGAATCCCTTCTGACCAAGATATTCCAGAAAAAGATCAACCTCATCGCCTGCCATCGAAACGCGTTCTTCTAGGGCTTTAACAAAGAGTTCAGGATGATTCACGAAAAGGTCTTCTGTCCAATGAGACATAAACTTCCTCCTCTAAACATTGGTGAAGGAATCAGTATTTCAAAATTGTCTCTCTTACACAACAGGATGTGCACCCTTTTTTCCGTTATGTAGGGTTGTTGGTCGGTGGATAAAACTTTACCCTAACTAATCATATTTGGCTCCAAATAGAGGGGCTAGAAACCGTTGCACGCACACACAAACAACAAAAAACCCTCCATAACCCCCTCATCGGAATTCAGATTCATCTTCAGTAGATTGAATATATATCTTCGATTAGTCTAACATAAATCGTTCTAACATAATAGAGTGATGGAAGGGGTCACGCGTGAAAACCATCGGCGTAGTTACAAGCGGCGGAGACGCACCCGGCATGAACGCCGCCATCCGAGCAGTCACCCGCATAGCCTACGCAAAGGACTTCCAAGTTCTAGGCTTCGAGAAGGGTTGGGAAGGCTTGATGCTGAACACGTTCAGAGCGTTGACACCACGCTCCGTTGGCGGAATAATGCAGCTGGGCGGCACAATCCTCCTAACGTCAAGATGCCCCAACTTCAAAAAACCAGAATCCATCAAGAAAGCCGCTGAAACCCTCGCCTCGAACAACGTGTACGGATTAATAGTCATCGGCGGCAACGGCTCTTTCAAAGCATCCTGCGAACTAAGCAGAGAAACAGACACTCTGATAGTCGGAGTCCCAGCAACGATCGACAACGACGTCTACGGAACCGACGAGACAATAGGGTTCGACACAGCCGTAAACACGGCAGTCGCCGAAATCGACAAAATCCGCGACACAGCCATCTCGCACGAGAGAGTCTTCATAGTCGAGGTCATGGGACGAACAAGAGGCTTCATGGCATCAACGGTGGGGATTACGGTCGGAGCGGAAACAATTCTGGTTCCTGAAGTAAAGCTAGACATGGAGCAGGTCTTCAAGAACCTGAAAGAGAACAGCGCAAAGGGCAAGAGGTCGGGCATAATAGTTGCGGCGGAAGGGGTCGGAGACATCCGCAAGATTGGGAGCGAGATTGAAGCGAACACGGGAGCAGAAGTTAGACTCAGCATCATAGGCTACGCCCAGAGAGGCGGAAGCCCAACCGCAAGAAGTCGACTGCTAGCCTGCCTGTTCGCAGACGAAGCAGTTGAGCTACTAGCAAAGGGGCATGGAAACAGAATTGTTGGATTGCAAAATGGCAAAATAACCAGTCTAGAGCTTGAGAAATCATGCGCAACAGAAAAGCCTTTAGATTTAAGCTTACTCAAAATGGCAAGAGTGCTGGCAACATAAGCCTACTTTAGCCGAAGAACACGCTGGCTATGTCGTAAAGTTCCAAATCCACAGTTTTGCGTTTTCCAACAACTTCCTTGAGCGGTATAGAAACTATGTTGTTTCCTTTAATGGCAACCATGCGCCCAAACTTGCCTTCGTGAACGAGGTCAATGGCTGCTATCCCAAACCTTGTCGCCAAGATTCGGTCAAACGCTATCGGAGAACCACCACGCTGAAGATGTCCCAAAACCACGACACGAGTTTCGATTCCCATGCATTTTTCAATCTCTTTTCCAAGATAATAGCCGACACCGCCGAGGCGTATGTGTCCAAACTCGTCTATGCTATCGCTGTAGACGATCTCCGCTCCGCCCTTCGGCTTGGCTCCCTCAGCAATCACAACTATGCTAAAGTTTCTACCCCTTTCCTGCCTACGCTTGATGTACTCGCAGACCTCATCCATGTTGAAAGGCTTTTCTGGAATGAGTACGACGTCTGCTCCGCCGGCAAGCCCCGCTTCCAAGGCTATCCAGCCCGTGTACCTTCCCATCACCTCTAGAATCATGACTCTCTGGTGCGTTTCAGCAGTCGTGTGAAGCCTGTCAAGGGCTTCCGTGGCTATCGAAACCGCTGTCATAAAACCAAGCGTGTAGTCCGTGCCAGACAAGTCGTTATCAATCGTTTTTGGCACTTCTACACAATTAAGTCCAAGCTCGTCCATCTTTTGGGCTACACTCAATGTGTCATCGCCTCCGATGGCGACAATTGCCCCTATCCCAGCCTTTTCGACGTTTTCCAGCATTTTTTCTGCCCCTTTCTCGCGTTTGAACGGGTTGGTTCTCGAAGTGCCCAGCATGGAGCCTCCACGGGGAAGAGTTCCTGAAACTGACGACAAACTCAGCGGTGAAAACTCGTTTTCGAGCAGTCCTCTCCATCCATCTTTTATGCCAACAATTTCGTAGCCGTAATATTGGATTCCTTTTCTGACAACCGCTCGGATTACGGCGTTGATTCCCGGAGCGTCTCCTCCTCCGCTTAAAACTCCAACCTTCATTTCACACTTCGCCCCTACACTACGCTTTTCCCGAACTTCCAAACAAGCGCATCTTACCCTTGACAACCTCTCTCATGGCATCTTTCGCTGGACCCAGAATTTTTCTAGGGTCAAATTCTTTGGGCGAATTTGCCAGAACCTCGCGAACTGTGGCTGTGAAAGCCAGTCTCAAATCTGTGTCAATGTTTATTTTTGCGATTCCCAAAGAAATCGCCTTCTTAATGTGCTCTTCAGGAGTGCCTTTTGCTCCCGCCAATTCCGCTCCATATTTGACCGCCTTCTCAATTATCCACTGTGGAACGCTTGAGGCTCCATGCAAGACAAGCGGCACGTTCACTGTCTCTTTGATCTGCTCTAATCTTTCAAAGTCGAGTTTGGGTTCTGCCTTAAACTTGTAAGCGCCGTGAGACGTGCCTATGGCGACTGCGAGAGCGTCAACCCCGGTTCTCTCAACAAATTCCTTAGCCGCCTTTGGGTCTGTAAGGACTGCTTCCTTTTCTTCAACCGTCTTTTCTTCGACGCCTGCCAGCCTTCCAAGCTCAGCCTCAACAGAAACTCCCTTCGGATGCGCCAAATCCACTACGCGCTTGGTCGAGGCAACGTTCTCCTCAAACTTCAGGAATGAGCCGTCAATCATAACCGACGTGAAGCCGGCTTCAACACATCTTGCGACTGTTTCAAAGTCTTCTCCATGGTCAAGGTGCAGAGACATCGGAACGGGCGATGATTCTGCTGCCGTCTTAACAATTTTTGACAGGTAAGCCAAACCGGCGTACTTGATGGCGCTCGGCGTTACGGCCACTATGGCGGGAGACTTTTCCTCCGCAGCCGCCTCACTTACTGCCAACACGACTTCTAGGTTGTTTATGTTGAAGGCTCCAACTGCGTAGCCCTTCCTTCTGGCGGGCACTAATAAATCCTTATTTGTCACGAGCATGTCCATCACTGCGGACTGTATTAGTTGTGAATCGGTATAAATGATTTCAGTTTTACTGAAGAACACTTCAAAAAGCGCGCACGGTTACCATCAGATACTCTCAACCACGGGGAACTATGTGAGACAAATGTAACCCAATGTGGACAAGAAAATCGCTTATTCTCAATTCATATTCTGATTTCATACCTTTTAATATGCTCTGCATCTAATCGGAATCCGAGTCGAAACCTGACCACGTGGCTGAGAAAGTTGGCGTCCATTCTGCTTCCAGAGCTCTTCGCAATGCTATCCAGCGACTTGTTTCTATTGCTGAGTCTGTTGACATGTCTCCTTGATGACAAGATTCCAAAAGCTTTGCCCTACGTGTTCCAAATAGCTGCTCTTTCAGGCTTTGGGCATCTCCTTGTTAGCAAGATGTTTCTAATCGAATTCGATGAAACCATGCGTTTCTGGTACAATCTGTTCTATCTTGGGGTTGCTTTAGCGAGCGTTGTAGGTGTTAACATCTATCTTGCCGTTACAAAGAAAGCCTGGACACTTGCAAAGACGTGGTCAGCTGGTGTAACTTTTCCAACGATGCTAATCTCAATAAGCTCTGCCTACAACTATGGTTATCTTCAGGGCGTTCCCTTGCCTCCACTTTTGCTGCCATTGCTGCTTGTGGTTTCCTTTGCTATGCTGACTGTTACCATCGGCGTTCTCCTAGGTTCAAGAGTGTTCGGCAAATCCAGACGGAGGTGAATGTTTGAACATAAGGAATATCAGAATAAGAAGGTCGGCAAAGTTCCTAATATTACTCCTGTCATCGCTAATTGTAGGTGCAGCAAATGCTGCTGTATTCTATAGCTTGACCATGCAACCTGGTGTGTCTATCACTAGTACTAAAGTGTTTTTCGTTGCGGGAAACGACTTTCAATCACCTTCATCAGTTGGAAGCAACTCGACATGGGCTTACTTAGCTCTCAAGGCCTATCCTAACGTAACCTTGACTTATGAGCAACCGCTCAACATCAGCAACACCGACACGGTTAGCCATAATTTCAGACTTCGCCACATTACGATCACGCCAGTTAACGGATCGGCTCAAGTAGGCAACTTTACGTTCATCAACTTCGTCGTCCAGAACGAAGCTGGGGTCGCTCAGGGCTCCTTCAACTATACAACAACAGGCAACAACTGGATAACGCCTTCCACGACATCATACATGACGTTGCCACCGAGCACAGCGTGGATCATCTATGTAGAAACAAGAGCAGCCCCACAAGCAAATGACATCACAGCCGACATACAGATAGCAGTTGACGTAGTGTAGCCTTTTTCCCCTTTTACTTTCCGTTAGGCAATAGAAGTGGACATAATGAAAGGATGTTCAGACAGAGACAGAACACTTCGTTTCATGTTGATAGTGGGAACCCTGCTTCTCTCGCTGAACCTTTTATCGCCAACGACTTCTGCGAGCACTTATGCTTCTCTTTTAGAACAACCTTCAGCGGCTATTACACCTCCCGCTGTAGTTCTCCAAGAGGGTACAGCTGGCAACAGCACCATCTACGCTAACTCGACAAGCGCAAAAGTCAGCGTCGCAGCTCCCTCATCAGCCTACGACTACGTCCTCAGTGTCGTCAATCAAGCCACTAGCGATTTGAAAATCAATCTTCGAGTTTATGGCAGTTCAAACATTGGTCGTCTGTCAAACGCGACCATTAGTTTCCACGATGGCACATTGAGTGACCAGATAGTTGTCAGCGACGGAAACATCACTCAGTCACAAGGTGCACTCTACAATCTGGCGGGAAACGCAACAATATGCATAGAGATAAGCAACCTCCAAGCAAGCACAGCAGACACTTCATACCTGTACGTTTACTTGAAAGTTCTGGTACCAAACACAACAACCTATTCGTTATATGTCATCACTTTCGAGATCACTTAGCCGGCTAAATTTCAACAGCGCGCGCCTATTTTCTCCGCCTTTTTCCACCACTTAGTTGTGAGGGTTCTTTAGCCACTCTTGTTCCATTTGCATCTTGCGCACAATGAATTAGCCATGTGTTCCAAGAACGCCACGGAACGAACTATGTCAGTCATGCTAAGTAGCCCTATAACAGCATCTTCTTCAACTACAGGAAGTCTTTTGATTCTTCGTTCATTCATCATCCTCATCGCCTCACTCAAGCTGGTCTGAGGGTTCGAACTGATTAGGGGCGTAGACATTATTTCGCTGATGCTAGTATTCTCAGGGTCTCTAAATCGAAGCAGAACTCTTCTAAGCATGTCTCGTTCGGTCACGATTCCTGCTGGCTTTCGTTCCTTAACTACTATTAGGCATCCTATATCATACTTGTCCATGAACTCTGCTGCCTGCTTCACAGAGGCAGAGCAGTCTAACGTTATTACGTTTTGGCTCATCACGTCTTTAACCAGTAGAGACATTGTTACCAGCCTTTTGCTTATTTTTTCCGTATTTGATGCACTCAAGAATTTCGGGGCATCCGAAGCACTGCTCAGGTATTGGTGTGCTCTTCGGAAGGGTGCTAAGATGTCCCAAACTGTGTTTGCATCCCCCAAAATCTGCTTCGCCAAACAGGAAGAAGGATTTCTTTCCTTTGGCATCACGAATCTTTGGAATAGCAGTCTTTTCAGCATTGGATATAGATTGGCCATTTCCTGCAGGTTCCTTCGAAATCCCTTGAGTCTGAACCGGCAGCGTTGACCCTCTGTCTGTGAAATTCTTCATTTCAATCGGGTTTATTGGACTCTTGATCACTTTTGCTCCAGGTGCTACCTTTACCGTTTTAGTCTGCAGCTTATCTGGTTGTGTTTCAGTTTCCTTTGAGGGCTTCAGCTTCACAAGAATTACAACGTAGAGTACGATAATAATCGGGATTAGCAGTGCTGAAGTGCTGTCGATTGGCGAATCAAAGGGGAACATACGATTCAATAGATTAGGTGCGAATCATATAGACTTAATGAACTTCGTATAAGTAATCCAAATACATAGCAAGAATACTGCTACTGGGCCAGGTCGTGCGTCTCGGGGCTTATGACGTGTCTTGATTGCCTATTGTTAACGGTTTTTCCCCATCAACACAAAGGCTGCCGCCATCGCCACACAAATCGCCGCGACAATCATAACAAAGAAGAGCATCTGAGGAATCCCGAAGATGTAGTGCTGAACCTCATGGTTCAGTGTTACAACTCTGTCTTGTGCTGAATCAACGTTAGAGAAGTGCAGAACATATTCACCGCCTAGGTCGCAGATGAACCTGTAGTCGAGCGTGGCTACTTTGCCGAAGTCTTTCACGGTTCCGTTAGGACAAGTGATGTAAAAATTAATCGTGTCCCCGACGAGACCGCCGACGGTGAGTATTATCGTGACATGGTCCTCTACCGCAAGGCTTAGTGTTTCAGTGACTTCTTCGCCGCCCTTTACGGTGAAGCTCCTGGTCGCCGCTTTGACGGGATGGATAATCAGTGATAACACGGTTGCCAAAAAGAGAATGGTCAGCAGTGTATTTAACCGGAATCGGAACATCACCTATCCTTTAATCCGAGAAATCAATAACCGTTATGAATTCTTGATACGGATAGCCAATAAGGATTCAGGAAGCGTTTTGAGAAAGCTATAAACTTGAGAAGTGCATGCCATGTTTGAGGTGGTTCGCTGTGACATGCTATTTTAGGCATCTCGAAGAGGTCTTCAAGAAGGCTGGAATAGAAGTTACGAGCGAGAACAAACGGGAAGTTGACAGAACAATTCACGACATTGTGAATGTCGAGTACAAGAATTGCTCAGCCACTTGGAAAGAGGTAAAAAAGAGAATAGCGGCGGATGAGGAAGGCTTCGTTTCCACGCTAAAGGACGCGTGGGGCAAGCGAGCATAGCAATTTTACTTTTTGGCTTTAGGCTTTACCTCTTTCATCGGGACGCCGCAGCAAATCAAGTCACACGGAGTACATCCGCAAGCCTGGTCTACAACCACGACGAGTCCACATTCTTCACACTTATACTTCGCGCCTTTCTTTGCCATTTGTTCTCGCCTCCTACCACTTTGCTACACTGATTACCTTGTTCTTCTGGCGATTTAAAATTATCCAATAAAAATTTATAAGAAAACAGAGCATATGTTGAGAAAATACGTCTGCAAGCGCAGGATGGTTTACCATAATGAAGTTGAATAAGGTTGACGAACTCGTGGTCTCAGCGTTAAAAAACTCTGACAAGCCCTTAACACTGGTGGAGATTGCCGGAAAGACTGGTGAATCAGAAAAGAAGGTTTTCAAGTCTCTGCGCAAGTTGTTTGAGAATGAAATGGTCGGTTGTGTGAATCGTCAATACCGACTTAAAGATCGTTAAGCTGTCTTTTAATCTCATTTGGTTTGTTTAAGTCTGTCGAGTGCTCTCTTGAAGCCTTCGTTTGTCATGTTGACGTACGTTTCCGGCGGAACCAACTCTCGACTTATGATTTTCAGTTTGTCTTCGCTGATTTTGCCGGTTCTCGCGAGCTCTTTTCCCGCATTCTTTGCAGCGTCAAGTATGTCTTGGACCGGATAACCCTTTCTGACCATGTAACTCAAAGCCTCTCCATGAGGTCGCAACAGCGCGCCAGCGAAGTCCCAGCTTGTGTTCTTGCATATAGCTTTCACGTGCATCACGAGCGGGTCAAAGTTGTCCATCTCCCAGAAACCGCAACTAGAGACTAGAACCACTTTTGCGCGCTTGTTAACCTCTCTGGGCGGGTGCCGACAGTGCCCTTCTCGCATCTCGAAGTACGGCTCTACTATTGGAATCAGGCGGTCGATGAGGTTTTTTAACGTTCCTGGCATGCCATCAACGAACACGGGAGCCGCAAAAACAATCACGTCAGCCTGCCGGATTTTTGGAAGAAGCATTCTCACATCATCGTCTTGAATACATATGCCCGGCGTTTTGGTCCAGCAACTCCTCTCGCCAAGACAAGGCTTCACGTTGAGCTTGTAGATGTAGAAAAGCTCTATCTCGGCTCCTTCTTCTCTGAGTCCTTCGAGAAAAGGGGTTAGGATCAGAGCAGTGTTACCCCTCTCCATGCGCGGACTCGCATTAAAAACTAACACCTTCAATTTCTCAGGCTCCTATTATTGTGCGTCTGTTCCTGTTTCTTCTCTGAATTGCAGTCTGTAGAATGAGCTGTACAATCCTTTCTGGCGCATGAGCTGTTCATGTGTGCCTCTTTCCACTATCGACCCATGATTGATGGTTAAGATTTCATCGCAAAGCCTGATGGTTGAAAGTCGGTGAGCGATTATTATCGTCATTCTGTTGCGCATCAATTTCTTCAGGGCTCTCTGTATTACCAGTTCGGTGTAGGCGTCAACTGAAGATGTTGCCTCGTCCAGCACCAAGATTTCTGGATTTGCAATCAGGGTTCTAGCGAAGCTTATGAGTTGTCTTTGGCCTATGGATATGTTTGAAGACCCTTCCTGTATCACGTAGTCGTAGTCGTTGGGAAGCTTCATTATGAAATCGTGAGCACCGATGGATTTTGCCGCGTCTGCGACTTCTTTGTCTGATGCTTCAAGTTTACCGAACCTTATGTTCTCCTTTATGGGAACAGAAAAGAGAAACGAGTCTTGTAGAACTATGCTCATGCGGCCTCTCAAAGAGGCAAGCGGGATGTCTCTTATGTCATGTCCATTGATGAGTATTCTGCCTTCGTCTGGATCGTAGAATCTGGCGAGAAGGTTGATTATCGTGCTTTTCCCCGCGCCTGTCTGGCCGACGATTGCGAGTTTCATGTTGCGCTTCAGAGTGAAGCTGATGTTCTTCAAAACTGGAACGTCTATGTCGTACGCGAAATTGACGTTTTCAAATCTGACCTCTTCTATCATTGTAGTGCAACGCTCCTTTCAGGCGGTGCATCTAGGATCTCGACTTTTGTGTCTATCACGTCGAACATTCTTTCAATTGCAGACATGGCTGACTGGTACTGGTCGTACATGGTTACAAGGTCGACCAGCGGCATGAAATATGCGAACTGGTACTCGGTGAAGGCTACAAGGACTCCTAACGTGATTGTTCCCGTCAACACGGCATTGACCCCATAGAATAGGATTATCATAGTTCCAATCAGTCTTAATCCTATTACGAACGGCGTGTATGACGAGCCTATGAGGATGGCTCTGATTGTTGCTTTGACATTTTCGTCTTGGCTTTTCAGGAACTTCTTTTCTGTCTCTTTTTCCTGCGCGTAGGCTTGGGTGACTTTTATGCCTGCTAGGTCTTCCTGCATTCTTGCCGTCAATCCTGAAGTCGTGATCAACGTTCTTCTGTAAGCGGCTCTCGAGTATTTTCCAAGGAACCAGACTAGCAGTATGGCCACAGGAAGAACAGTTATGGCAAGAAGTGACAGTCGGAGGTCAAGGTAGAACATTATGGCGAAGGCGCCCAGGATTGAGGAGACGTCGACGAGAATGCTTGTGAGTCCTAATCTCAGGAATATTCTGACTGTGTTGGCGTCATTCGTCGGGCGGGAGATTATTCTTCCGGCTTCGCCTTCTGAAAAATACCTGAGGGAGATAACCTGCAGTTTTTCCATCATGTCATCTCTCATTTTTGCAACAACGTTTTCTCCGACTACTCGCATCTGATAGGTTTGGATGTACTGAAACAGATAATTGCCAATGATGACAGCAGCGAACAGGGGGATCCACCATATGAAGCCTGAAAGGTTCTTGGGCGTTATTATTCGGTCGATGGCTATCGCGTGCATGTATGGTGAAGCCAATCCGGTCAGCGCGCCGGTTATAGTGGCAGACACGCCGATTATTAGATTTCTTCTGTGGGCTTGAGCGTACTTGTAGACTCTTCTGATTAACACTCGGTCAGGAACGGTTCTTTTTCTTCTCTCTTCCTGCTTTGTTGAAAAGGTTCCGTATGAGCTTGACACTAAGCACCACCTGCCTCTTCTAGAATGGGTGAAGCTTTTTGGACGAATTGTGTTTCATAGACCTTTTTGTAGACGCCATTCTTTACCATGAGCTCGTTATGCGTGCCGAATTCAGCTACTGAACCGTTTTCAAGGACCAGTATCTTCTCAGCGGTCTTTATCGTTGAGAATCTCTGCGCGATTATGAGAGTCGTCCTTGTCTTTGTTGCTTCTTCTATTGCAGATTGAATTTCCTGCTCCGTCTTCGCGTCCACAAAAGACAGTGAATCGTCCATTATCAGTATCCTCGGGTTGCCTACGAGCGCTCTAGCTATTGTCACTCTCTGCTTTTGACCTCCCGAAAGTGTGACCCCTCTCTCTCCCACGGGTGTGTCGTAGCCCAGTGGAAGCGATTCTATGAATTCGTGTATTCTGGCCGACTTTGCGGCTTGAACTATTTCACCCATCGAAGCGTCAGGCTTACCAAAAGCAATATTCTCCCCAATCGTTCCGGAAAACAGGAAGACATCCTGCAAAACCACGCCTATCTGCTTCCTGAGGGAAGCAAGCTTGAACTCGCGTATGTCTGTACCGTCTATCCTTATGCTGCCCGCTTGTATGTCATAAAACCTTGGAATCAGGTATATCAGAGAGCTTTTCCCTGAACCAGTTGCCCCGAGTATCGCTACTTTTTCACCAGGATTCACCGTGAAAGTGACGTTATTCAGCACAGGCCTGTCCTTGACATACCCAAACGTCACGTTTTCAAGCTCAAGTTTTCCCTTTTCTATCTTTATATCCTTAGCGTTAGGCAGATCCTCAACGTTTCTCGGCGCGTCTGTAATCTCGAGGACTCTTTCCAGTCCTGCATAGGCGGCGATCCATGTTCCCAGAGTCTGACTTACGTCCCTTATGGGAAAGGTTAGTCTCATCATGTACCTGGCAAAGAGGATGATGTCACCAACTTGAGCGACCGCCAACGCTGAACCAGGAACGCCCAACGTATACCCTGCGTACACGTAGACCAGGGCTATTCCAAGCGTTAGTAATGCTGGACCGAGTGGCATGTAGATTGATTGTATCTTGCCTGCTCTAATCGCAGTGTTCACGTATATGCTTTCTACTTCTTTGAACCCGTCAACAACGTCTTTTTCTCGACGGAATATCCTGATCGTTTTCATTCCTATGATATTCTGTTGTATGTATGAGGTTAGTCTTCCCATTATTAATTGCATGTTTCTGAAGAGGGGCATCGTTTCTATCCAGAGGCGTGCTGTGAAATAGAAGATGAGAGGCATTGTGGCCAGGGAAATTAGTGTCATTATTGGGCTTATGGGGAGAATTATCGCAATGATGATGGCTGTTGTGAAGACAGCGTTGAGAACAGCGCCAAGCCATGTTCTCAGGAACATGTCAACCATTTGAAGATCCACAGTGGCCCTCGACGTGAGATCGCCCACGGCAACAGAATCGTAAAAGCTGAAAGATTTGCCCTGAAGTGAACGGTAGTATTCTGTTCTTATGTCCCGTACAATGTACTGAGACATCACCCCGTGCAAGAAAATCAAGACGAAGTTTGAAATGGCATAGCCAATTCCTGCCAGAATGATGACTAACAGATAGCCCGCTAGAAGACTGAGGTTAGATGGGGGTCCTATAACGTTGATTATGATGAACGTGGTGTACAATGGTTCCACTGAGAACAAAACAGATCTTATCACCGCAAGAATGACTATCGCCAAGACGAACCAGTAGTATCTCCTGTGATACTTCATCAGTTTTTTGAAAGCCGAAAAGGACTGAGTGAAACCCTTTTGCGGCCTAAGTGACTTAGCGTAATCCAGGAGAGGTTTTGCTATGCTCATTATGGTCTTCTTAGCATAGTCGAAATACTTCAAATCGATATAAAGATTTTCGGAACGCTCTTATCTAATGGATGTTAGTAGGTGCAGGTTTAGGCCTGTTTGACACTATACGTTTCGCATGTTCGAATATTTACGCAAAACCTCCGCGTGAGCTGGCAACTTTATTTTTAGTACAGACTAAACATATTTGGATCCTAATAGAGGGGCTAGAAGCCGTTGCACGCACGCAAGCCAACACTCATTAGCGCGGGGTGTGGGATTTGAACCCACGCGACCTTTCGGTCACAGACTTAGCAGGCCTGCCCCCTACCAGGCTAGGGCAACCCCGCAAAGGTAACTCTAGCTCAGTTTTTCTAACTCTCTTCTTCTTTAGCTACTGACTAAATCTGTATGTTGGGTTATTTTTGTCTTTTGTG
>Ga0315268_10003751_pt1 | contig 16640 bp, 14 predicted proteins | sample C1_top_MG_FD_204535 | JGI IMG/M metagenome (GOLD analysis project Ga0315268, IMG submission 204535) | Sediment microbial communities from Yellowstone Lake, YNP, Wyoming, USA - C1_top | ecosystem: Environmental > Aquatic > Freshwater > Lake > Sediment | place: USA: Wyoming | collected 2017-08-01
GAGACATGAAAGCCATTCCCACCGTGAGCAATGCAGCAACGCCTACAGATGTGACCCAAGGTCGTGCGATTTTCGCTGGGTTGGAGAGAAAAGTGGTTTCTCCATCCAAGTTTTTCCTGAAAATGGGGCAGATTAAGACTCGAAAGCGCGGAGTCTATGCAGGGAGGCATGCGACGGCAATAACAACTCTTCAGAAAGGCAAACCATATGGCTGGAAATTCCCTCATGGCAAACCAATGGACATTCATCTACCTGCCACGATCCGCGAAGCCGCGAGAAGACAAAAGCTGAGGGAGAAACCTGTTGAAACGGCTCTGAGAATCAGTCTTGTGGATGTTCGCGAGAAGCTGAGATCATACAAAGCTCCTCTGACGATGGTTTTTGTGGTCGATCTCAGCGGCTCCATGCTTTTTAATCTTGAAGCCGTCAGAGAAGCATTGCTTAAGCTGCACAGTGACGCGTACAGGAGTCGAGATAGGGTTGGAATAGTTGCTCTGAGAGATTTAAGCGCCGTGATTGTTCAGCATCCAATCACGAATTTGCGTGTGGTCGCCAACAAACTTGTCAACATGCGGGTCAGCGGTTTCACACCATTAGCAGCAGGCATGTACAAAGGTTGGGAGGTCTTGAAGGAGGCGAAAAGGCGAGATCCGTCAACTGTACCTGTCATGGTTATTGTAACTGACGGCAGCGCGAATGTTCCTTTGAAGCGAAGCCCTGCGACTGGCGAGATTCGGGAAATCGACGAGATTCACGTGGCTATCAGAGAATATGAGGATTTGGCTGTGGAGGATGTTGGATACGTTTCACAAATGGTGAAGCGCGAAGGAATTCGTACGATTGTGGTGAACACTAACCCTCACATGTATGGTCGTGAAACGTATGGTTTCTTCGTGACGGAACGGATTGCCCAGATAACGCATGGCATGCATCATGCCATCGGCAGGTTGAGGGCTGAGAAGGAGCTTGTTGATAATATGATTGATGGAATAATAGAGGATCGGAGAAGCATAATTGAAGAGCGAAAATTCGACTGAGCAACAGGATGCACTGAAAACTGGTGGAAGGCCTAAAATCCTTGCAGTTCTTTTTGCAGTTGAGGGAACTCTTTATCTTGCATACTCGATCTTCCGCCTTGTGATAAGCCCACTACAGGTTCAAGTGCTACCTGCGACTATGGGAGCTGCAATTTATGCTTTTTTAATAATCATGTTATTGATAGGAGCCTATTTCGCATATAGATCGTATACTATATTCAAGGGCAGAAATAGTGTTGCCAACGTAAGGCTGAGTACCTCGCTCTACAGCCTGCCAATTTGGTTACTGCCAGCCTTGTTTGCCCTGCAGGCGGCAAGCAACCTTCTCGCAAGCTCAGAATCAGGAAATTCGGAAGCGGATGGTTTCTACTTATTGCGAGTTGGGATGTTTTTCGTATTGATAGGCGCAGCTAATCTTGCGTCAATGGCCATTTTGATAATTCAAAGAAGGCGCAGACGTCAACACTCCTTGCCGCCAGCTCAAGGTTGAGGCTCGAGCGGTTCAAGCCTTCCAAATCGACTTTGCCGTTTTCCTTTTTTCCATTACTACAAATTGATAATGTCAGTCATCAGTGGTCTGAACCTTGCAACATTGCATCTCGGAATTCATCAACACAACGGACTTATATTCGTGGCTTAACACGCTTTCTGGTTTCTTCGTTTCCATTCATCCACCTCTTGAATTCTTCCGACGGAGGCTCACTGTTGAATAGCTTCTTGCGTGTAGCTTCCAGAAAATTGTTAGGCTTACCAAGAAATTCAGCTGCCGTCAGGAGGCTGTGCTCTGATCTGTATGCTTCATAATATACTCCTGTAGTTTTCTCTTTCCAATTTTCATCACGCAACAAATGATGCTCAACAACAGTCACAGGAACTTGCCGGACGATCTCTGCCATATTTCTAAACGCAATCAGAATCTCACTTTCATTAACCTTGAACCCCGCAAGATATGATGGTGGGCCACCGAGGATTATCAGTTGCGGATTTTCCTTGACTATCAAATCTAGCGTTTTTCTTGAGATTGGCCCTTGAACGTCTGGTGCAAAAGTGAATCTTTCTCCATTAGTTTCGATTGTTGTCATCAGAACCCAGCCCAGTTCCGAGTTTTCAGATCCATGCGGGACAGGCTTGGAAAATCTTACAGTGGTATTGCCGAAGGAGAAAATCTTTCCATCAGCATTGGTGAGGCTTTTGGCGTACTTGCCACCTGTTTTTTGAAAAAGCCAGCCTCTTTCCCTTTGGCTGGAATTAATGTTTTCTCTGGGGTTTTTCATTAGAACGATCTTGTTCTGGTAAACTTGTTTTGCTGTTTCGGTTGGCATTGCCCATTGGCTGAGCCAATCTTCGAAGGAAGGCGTGTGATGGTCAAAGTGATAGTGGCTTATTGTCACGATCTCGGCTTTCTCAACTGCTTCAGCAATCCTCCTTCGGGCTTCTATAATTGCGTTGAACTCTTGCGGATGAGGAGGCAATCCGAAGCGGTTTGGGCAAAGTGAGACTCCTGCGTCAAGGAGAATTCTTACGTCTTGGGTTTCCACGTAGGTGCACATTGATCTTACGCCGAGGCTTTCAGCAGCCAATGGAATTATCTGAATGTGTTTGAGCATGTTTGGCACTGTTTGACATATGTTTTTATTTGTCTCTCTTTTTAATGTTGCATGGTGGGCGATGACGACTCTGGCCCCAATGAGCCATGAATGATTTGGATCTTGAGAGGATTAACCCAATTCATGGAGCGGTGGTCCCAAGAATGCGGGAGCCCACCATTTGTGGTAGCCATATACATTAAACTTTTATACGAGTTGCCAACAACACAGAACGCAGGTTGAAAAAATATGAAAGGAAAAATGTTGTCAATGATACTTGTGTTGACTTTAGGAGCAATTCTATCAGCATCAGTCGCGCCGCCCGCAAGAGCATGGATTAGTTACACACAATGGCTTGGAAAAAGAGTTTACTATGACCCCATTTGGGGTTATGGTTACACCGTATTTCCAGAAGGCACTGAAGCTAGTCTACTAGTAAATATCTACAATGATTGGGGAGGATACCAACTCAACATCTCAGCCGTCAAGATACTCTTTGACTGGAACATCAACTACACATGCGCCGAAACAAGTGTAGCAAGCCCCGTGCTAATGGATCCGTGGTCGTATAGGACCTTCACAGTGAGTTTCACAGTTCCAGAAGTTTCGACGGCATCAAACCTCATACCGCATTCATACTACATATACGTGGAAGGAGTCAACTCCACAACAGATCCAAAAGGAATCATGCTTCACTATAGCACATCTGGTGGTGGCTTCATTGTTTACTCAACAGCCCAGAATGGGGCTATGGATCTTTACGCTCGACTCTATTATCCGATGACAACCTACCATTATTTCGACTCGGATGAAGCTTACGTTCTGTACCAAAATGCAACGGAAGAATACAACTCAGGAGTAATGGCCTACCAAACGTACGATTTTGGCACTGCGGAAAATCACTTTGCGAACGCATTAAGCCTATACTATCAAGCTCTAGCTACGGAAACCAGCTACGAAAGCTTCTGGGAATCAATTGACCAACAACAGGCGCAAGCAGACCTTGCGCAGAGTCAAGCTCAAGCACAATATTACTTGGCACAGGCCGCCTACTACAACGGCGAATCTGAATACTACAAGGGACAAGCCGAGTATTACAAGGGACAGGGTGCATACTACCAGGCAAAGGCAGTGAACGACGCAATAATCGCCAACGCCACACTCATTCAAGCCCAAGCATATATGCTGTTGTATCAGGCACAAGGAAATTCGATGATGGTTCAATCCTACGCTTGGATGTTCTTCGGATTAGGATTCATAGTGCTTGCAATAGCAGCAGTCGTATGGGCTTTCAAGCGAGGACCAAAAGCGTCGCCACCGCCCGCTCCAGCATAAGTACAATTCAAAAAACCCTTTTTCTTTTTCTCTTTTCAACAAAAAACAAAGTGTCACGGATTTCTAACGATTATTCTGGTGGCTTCTCCCACAACTCAAGCATCTTCTTCTTTAAGTCTCTGCGCTTTCGGTGCAGAAAACGGTAAACCGTGCTATGCTCGCTTCCTCTAACCAACATCTGAACTGCTTCTTTAGCCACTTCAACCTGGTCCATGTCACCGATTAAGCTAACTGTATGCCCATAAACAGCCACACCCGCGTCTGTCAATTCCTCAATTGTTGCACGAGTCTTGCCACCCATGCCAATTATTCGACCGCTTATCCGCTTAATATCTGCATCAGACTTTCCATAAGCCGCTCGCAAATCTATAACATCCAAGAGCGCGTCTTCATCTCGAATCAGTCGAAAAGCCCGTTCAGGCGAAAAACCCCGACCCAAAGCCATAATCACATCTTTTGCTTTGAACAGCAAAGAAGGATCAGAAGCTTTCTCAGCCAAATCAATCGTCACGTCACCTGTTGCGCCATCTATTTTGAGGACAACTGAAAGCTTTTCTTCAATGCTTTTCTTTGTTTTACCCTCGGGTCCTATGAGGACTCCTACACGTTCGACTGGAATTCTGATGAATGTGTTAGGTTTTGCCATGAGCGGTGACCTGCGCATAACATTCGTCGATTGAAGGAACATTCACGTCTAACCTACTAAAAAACTTATTGAGATTGGCCAAGTCACGCCGCAACAGAAACTCTGCCATAGGATGAGAAGTCGGAACGGCTTGAGCCATGTCAAACAGTACGGGCTTAGCCCTCCACACCATGATATTGTATTCGCTTAAATCCCCGTGAACCAACTCCGCCTTAATGTAAAGCCTATTCAAATAATCTAGTATTATCCCATAAGCTCGTGAAGGATTCTTTGGAGACTGCTCCTTCAAGGAAGGCGCGCTTACGCCGTCTTTGCCAATAAACTCCATAAGTAGCACGTTGTTTCTGACTGCAACGGGTTTTGGCACTCTGACTCTTGCAGCCGTAGCCTGCTCCAGATTCTTGTACTCCCTTTGAGCCCACGCAAACATCAAAGAGCGGGAATCACGTCTCACTCCTGCAAATCGTGGGTCCCCTTCAATGTATTTGAGAATGCCTTTGCGGAACTCGGAAGAAAGCACCAAGTAAATCTTAATAGCCAGTTCTCTGCCTTGCTTGTCTTTACCCCAATATACGCGTGCTTCCTTCCCCGCTTTGACAACACCATGAATTTCGTCTATCGTCCCTTTGTTCAGGAAGTCATAGATTACCATAAGAGTTGAGCGGTCAAAAACCTCTTCCAACACCTCATATTCTTCGCTCCGCTTCTCCTTCATCAACTGCTTAGTTTCGTAACTCTTTTCCTTCTTGTCAAGCCTTTTGTCAACACGCTTCCTAAATGACACCTGTTTCTACCCAACCATCAGTTTAAGGGTAAAACCTAGATTGTCAAGAGGCCTTTCCTGCGCAACATTTCAGCCTGACCCCTCGTGTAACGCCAAACTAAATCCCCACGCGTATCTGACTGAAAATCCCACGGCGAAACTATCACGATGTCACCCTCCCGAATCCACACGCGCCTCTTCATTTTTCCACGAATGCGGCACAAACGTTCCTTGCCATCTTGACATTTAACCATGATACGGTCGAAGCCAAGCATTTTTGTGGCTACTCCCAGAATTTCAGTCTCATTTGGATACTTGACCTCGCTTAATTCTCCTTCGCTCAAGACTTTCTTCTTGCCCAATGAAGCACCCCAAATTGATTCTTCTAATTGAATATTGCAGCTTGCTTAAAAATCATGCCTACAAGTCACCATGTCCTCTCGGCTAGAGCTTGACTATTTGCGCATGCGGCACCCCTTCTATGCTCAACACTGCCTCAGGATGCACGTAGCCTTTCTCGATGGCCCTCTTTACAACATTCTTCCCAATCATATTCACTATCGTAGAGTTCTCAATCATGCACATTGCCTCTTCGACATCAACCACTGACCCTTTATAGAATTCTTCTTTAACGCAGAAAACTATCTTTCCATCGCGCAACGTTTTTCCAAGTATCTCAGCGTCGCACATAGCTAAGAGCACGTTGCCACCGATTTTTTTGAGGTTGATGCAGGCTTCCAATGTTAACACGTTTACAACTGTTTGATTGATGACTTGGCTCCGCATGCTTGACAGACCAGAAAAGACAGACGTTTCTGTTTCACGATTTTCGTGTCCGGGCGCTTGCAAACAGGGCAAACCACAAAGCTTTCCAGATATCGCTGCATGAGTCTTCCAAAGGTGTCTGGCTTGAACTTGCCTTGGAAAATGGCTCTTGATCCTTGCGTTGATGCAGCCGTGGCCATCTCTCCCGATAAATACTTCAGCAAGTGCTGAGGGTCTCGATCTAACGCCTGAGCTATTTCCTTAAAATTCAGAATTATCGTGCGTAAGCCGATGACCGTGCTGTTTATCCGTGGAATTTCAAGACGCTCACGTTTCGAAGATACCTCTGGAATCTGCGAACGCGCCCTTCTAAGCAGCTCTTCATAGTCATACGTCATTGAACGCTTTTCCTCAAAAGAAAACATAGCATGAAAGTATTTAAGACTTGCAAATAAGAGTTCTAGCGAATCATACCTATACGATCAACCAAATGAAGCTGTTTCAAGCCTGTATCAGCAGGCAAGGTTTCCACAATTCGCATGTGAGTGCCGCAACCACGTCCTCTCTTAAGAAAACCTCATTCCACTTGACCATCGAACCTAGGACACGGGATTGAAAAGGGAAGAAGAGATGCGCATGAGTCATGTGACTCGAAGATAACGCTTAGACTTATAAGGAGTAGATGAAAAATATTGATGATGGAGGTTTCTGGACGGGTTCTATTTACCTTTATACTGGAACTGGTGCAGGAAAGACCGCGAACGCTCTGGGATTGGCACTCCGTTCAATCGGTCACAAGCACAAAGTCATAATAATCCAATTTCTTAAATGGTGGAAAAACACTGGCGAATACAAGATCCGAAACAAGCTTGCACCATACTACGAAATCTATCAATTCGGGCGCAAAGGTTGGATAGGATTGGGCAGCTTAAACGAGGAGGATAGTAAGCTTGCTCGGAAAGCGTTGAGGTTTGCCGAAAACATCGTCAAAGAAAAAGAGCCGCACCTACTGATCTTAGATGAGGTGAATCTGGCATTGAGCTGTGGACTTCTGGATGTCAAGGAAGTCTTAGACTTTCTAGATAAAGTCCCCAGGCAGACCGATGTTGTTTTGACTGGAAGATATGCGCCAAATGAGCTTATTGAAAGAGCGGATTTTGTGAACGAAATCATAGATGTTAAGCATCCGAAGGAAACAGTTACAGTAAAAGGAATACAGTACTAAGACAACAAACAGAAGAGAACTGAAAGACTTAAAGAAGCTATCACTGCTTACTGTCTATCCTTCAGCGGTGACAATGTTGAAGAGACGTGACCATCCATACATTCCGAATTCGCAGACAGAAACTAAGAAGCAGATGATGCAGGAAATAGGCATAAAAAGCATCGACGAGTTGTACGTGGACGTTCCAGAAAAATACCATTTGAGAAAACCTCTGAATCTACCTGAAGGTTTATCAGAATATGAAGTCAAAAAGCACGTCGAAACTTTGTTGTCGAAAAACAAGACAAGCAACGACATGCCGATTTTCTTAGGTGCAGGTTGCTGGCCCCATTACATTCCAGCAGCAGTTCGGAGCATCGTTGAACGTAGCGAGTTTCTGACTTCCTACACACCTTACCAGCCCGAGATTTCGCAAGGCATTCTTCAAGCCCTATTTGAATATCAAAGCATGATGTGCGAACTTACTAGCACGGAGGTCGCAAACTGTTCCATGTACGATTGGGCTTCAGCGGTGGGAGAAGCCGCTCGCATGGCTGCTCGAATAACAGGACGGAAAGAGATTCTGATTCCTAGAATCATCCATCCAGACAGAGCTGCAACACTTAACGCTTACGCAGAACCAGCAGGAATTATAGTCAAGGAGGTTTCCTACTGCAGAGATGACGGGCAAATCAGTCTGCAAGATCTAAAAGAAAAGTTGTCGCAAAATACTGCAGCAGTTTACATTGAAAACCCATCCTATCTGGGCTTCATTGAATCTCAAGTAGACGAAATAAGCAAGGAAACGCACGCTCACAATGCGCTTTTTATCGTTGGCGTCGATCCGAGTTCGTTGGGAATTCTCAAACCGCCAGGCGAATACGGAGCGGACATCGTCGTCGGAGAGGCGCAGCCATTGGGAAACGCAATGAACTTCGGCGGACCACTTTTGGGAATTATGGCATGCCGAGACAATATGTCTTTAATTAGGCAAATGCCTGGCCGCATAATTGGGCTCACAACCGCACAAGATAGCGACCGTCGTGGTTTCTGCATGACCTTGCAAACCCGTGAGCAACACATAAGGCGCGAGAAAGCAACGTCAAACATCTGTTCAAATGAAGCTTTGTGCGCCGTCGCTTCTGCAGTATACATGGCCTTGCTTGGACCCGAAGGCTTGCGTGAACTTGGCGAAACGATCATGTACAAGGCTAATTATGCCATGCAACTGTTTTCGAAAATAGCTGGCGTCAAGGCTCCACCTTTCAAATCTGTACACTTCAAGGAATTCACAGTCAACTTTGACGACGCCGGTCTGAACGTGAAACAAGTTAATGAGAGGCTCCAGCAGCATCATATTCACGGTGGCAAAGACATATCAAGAGAGTTTCCAGAGCTGGGCCAATCAGCTCTCTATTGCGTGACTGAGGTTCACTCAAAAAGCGAGATTCAACATCTAGTCGAGACTTTGGAGGAGATCACGCATGAAAAATGAGAACACGTTTAGACAAGCGGCTTGGAGCGAAGCTACGATCTTTGATCTTGGAAAAAAGGGTCGCAGAGGTCACGTCCTGCCTGCTGCCGATGATGAAGTAAGAAAGGCAGTTGGCGATGTAGACAAGCTCTTGCCTGAAAACATGCGACGCCTTAGCAGGCTTAAGCTTCCTGAACTTTCTGAGGTTGAGGTCGTAAGGCATTTCCTGCGTTTATCGCAGATGAATTATGGGGTTGATTCGGGATTTTATCCGCTTGGAAGCTGCACAATGAAGTATAATCCGAAAATAAATGATCTCCTTGCTGGTCTGCCATGTTTGAACCTGCTTAACCCGTATCAGGATGAGAGCACCGTGCAGGGGATTCTCGAAATTCTTTACAGGCTTGAGCGGTGGCTTGCAGAGATCACGGGAACTCACGAAGTGTGCCTGCATCCTGCTGCTGGTGCACATGGAGAGTTGCTAGGTACTCTGTTGATGCGGGCATTCCACAAAGCAAACGGAGAGCTTCAAAGAAGAACTGACGTGATTGTTCCCGACTCAGCACATGGTACTAATCCCGCAAGCGCCGTAATGGCTGGGTTCAACGTGGTCGTCGTGCCGTCTGACGACGAAGGATGCGTCGGATTAGGCGCTTTGAAGGCAGCAGTCTCGGAACACACGGCTGGCTTGATGCTTACGAATCCCAATACGTTGGGGATCTTTGAGAAGAATATTGATGAAATCGCAGGAATCATCCACGAAGCAGGTGGACTTCTATACTATGATGGCGCAAATCTGAATCCGCTGCTCTGCAAAGTCAGACCAGGCGATATGGGTTTCGACATAGTTCACATGAACATTCACAAAACTTTCAGCACTCCTCACGGTGGAGGAGGACCCGGAGCGGGTCCTGTAGGCGTCTGCAAGGAGTTAGCGAAATTTCTGCCAATTCCACAAATAGCGTTTGACGGTAAGCGATACTCGTTGAACTACGACAAGCCGAGTAGTATTGGAAAGATAAAAAGTTTCTACGGTAACATTGCCGTGCTGTTAAGAGCTTATGCGTACATTCTAACGTTGGGGCGTGAAGGACTTGAAGAAGCAGCCGAAATTTCAGTCCTGAACGCAAATTACCTCGTAAAGAAGCTTAAGAGCATCAGAGGGTTAACGCTTCCTTATAAGGATACCAAGCCACGAAAGCATGAATGCGTTTTCAGCGCTAAACCTTTGAAAAAGGACACAGGAGTTTCAGCTTTAAACGTCGCTAAGCGCATGCTTGATTATGGAATGCATTCACCGACGATATACTTTCCACAAATCGTTGAAGAAGCTTTGATGATTGAACCGACAGAAACGTTCGAAAAGGAGGAACTAGACAGATTTGCCGAAACCGTTGAGAAAATCTGCGAAGAAGCATACGAGAAGCCTGAGGTGGTTTTGAAAGCTCCTCATAACACTGCCATTTCGCGTTTAGACGAGGTCAAAGCTTCCCATCCGAAGACCATGGCGCTGAGCTGGAGAATGCATCTAGCACGCAACGTACAACAATCTAAAAGCCAGCCAAAATAGTTTATATGACGCCACTAATCTAAATTCACAGAGACAAAAAATGATTTGGTGAAAAACTTGACAGAAATCGAAGACAAGGTGCGTGAAGCCGTCGGTAAAGTAGTTGACCCCGAAACTGGAATGACCTTTGCCGAAATGCAAATGATTACAAACGTTAAGGAGGAACAGCCTGGCATCTTCAAGGTTGAGTTCGTCCCCTCCAGCCCTTTCTGCCCTATTGCATTCAAGCTTGCCGTGGACATCAAAAAAGCAGCGATGACGGTTGAGGGAGTCAAGAAGGCAAATGTCTTCTGTCGCGGTCACATGATGGAACAGCAAATCAATGAACAGACAAACAAAGAATAGAAACAAGCTAACCTTTCTCCTTTTTGTCCATCACAAGGAGCGTGACATTGCAAGTCAGTGGTGAGCACGAAATCTATTGCTGCGGAGCTCGTGTTCGAATCTCAAAGAAAGGGGTTAAGGTTCTAAGCAAACCGCTTGTTGAACATTGCCCGCTGCACGAAGCCATGTACGGTTCGAAACGTATCACTGCAGAAACAGTATGTAGCGATGTGAAAAGCAAAATCGCCTGTTATGGTTTCTGCTGCAGAAACCGCAACTTTGACGCTGAGCCTGTTGTAGCTTATGGAGCTTCGGAAATGATGAGTGTTTGGCTTGAACATCATCTCATAGATTGTGCGATTGTTGTATGTGAGGGTGCTGGTACGGTCATCACTGCCAATGGTAAGCTTGTGCAAGCGATCGGTGCGCGTCTAACGGGCATCATCAAAACTTCACCTATACCAGAGACCATCAAGCACATTGAAGCAAATGGCGGCGTCGTGCTGGACAAGAGTGAAGCAAGGATCGACCAAGTTGCAGGGGTCAAACAAGCGTTTGATTTGGGCTTCAGGCATATTGCGGTGAGTGTTGCAGGTTTTCAGGCGAAGGCGATACGAGAAATCAGAAAGCTTGAGAAGGATTTGAAAGCGGATATTCTCGTTTTTTCGATCTGCAATACTTGTGTCTCTGAAGTTGAAGTGAAGCACATAGCGCGGGCAGATATTGTTTGTGCCAGTGCTTCGAAAATAGTTCGAAGCGAGATTGGAAGCAGAGCCTTGATGCAGTTAGGAGTGGCAATCCCCGTGTATGCTCTGACTGAGAAAGGAAAGAGGCTCATTCTGGCTTACCTGACGGCGTTTGGCAGCAGGCTTGTAGCTTTCAGAACGAGCGAATTGCCTTACCAGGTGGAAGGCAGAAGCCCCAAGCTCAAGATCTAGATAGGAGTCTGTAGCTCTATTTCGAAGAGGGAGACAGCAAAAAGTGGTTTTCGTTGATGCTTCTGTATACCAGTGCACATTGGGACAACAAAAAGCTTAAGAGTGGAAGATAATGTTATGTTCTGTCAAATATATATAAGGTGTTGAAACGATTTGGCAGTTGAAAGTTTCACGGGAAACAAGCAACCCGTAGACGTAAAAGTTAGCGGATTGACGCCAAGTTCTAGAGCAGTAAACGTCACAGCGAAAGTGGTGTCAAAAAGCGAGATAAGAAACATTGCATCTGGAAAGGATGGAGCGCCGCACCGCGTGAGTGACGCACTTGTTGGTGACGAGACAGGATGCGTCTACCTAACCCTTTGGGACGATAATATTGAAAAAGTGAACGAAGGGGAAACTATCCTCGTCAAGAATGGCTACATCAACTTGTTCAGAGGCAACATGCGACTAAACATCGGCAGATACGGCACTTTGGAAACACCCGAAAAACCCATAGAGGGCGAAGTGAACACAGAAAACAACATGTCAAACCAAGTCTATGAACAGCCAAGACGCCCATTCCGAGGAGGAGGCTACGGCGGTCGAGGCGGATACGGCGGCAGACGCGAATACGGTGACAGAGACAGAAGAGGCGGCTACAGACAAAGATACTAGAAATGCATTTGCAGCTTGAATAAAGCTCCGCTTCCAAACTCCTATTTGTTTTTCTTCTGAACCTTCTGGGCTAGATTTCTCAACTCAGGTTTCTTAAACTCTTCTTCTAAACCATCATATTTGAAGCCTAATAGAAATTCATTGCAGAAAACCTAGAGGGAGGGTAAGTCAATAGTGTGCCTTGTCTTTCATCCATTTTCTTGATAGTAGACGTTAATCACGCAAGTTTTATATTGCAAGACAACCGAGAGACATTTCTGTGGGTAATTACGTTGTCACACCACTCATGGGAACCCAAGCTTGAAGGTCTTGTTTTGATTCTTGCCGTGTTCTTGTCGGTGTACGCAACCTTTGTTTATGTTGCTGATGGCGTCATTTGGCATCAGTTTGTGAAATCAGTTTCCTTACATAACGCGCTTGATTCGAAGGAAGGTTTTGAATATGAGATGGGTGATGTTTTGGCTGTTTCGGCAAAGATGGACGGGGCGAACGTTTATTTTGTTCGCGTTTATGATGGGAACTGTTCGGTTTTTGAGGAAAGTGGTGGAATTGCTGGCTCTGAGGCTGTTGTTTGCGTACCGCTTTGTCCGCCAGTTTTCAAAGGTGGTCGTGTTTACAGTTTGGTTTTCCAGGGAGGTTTGGTTAATTGTCCTTTGCTGGGTTCAGTCACTTCCAGTTCGTTAACAACTGTGTTTAGTGTGTCAAAAGGTGTGGCTCAACTCAAGTTCAATAGTAGTTACGCAGAAGCGAATAACGAGTTGCGTTTGCAGGCATTTCTTGCTACTAACGAGTCTGCCCCTATTGCTAATAGAACTGTTGGGTTTTATCTGCAGCCTGAGATGGGCTTGTCTATGCGGGATAGAGGATGGATTTGTTTAGGTTCTGGTGAGACTGACCAGAATGGTGTGGCTTTGTTAGATATTGCAGTTAATATGATGGGTGGGCGTCATGCTTTGGAGGCGAGGTTTGCGGGAGATGACGACTTCAAGTCATGCTCAAACAGCACAGATTTTGTGGTAGAATCTCCTGTCCCTAATCTCAGACTCGTTAACCTTGAGAAGAATGGAAGCAAAGTTAGCTTTGTGTTGCGGATAACTGATGGCTATGGTTTTCCGTTGGCTGGAAGAGTGTTTGCAGTTGACTTTTTGAACGTTGGGCAGAGTTCTCTTAACGTTATTAGTAATCAGACTGGCTACGTCGACATATCGTTGAATGCGGGCACGGTGAAGTTTATTGATTCGAGAATCACGGTTCTCAAAGATGAGTACACTTCGAAGCTTCAGACGCTTGCGCGACTGAACCTTACTGGTTCCTCAAGTTCTTTTGAGTTAAGCGAAGATAGGAGCACTCAGAAACTTGCTGAAAATTCGGTGTTAGGAAAGTCTACTGGTTTTGCACTAGATGTCGAAGGAGGTAATCATGTGCTTTCGATGCCAGGTGTGCAAGTGACCGTAACTCCGAATCCTGGAAAAACCGATCTGCCTGATAGAGTGAAAGCGAAGTTCTCTTCGTATACACCCTATGATGGGGTTAAATTCTATTATTATTTGAATGGCACTACTTTGAAGGGGGTCGTTACTGCCTCGGTTAATGTGGTTCTTGTGCATTATCCTGATGTTTATCGCTATGATTATTCTGGGGAGCTTGTTTGGCAACCTGATTATTGGGGGAACTATACTTTTCTTGTTAAGGCGTATGATGCGTATAGTACGCTGGTTGCGCAAGGAAGCAGTTCTTTCAGCGTTCAGCCTGCTCCTGCTAACATAGTTGTTTATTATCCAGAAGCCTTCTCTGGTAGTTCGCAAGCGTTGACTGTTGCTTTTTCAATGTCTAGAACGTATGATAATGGTTCTGGATCGAGTTATTTTCAGACTGTGAGGTTGGCTCCCACTTTGACGTGGGACAGCGTGAAGTACATGTTGGACAAGAAGACCAATTCAACAGTGATTCATGTTTATGTGAATGGTTCTCGGATTGCTAATGTTGTTCCTGATTCTGAAGGGCTTTGCAAGGCAATGGTTCCGCTGAATTTCTCAGGAAGTTATGCCACAATGAATGTTAGAGTTGTCACTAATGAAACGAGTCGTTACAGGGAGATTGCAGTAGAACGGAGTTTTAATCTCACGCGAATAAGCGTCACAAATACTCCGTCTGGTGGAAATGATCTGTTCAAGTTTAATTACACTCTCGGCATTTCAAGGGATAATGAGAGTACCTATGTTGCAGTGGATAATCCAGTGAAGGTAAGTGTGTCTCTCTTCGATTTGCCAGTATGTGGTATTGGGGTGACTTTTGTTGGCGGAAGGATTGAGGCGCGTTCGGCTACCAACAGTTCAGGCTGGGTGTCCGTGCCAAGTGGGTGTAACCTTATGCGTGTGAAGTCTGCTTGTTCTCTTGAGAGCGACATGGCTTCGCCATTGGCTGACATAAACAAGGATGGAGTTGTCTCTGTCTATGATTTGGCTAGCATAATAGCTAGAAGTGGCTCTGTTTTTGGAAATTCTTCGTACGATTGGCGTTTTGATTTGAATGCAGATTACCAGATCGATCAGACCGATGTTGAGATTGTTGGGTCGAATCTTGGGAAGTATGTTGATTACTTGGGTGTCGGGAACTATGATTACAGTTCGGTGAATGTGGACTTTGACAGTGGGGGCAGGTACTGTCTGGATAGTCAGGGCATCGCGAGTGTTCCTACTGGAGCTAGTTGGCTGAACATGTCGATCGGTGGTATTGTGGAGTTTTTCAGTTGGATGCTTAATAAGAATAGTGCAACTGATAATGCTGGTGCTGCAAGCGAGAAATGGTGTCCTCAGCAAACTGGTGTGTATGTTCTGCGGGTTAGATTAGGACCGCCATCATCCACATTTAACATTACGGTGGCATTTAGGAGCAACATAACCCAGCTCAATGCTTCGCTGAACATTGTCAACTACTATTATGTTATGAAGAGACCTGTCAATCTCACCGTCAACTTGCCGAGCGAGATGGAAGTGGCGGTCATTCCTGCCGAAGCTGATTCTTACGTCACTGATGGGTCACCCGATGCAAACTGTGGATTAGTGAGTCCTCTTTATGTCGGAAGAATTTGGATCTGTAACTATTCTTCCTACATACGCTTTGACATCTCGTCAATTCCTGAGAATGCTCACATTCTTTCTGCTTCATTGAGTGTGGCAGGTTTGTATAGCGCGCCTCCAGATTGTGATTATTCAGTCCACAAAGTGACAAGTCATTGGGATGAGATGAACATTACTTGGAATAACAAACCAAGTTGGGTTCAGACGGCATCCTGCACTTTCAACAATTCTCTCTGGGACCAACCCTCGGATCGAGTATTTCTAGACGTCACTGAAGATGTTCGGCTGTGGCATAATGGTTCTGCCAGTAATTATGGATGGGTTCTGATAAAGGATAATGAGGATCAATCTGGCTACCTACAACTGCACTCTCGTGAGGACACTTATCCCCCTGATATGCCCGAATACCCTATCTTGTTGATCTACTACGTACTACCCACGCCCGTTTTCACCGTAACCGCGTTTGATGCTGCAGTACAAGAAACTCTCTCAGGTTTGCCGATTGGGCTTTCCGCAAATAACGCATCTATCGGGAATTCTGTTACGAACTCTTCTGGTATTGCCATGATTCCTTGGAGCCCTACGGGCAACAGAATATACTCGATCACTGCCACATCTTGCGAAAATGCGACTTATGAAGAGGGACAAGCAATAGAAACCATCGATTTAAGATCCTCAACGAATATCACTTTTCTTGATGGAGACGTCATTAATATTACGGCAGGCTATCAACGGGACTATCATTGTGGTCTAGGTTTCCCTACGATGTCTAATTTTGTGTCTGATCTTGAGGATTTACCCGTCTCGATATACATTAATGGCACTTACGATGACGGTAGGATCTACAACTATTCCATGCAGCTTTCGACCCAGGATTGTGGTTGGTTTACTTTCTGGTGGGGGGCTCCACAAAACGGTACTTACTCTATTAGAGCATCATTCGGAGGCACAAGTGAATACAAACCTTGTGAAGACAACATAACAGCGTTCGCCGTAGTTACTCCTTTGGTTGTCTTATTCAGTGTGTCGCCAAACGAGTTCGAACCTAATGCCTCTTTGTTGCTGAACGCCACTATTTTGGATATCAATACTAATGCTCGGTTTACAGGATATATTGTGAATGTCCAGTTTTCCAACTTTTCATCAGAGGGTAGTAACACATCTTATGTAAGCGGAACCACGTCAGGCGAGGTCATTCTGCCGATTATTTACCCAGATGATGGGAAAGCACATGCTTTCACGGCAAAGATAATAACAGGTGAGA
>Ga0315268_10003752_pt1 | contig 16640 bp, 13 predicted proteins | sample C1_top_MG_FD_204535 | JGI IMG/M metagenome (GOLD analysis project Ga0315268, IMG submission 204535) | Sediment microbial communities from Yellowstone Lake, YNP, Wyoming, USA - C1_top | ecosystem: Environmental > Aquatic > Freshwater > Lake > Sediment | place: USA: Wyoming | collected 2017-08-01
CGAAAATGCCACCATCAAACTTTCTATACTTCGGAGAATCTGTGGCTTTGACTTTTATTTTAGCCCGGAGAGAAATGACTCCAAATTCATAAGCTATAATTGCAGTATTCGGACCAGCAAAATATTTTCCCTCTCCCCCTTCTCCTTCAACAAGTTTGGTCATCCAGAAAGAACCTAGTACCATATCCTTGCTCGGATGTACTATCGGGTCGCCGTTTTGGGGCTTGAGTAAATTTTTATTTGCCGCCATCAATTTCTTCGCTTCCAGTTGCGCCTCTTCGGAAAGTGGAAGATAAACCGCCATTTGGTCTCCGTCAAAGTCTGCATTGAAAGCCTGACAGACCAACGGGTGAACTTGGATGGCATTTCCTTCAATAAGAATCGGATTGAAAGCTTGAATACCCAGGCGGTGAAGCGTAGGTGCACGGTTCAGAAGAATATATTTTCCATGAATAACTTCTTCCAGCATAGCCCAAACTTCCGGTGTACGGTCTTCAATAAGTTTGTTCGCTCCACGAATATTGAAAGCAAGCTCCGCCTGCAGGATTTTGGAAATAACGAAAGGACGAAACAGTTCCAGAACCATGTGTTTCGGCAACCCGCACTGATTGAGCTTAAGTTGGGGACCGATCACGATGACAGAACGGCCAGAATAATCAACACGTTTGCCGAGCAAATTCTGCCGGAAGAGACCCTGTTTTGATTTTAAGTTGTCCGACAAAGATTTTAGAGGACGTTTTTGAGATTGGCTCATAGCAGCACTGTCGTTTTGTTTCGCAATGGAATTGTCGATCAGAGCATCCACCGCTTCTTGAATAATTCTTTTTTCATTCCTTAGAATTACATCCGGCGCATTGATTTCCTTCAATTTTTTCAGACGATTGTTCCTGTTTATCACTCTTCGATAAAGATCGTTCAGGTCACTGGTTGCATGCCTTCCTCCATCCAAGGCAACCATTGGACGAAGAACAGGCGGAATAACCGGAATGACGGTCAAAAACATCCATTCGGGCCTGATAGAAGCATAGATCATGGCGCGGATAAGAGAAAGCCTTTTCTGCAGTTTCTCTTTTTCAACAGAACTCGCCTTTTCAAGCATCGCTTCAGTATGAGCTTTCAGTTTATTCAAGTCTAAATTCTTAAAAATGGAATAGATCGCTTCAGCTCCGATATTAGCTTCAAAGCATGTGCCGTATTTTAACGAAAAATGATGGAAGGAGATTTCGTTTAAAACTTTTCCTTCATAAATCTCTCCAATTTCCTTTTTGGTATTGGAAAGCAGGGCTTTCAACTTTTCGCGGGTTTCTTCATCTGCTGAATTTTTCAGTTTGGTTTTGTACTCTTTTTCTAAATTCTGAATTATTTTCTCTTTCTCCTCCTCATAAACTTTAATGATTATATAACCGGCAAAATAAATGACTTTTTCCAGATCGGTAACCGGTATATTTAAAAGAATACTCATGCGAGATGGCACTCCGCGCAAAAACCAAATATGCGAAACAGGTGTGGCCAATTCAATATGCCCCATTCTCTCTCGACGCACCGAGGATCGGGTAACTTCCACACCGCACTTTTCGCAAATGATATCTTTGTAGCGGATCCTGCGATATTTTCCGCAATAACACTCATAATCTTTTTCCGGCCCGAAAATTTTCTCATCAAAAAGCCCACCGCGTTCGGATCTTCCTGTGCGATAATTTATCGTTTCCGGCTTGGTAACTTCTCCATAAGACCATTCTTTTATTTGCTCCGGCGACGCGAGTTTAAGCGTAATACTATCAAATTCAGTTGTATTTAAAGTTTTCATGTTTTTTATTCTATTTCTCTATTAAAAGATTTGTTTAAATTCACATCAAGTGCAAGTCCTCGTAAATAATTCAGCATCACATTGAAAGATGCCGGAGAATTTGGTGATTTTATTGTCTCGCTTTTTATGATGGAATCAAAGGTCTGCGAACGGCCCATAATGTCATCAGATTTGACTGTCAGCATTTCGCGCAAAGTATAGGCGGCTCCATAACCTTCCAAGGCCCACACTTCCATTTCTCCGAATCTTTGGCCTCCACCTTGCGCTTTCCCTCCCAAGGGCTGTTGGGTAATAAGGGAATAAGGCCCGATGGAGCGCATATGTATTTTATCCTCCACCATGTGATGAAGTTTGAGCATATACATATATCCGACAGCAACATCTTGCTGAAAAGGTTCGCCAGTGCGTCCGTCAAAAAGCTTCACTTTTCCGTTTTCAGGAAGCCCCGCTTTCTTCAATTCCTCGCTTATTTCTTCTTGACTAGCCCCCAAGAAAGGTGGAACAATAGCCTGATAACCAAGAGAATTTGCCGCCATGCCAAGATGCATTTCCAAAATTTGCCCCAAGTTCATGCGGGACGGAACACCGAGTGGAGAAAGAATAATATCAACGGGCGTTCCATCCACCATGTAGGGCATATCTTCTTCCGGTAAGACCGTGGAGATGACGCCTTTGTTTCCATGCCGCCCGGAAAGTTTGTCTCCAACGGAAATATTTCTAACTTGAGCAACTTCAATAGCTATTTTTTTGATAATTCCCGCTTCCAAAGCATGGCCTAAATCGCGGGAAAAAATTTTGACACCAATAACACGCCCGCGTTTGCCATGCTCCATGCGCAAAGAAGTATCTTTCACGTCTCGCGCTTTTTCCGCAAAAATAGAGCGGAGCAGGCGTTCCTCCGGGGTCAATTCACTCTCCCCTTTAGGAGTAATTTTGCCGACTAAAATGTCATTCTCGCGTACCTCCGCTCCCACGCGCACTATTCCATCCTCGTCCAAATCTTTCAATTTCAATTCACCGACGTTGGGAATATCACGAGTGGTGATTTCCGGCCCCAGCTTCGTGTCACGAACAGTGCAGATAAATTCTTCCACATAAATGGAAGTAAATTTGTTGTTTTTTACCAACCTTTCAGAAATAACTATTGCATCTTCATAATTAGCCCCAGACCACGACAAGAAGGCGACAAAAATATTCTGTCCGAGAGAGACCTGCCCGCCCACCGTGCTGGAAGTGTCGGCCAAAATACTTCCTTTCTTAACCTTCTCTCCTATGCTGACCGCTGGCCTTTGATTAAAAGCAGCAAAATTATTATTTCTCAAAAAATTAATGAGTGGATAAACTTTTTCCGACTTCCCTTTCACTATTATCTTATTTGCATCCAAATAAGAAATAACGCCATCTTCTTCGGCAATGACCAATCTGCCGGAATCACGAGATACCAATTCTTCTATACCTGTCGCCACCAAGGGCGCTTCAGGGAGTACACAAGGAACTGCCTGTTTTTGCATGTTAGATCCCATGAGAGCACGATTAGCATCATCATGCTCTAAAAAAGGAATAAGTGAAGTAGCGACAGAAAATGCCTGATTGGCGGCTACATCTATAAAATCAACTTCATCGCGGGGAATCATGCCCGGTTGAGTTTTTATTCTTGCCTCCACTCTTTCTTCTGTTATCTTTCCATCCTCGTCGTAGGGAATGCCAGCATGGGCAATATTATATTTTTCCTCCTCTAAAGCATTTAGGTAAACGATCTCGCCTGTTATTTTTCCATTTTTTACTTTTACATAAGGAGTTTCAATAATTCCAAAATCATTTATTTTTGCATAAGTAGCGGTGTGTAGGATAAGTCCTATATTAGGACCTTCCGGCGTATGAATCGGACAAACTCTTCCATAATGCGAGGGGTGCACGTCGCGCACTTCCAAACCGGCACGTTCGCGAGTAAGACCACCGGGTCCCAAAGCGGAAAGAGTGCGTAAATGCTCCATTTCATAAAGCACGTTTTCCTGCGCCATAAATTGCGAAAGCTGATTGGTTGTAAAAAATTCTTTAATACGAGCCTGCAACGGGCGCTGATTTATGATTTGTATTGGCATAGCGGCATTGACATCAATAGTGGACATTTTATCTTGAATATTCCTCTTTATCTGCATCATTCCTGTACGTATCTTCTGCTGAAGCATTTCCCCGACAAAGCGCACACGTCTCTGTCCCAAATGGTCAATATCGTCTGCTTTGGCACTAGGTGTGTTGTTTAAATCTATAATATTTGCAAGAATAATCACTAAATCTTCGTTGGAAATCGTCCGGCGGGCAAGTTCGCTTTCTTCCATGCTTTTTCCAAAACGCTTATTAAATCTGAACCGTCCGACTGGAGAAAGATCATATCTCTCTGGCGTAAATAAATTATTAAAAAATTCCTTGGCATTTTCGGCGGTTGCCATATCACCGTCTCTTAGGCGCTTGTACATTTCAACATATACCTCATCTAAATTTTTTGTAGGGTCTTTTGCCAAACAAGCTTTTATAGTTTTCTCATAACCGGTATTCCCGCCTGAACGACCGTCTGGTCGGGTAAGCTTACCAAAGGCCTTCAATATCATTTCATCAGTAGAGAGACCCATGGCACGAAGAAGAAAGGTGGCAGGAAATTTTCTTTTTTTGTCCACCCGGACATAAATTCCCCCGTCTGCTTCCGATTCTATTTCAATCCAAACTCCACGAGCCGGAATTATTTTTGCGCCGAAAAAGCGCTTGCCTCTGTTTTCAGTTTCAGTAAAGAAAACTCCAAAAGAGCGCGCCAATTGAGGAACTATTACTCGCTCTACACCATTAATAATGAAAGTTCCATGGGAAGTCATAAGTGGAACTTCAGAAATAAAAATTTCCTGCTCTTTGGAAGTTCCCATGGCTTTATTAATTAATTTAACGCGAGCTTTTAATAAGCCTTCGTAGGAAAGCTTATTTATTTTGGCATGGTTCTCGTCATACTTAGGCTCACCGAGAGAAAATGAGATAAATTCCAAACTGAATTTTTTTCCGGAGTAATCAACAATGGGAGAAAACTCTTTGAAAATTTCTTTTATCCCCTCTTCTATCAGCCATTTAAAAGATCTGACTTGAGCCTCTATCAAATTAGGAAATTCTATAAGAGGTTTTTTATAACGGGAAAAATACTTCTTCGGACGCTGGGCTTCTTTTTGCATAGTAAAACACAATATTAAATTAACGCCTTTGAGGCTCTTTATAATAAGGAGACTGCATCCGAAACTCAATCTATCAATCAAAACAAGTATACTCGTCTTATAACTTTTGTCAAATTTTTAATTGGGGATTAAGTCTTCTTTTTCCATTCGTCAATTTTTTTGTGGTTTCCAGAAAGCAGCACCTTGGGAACTTTATAATTTCTGCCTTTCCATTTTAAGACTTCCGGTCGGGTATAAACTTTACTAGAAGAAATCCTTTCTTCTTCTAAAGACTCGTATTTTCCCAAAACTCCCGGAATTTGGCGGGAAACGCAATCTATTAAAACCATGGCCGGCAAATCTCCAGAAGTAAGTACGTAGTCCCCTATTGAGATCTCTTCTGCCTTTAATATTTTTTGCACGCGAGCATCTATTCCTTCATAACGTCCAGAAATTAAAACAATATCATCATATTTTTTAGCTGAATTTTTTGCATAAGTGGTATCAAATTTTTTTCCTGACGGAGAAAACAAAATTATTTTTGCTCTCTTTTTATCTTTGATTTTGATTTTTGAAAATGCCTTTAAAAAAAGTTCCGGGCGCAGAACCATGCCGGGGCCTCCGCCGTAGGGCCTGTCATCTACTCGGCGCTTTGGCTCGCAAAAATCCATCGGGTTGTAAAACTTAATGCTTATTTTTTTATTTTTCACTGCCCGTCCGATAATAGATTCTTTGAGATAAGAACCAAAGGTGCTCGGAAAAATTGTAATTATATGAAAACGCATAAAATAGGTTCTAGTAGCTAGGTTCTAGTTTCTAGTTAATTTAAGTCTATAAATTTTAAAAATTAAAAGCAAATAAAAACCAACCTAAGTTTTTATCTAAATACAAATGACACACTTTCTGCGTAGGCAGAGAATGTGTCATTTTTGTTTTTGTGCAATTTTTTTATACGGCTTGGGCAGCTTAAAAGTTATTATACAATCTTTTAAATTTATTTCTTTTAAATATTCAAGAAAATCTTCCGGCAGAGGCGACGGCCCAACCCAAACACTTTTCTGAATCATTACATAACCAAATTTCTTTAAATGCCAGCGGAACCATTCCCTTTTAGCTTTTTGAGAATTAGGAACATCAAATATTACTAAAAGATTTTTATCTGAATTGATTTCGGATGGCTTTAAAAAAGATTTTAATGAATCTTCTTTTTTCTTCAGGTATTTCCTGCCATTTGCGGTCAAAACAAAACCATTTAATTCTTTCTGGATCATTTCTTTTTTGGCTAAACGATCAATACTTGAACGCAAAGTTCGTTTTGAATAATTTTTAAATTTTGGCATGCCAAAAAGATTTACCGGAACACCTTTATAATTAATTCTTGAGTTTAAAAGTTCTTTCAAAATTTCTTCTACGATAGACATAATAGAATTGTACACAAAATCACTAAATGACACAAGTTCTGCGTAGGCAGAGTTTGTGTCATTACTAATGTGATTCAAAAATATCTGAAAATATTGTAACTATATGAAAACGCATAAAATCACAATAGCATAAAATCAAAAAATCCCGATTGCTCGGGATTTTTTGATTAATGTTTCAATTCCTTTTAGATTCCTTTCAAGTCCTCCATGGCCTGATCAACAGTTTTGGAACTTGCAGAACTGGTAGCCTTAGTGCTTCCTTCTGGCTCATTGATCTTCAAGTTCACACGAGCATTATTTTTCATGCCAATGATTCTTAAAAGAGTACGAATGGCCTTTGCGGTATTGCCTGATCTCCCGATGATCTTGCCCATGTCGGCAGGATTGACAGTCAGGCTGATGAGCACGCCCATTTCATCAACGGAACGATCGATTTTTACATCTTTCGGATTATCTACCAGAGCTTTTACCACATACTCAAGAAAATCCTTGTCAGCGTCTTGCATAGTATTCAGAATAAATATTTTTTAATCAATGCAGTATTACGACCAATGACTGCTCATTTAATTATATCAGGTTATTTTTTAGCTTTCAACTCTTTCTTTTTCAAGGTGGGTTTCTTTTTGGGCAATACATTTATTTTCTTACCTTCTATGACCTTCTGATGCACTAAAAAATTGTGCATAGTATCGGAAAGTTTGGCTCCTTTGGAAAGCCAATATTTTATCCGTTCTGTTTTAAAAATCGCCTCGCCAGCTTTTGGATTGTATGTTCCGACTATTTCCAAAAACTTTCCGCTTTTAGCGCTGTTTTTGGAATCAGTCAAAACTGCGCGAAACGCCGGATCATTTTTCCTCCCTATTCTTTGCAATCTTATTTTCAGCATAAAACCAGTCTAACATAAATATCTCAAAAGGCAACTGATATGCTATATTTAAAATGTGAATCTCCCATTAAAATTCAAATATGTTTTTTGGACAATGTTCTCGATGATGATCGGATTTTTTCTGGTTTCTGCTATTCCAAAAATCATGGGTTATGAAAAAATATCGCAATTAAATACAAACGTAGCCGCAGATAAAAAGGAAATTGCTGAGGATAATTCCGAAAAGTTCTTTTATTTCATAAAAGATCCGACCAAGCAGCCGAACGTAAAGGCTGAAGCATATTTGGCTGGAGATCTGGATACTGGGGAAATAATCTTAGTGAAAAATAAGGATCAAAAATTTCCCATTGCTTCCATATCAAAACTCATGACTGCTATAGTTTCAGGAGACATATTAAATAAAGAAAAAATAGCAAAAATATCTGAAAAGGTTTTGGCAACTTATGGTGAGAACGGAAATCTGCACCTGAATGAAAAAATAAAAATAGGCGATCTTATTTACCCTCTTCTGCTCGAATCAAGCAATGATGCGGCGGAGGCTCTCGCCGAGCAAGCTGGACGGGATATTTTTATAGAAAAAATGAACGAGAAATCGAAAGATTTGGAGCTTTTTTCAACTTCGTTCTCAGACCCAAGCGGATTGTCTCAAAATAATCAATCAACTGTCTTTGATCTCTTTAAGTTCGCAAAAAATCTGAAATTAAACAATCCAGATCTTCTACAGATAACTACTAAAAAAAGTTTTAACAACAAGGTACATACATGGTTTAACAACAGCCAGTTTTTGAACTTTCAAGAATATATTGGAGGAAAAAGAGGATTCACAAACGAATCCAAACAAACGGCCCTTTCTATTTTTTCAATTCCTATCAGTGAATCTGGCACACGCAACATTGGGATAATAGTCCTGAGAAGCCCGGATAGATATAAAGATGTCAGTAATATTTTAAGCTATCTAAAAAAGAATGTTTATTATGGAAGGGAGATTGATGCAGACATGGCTTGGGTTAAGCAAAAAGAAGGCATGGGAGAAACAGAGCCAACTTTTGTGACTCTTTTATTCGGCGGAGACATAATGCTTGACCGCGGGGTAAAAAATTCTGTTTTGAAGAATTTCGAAGGAGACTATTCCCTATTGTTCGAAAATCTGGATCTTCTGAAGAATGCAGACATTGTTTTTGCCAACCTGGAAGGTCCAGCATCCGACCAAGGACAAGATAAACACAATCTGTATTCGTTCAGAATGGATCCGTCTGTAATACCAGCATTGAAAGGAGCAGGTTTCGATGTACTCTCGGTGGCAAATAATCATGCCGGCGACTGGGGACGTAATGCTTATGCCGATACCTTGGCAAGATTGAAGGAAAATGAAATTTCATATGTAGGGGGAGGAATAAATGAAAGTGAGGCCGAACAGCCAATTATTATGGAAAAATACGGAATAAAAATAGGGTACTTAGGATTTGGGGACAATGGGCCGAATAATTTGAAAGTAAGCGATAGCCAAGCCGGTCTTCTTCTGGCAAGCAATCCGCGTTTTGAAGAAATAATTCAGAATGCTTCCAAGCAAGTCGATTACTTGATAGTCTCGTTTCATTTCGGTGAAGAATATCAAACAAAGCACAACGACAGACAAGAATACTTAGCGCATAAAGCGATAGACAACGGTGCAAAAATAGTTATTGGCACACATCCGCATGTAGTGCAAGATACTGAAGTTTATAGAAATGGCTTTATCGCCTACTCTTTGGGCAACTTCATTTTTGATCAATATTTCTCAAAAGAAACAATGCAAGGAATGTTGCTTAAAATAAAGTTAAATAAGGGCGGAGCGATGACAATCAAAAAAAATACTGTAAGCCTAAACAAGGTTTTCCAACCGGAAAAAATAATAGAAGGCAAAGAGGAAAGCGTTAAGTTTCAAGAATTTGAAAAAATCAAGCAATAAAACACGCAGATTTCTCTGCGTGTTTTTTCACCCCAAATTAGCTTCAAAAGTTCTCGAATATTCGAGCACCCAAAATAATTAAAAGGCACGCTCCAGCAAAAAAACTTATAAGAACAGATATCACTATCCTTGCCAGTTTTTCATTTACCGGATTTTCTTTTTTCTGGATTTCAACCAAATTTTTCATATTCATTGGTTTTTAATTAATACTTTTTCCTTGCGTATTATATACTATATGGAGTGAAATGTCAATAGCTTTAAGAACCTTATTCTGCAATGGCTGTGGCTTCTTCAAACTTGACAGAAAGAAGCTTAGATGCCCCATCAGTGCCCAAGGTGACGCCATACAGAGTTCCTGCCCGGGACATCGTTTCGCGATTGTGAGTGACCACGATGAGCTGGGAACGCTTAGAGAGCTTTTCCAACATATCACCGTACTTGCGGGAATTTGCCTCGTCCAGTGCCGCATCCGTTTCGTCCAAAACAAGAAAAGGCGGTGGATTGACTTGGGACATGGCAAATAAAAGAGCGATAGACACAAGAGATCTCTCTCCCCCTGACAGCGCTTGAAGCTCCTTTACTTTTTTATGAGGAAGAGAAACATTTATTTCTATCCCCTGTTCGGGAATCGATTCTCCCTCATCTTCTGCCTCTCGTTCCTCATTTTCTTTTTTTCTCCCGCCTGCATCAGCTCTACTGAAAGCATTGCGGGCAGATTTCTTGTCAGAAATAATAGAAAGAGAGCCAGTTCCACCTCCAAACATCAGCCCGAAAAATTCGTGAAATTCCTTATTTATTTTCAAAACACCTTCCTGAAATTCGCTATTTATTTTTTCTTTTAAATCGGCAATCAATTCCTGTAAAGACTCTATACTTTTCACCAAATCTTTCATCTCTTTTTCCAAAAATTTATCGCGTTCCATCGTTTCTTCAAATTCCTTCATAACATCCGCCCCGCTGCCCGCTCCGACATCTTCCAGCTTTATTTTTATGCGTTCAATCTTCCGTTTAATTTCTTCTTGCATATTCCTATTAAAAGTCCCTTCAACTTCAAAATCCTTATAAGAAAAAATCTCTGGACCAATGAGCGCTTCGCCTTCTTTTATTTCATTCTCCAAAGCTTCTGTTCCCCTGAAGAGATTTTCCTCTTTCATAACAAGAAGATTCAGGGAAGAGGTCAGCTCTTGATTTTTTACCCTTAACTCAAATTTTTCCCGTTCTTTGTATCGCTCAGCTTCTATTTTATTTGAAATTTCACGTTTTAATACCTCAATTGATTCTTCGATTTTTTTCTCTTCGCTCTGTATTTTTCGCATCTCTTCTGAAATTTTCTGCTGGGTTTCCTTCAAATCATCCAGTTGAATTCCCTGCGATACGCGCGACTCTTCCGCAAAATGCCTGGAAAACCTGTCCAGAATATCGCGTATTTTACCTAATAGAGGCGCAATATTTTCAAGTATATCCATATACATTGCTTCTTCCAGATATTCGTTTGCTTCTTTCAAGAAAGACTCCAGCTCTTCTCTTGGAATTGAAACATTTCCGGATCTTTCCGGCCTTTCCGTTCTTTTTTCTTCCATTTCAATCATTCCTTCGATTCTTCCAATTTTTCTCTCCAGCTCATTTTTCACTTCGCGGACTTCGGAAATTTTCTGTTCCAATTTTTTCAGTTCCTCCGCCTTTTCATCCTTTCTTAAGGTGTCCATATCCTCCTTCTCTGAAATCTTTTTGCCTAATTTTTTGATTTCTTCGGAAATTTTGCTTTTCTCGGCAGCCAAATTTAATTTTTCTCGATCTAAATAAACACTTTCATTTTTTAGATATTCTTTGTAGAGGGAAAGTAGATTTTCCTTCATTTCCTTTGCTTTTTCAAATTTTTCAACTTGCTTTTTCAGGAAATTCAAATGTGGAGCATTTTCTCTGCGCAAAAGCGAAACTTCTTTCATGTTGTTGGTCGTTCGTTCAAGTTTTCTTTCGGATTCCTTTATTTTGTATTGGTAAATTTTAAGCCCCAGTGCATCTTCAATCATTTCTCTTCTCTCTCTGGGCGAAGCATTTAAAATCCTGTCAGCTTCTCCTTGCGAAATGATGTGATGACCGGAAGAACCTATGTTGACCGAAGCCAGTAGAGCGTTAATGTCTTTCAGCCTGACTTCTGATCTATTTAAAATATATTTATTCAGCCCGTCAGGATAAACTTCGCGAGAAATTGAAATAGTTTCATAATTCAAATTAATGTTTTCACCGGCTTCGTTGGTCAGTTTAAAAACCTTGTCGGAATTGTCAAGATAAATAGAAACAGTTGCGCGCGAGCTTTTGGATAAATTTTTGGAACCTTTAAAAATCAAATCCGTCCCTAATTTACCACGCATTGATTTCATGGACTGTTCTCCCAAAACAAAACGGATAGCTTCTACCACATTTGATTTGCCGGAACCGTTCGGCCCTACCACTGCAACAATCGGACTCAAAAAATCCAAAACTGTTTTTTTGGCAAAAGATTTAAATCCATTTATTTCAAGCCTCTTGAGTCGCATGTTAATCCGACCAGTTTTTAGCCCTTAGGGCGCTCTCGGCTGCTTTTTGTTCTGCTTCCTGTTTTGATTTTCCCTTTCCCTCACTGATCAAATCAGGGCCAAAGAAAATTCCGACCGTAAAATGTTTGGCATGGTCAGGCCCCGCCTCATGTAAGACCTTATAGGAAGGCGTAATGCCTTCAAACTCTTGGGCTTTTTCCTGAACCAGACTTTTCGCGTCACGCCAAAGTTTCTTAGAAACTATCTCCTCAGTACGAGGCAAAAGAGTTCCTGCCACAAATTTCTCTGTCTTTTTATACCCTTGATCCAAATATACTGCCCCGACATACGCTTCATAAGTGTTGGCCAAAATATATTGCCTGGCCTTTCCTGTATCTTTTGCCTCACCTTTGGACAAAAGCAGATAATCGTTCATCCCGATTTTAGAAGCCACTTCTGAGATAATAATCGCATTTACCAACGCCGAACGCAGGGCGGTTAATTCACCTTCTGTATAATTAGGATACTTTTTGTAAAGAAAATTGGTGACAATTAATTCCAAAACAGCGTCTCCTAAAAATTCCAGGCGTTCATTGTGAGAAAGATTCATTGAAGGATTTTCATTGATATAGGAACGATGAACAAAAGCCTGCTTCAGCATTTTTTTGTCTTTAAAAATTATTCTTGTTTTTTTCTCAAAATCCGAAAATTCTGCCATATCTTTATTATTGATATTTAGAGATAATCTCGATTGCTTTTGCTATCAGTGGAACAATGTCATTATAAATGCGCAGTTCCGGGATTTCGGAAAGCCGAAACCATTTCGCTTCATCCAGTCCGCCGGATTTTTCAAGCACCAGTTCGCGATATTCGCTCTCCGCCAGAAAATATGTCACCTTTTTCAAAATCTTGCCTTTTTCCGGATGACTGGCCACATATTCATTTTCCCCAAGCTTCTCAATAATTTTTATGTCCAAGCCGATTTCTTCCTTAATGGCGCGAATGGTTGCTTCTTCTTCGCTTTCCCCTTCTTCAATGCCCCCCTTGGAAATAGTCCAATAGCCGAAAACATCATGCACAAAAGCAAATAAAATATCTTTCCCTTTTTTGGCATAAACGAGAGCCCCGCCCTTTCTTTCAACTAACAATTTTGAAATATCTACCGGTTCCTCTGCCTTTTTCCTTTTACTTGTTTCTTCTTTACCCGGCTCTCCTATTTCTTTATAAACTGCGCCAAGCACGCCATTTATAAATTTGCTGGAATTTTCTCCGCCGTAAGTTTTGGCCAGTTCAATAGATTCATTGATCGCCACCTTGGGGGGAACTTGCGTCCTATCGCCAAAGAGAAGCTCAGTCAAGCCGATTCTCAAAATGTTTCTATCTATGATGGAAATTTTATCAATCGGCCAGTCCGGCGCCGCTTTTTCTATAATTTCATCTATTACTTTCCGCCTTCTTAAAACCTCCTCAATAAGCAAAAAAACGAAATTATCGTCTTCCAGCCCCGGGGCAAATTCTTCTAAGTTCCTTTTCGCTATTTCTTTAATGTTGGCATCTTTTGCACCTTTAAAATCCCACTCAAAAAGCGTCTGGAGCACTATTGATCTGGAAAGGTGCCTATTTGCCATAATTTTTAAAAAACATTATTTTTCTGCTTTCTTTGCCCTTTCTTTCTTTTGTTTCTTTTCAGTCTTTTTTATCAAATCCAAAACTTTTCTGCCGCGATAAAATCCGCAAGATTGGCAGATATTATGACTTTTCTTAAAATCCTTGCAGTTTTCGCATCTCGAAAGGCTTGCATTCCTCAAGGCATGATGCGAACGCCTGTTTGCCGTATGTGATTTTGTGCTTCTCATTCGAACTACCATGACGCGATTTATTGTAGCATATTATTGAACAAAGGCAATTTTAAAAAGGGTATAAATGTGATATTATAAAGTTTATGGAACAAATTGATAAATTATATAACTTGAGGCATTCATTGGCACATTTGATGGCCGCCGCCGTAGTAGAATTGTACCCTGACACCAAAACGACCATTGGTCCAGTGATTGAAGATGGTTTTTATTATGACTTTGAATTCACTTCTCCCATTTCTGATAAAGATTTGCCAAAAATTGAAAAAGAAATGCGGAAAATTTTGAAAACTTGGAAAAAATTTACTCATGAAGAAAAAACTACTAAAGAGGCCAAAGAATATTTCAAAAATAATGAATATAAAATAGAGCTAATAGAAGAAGTTGCAGAAAAAGGAGAACCGATAACTTTTTATACTTGTGGAAAATTTACTGATTTGTGTCGAGGTGGGCATTTGGAAAATCCGGCAAAGGAAATCAAACCAGACTGCTTTAAGTTGGACCGCGTTGCGGGAGCCTACTGGCGTGGAGACGAAAAAAATAAAATGCTCACTCGTATTTACGGAATCGCCTTTGAAAATAAAGAAAAACTTGACGCTTATTTGCATCAACGCGAAGAAGCAGAAAAAAGAGACCATCGAAAATTAGGTAAGGAATTGGGTTTATTCGTTTTCTCTGATCTTATTGGTAAGGGATTACCAACATTTGGCCCAAGGGGTGCAACTATTAAAAGAGAGTTGGAACGTTTTACTATTGATGAGGAAATAAAACGAGGTTATCATCACATTATTACACCTGATTTGGCTAAAGTCGATTTGTACAAAAAATCCGGTCATTATCCCTACTACAAAGACACGATGTATCCAGTCATGAAAATTGACGAGGAAGAATTGATTCTCAAACCAATGACTTGCCCCCATCATTTCATGTTTTACAAATCCGAACAACATAGTTATCGTGATTTACCATATCGTATCGGTGAAATAGCTCATCAGTATCGTTACGAAAAAAGTGGTGAATTATCAGGATTAACACGAGTAAGGATGTTCTGCTTAGCTGATGCTCATATCATCAGCGCCAAAGATCAAGCAAAACAAGTTATTAAAGAAGTTCTCGAACTAATAGACTTTATTAATGAAAAACTTGGTATGATTAAAGGCACAGACTACTGCTATCGTCTTTCTCTTGGAGATCGTACCAACACAAAAAAATATTATAAAGACGATACTTCCTGGAATTACGCTGAAAATATTCTTCGAGAGGTTTTAATCGATCTCAAAGCTCCATTTTATGAAGCTGCCAACGAAGCTGCATTTTATGGTCCAAAAATCGACATTCAGGTGAAAAAAGCCAGTGGAAAAGAAGAGACAGCCTTCACTGTTCAATATGATTTTGTCATGCCTGATCGTTTTGATCTGACCTTTATTAATAAAGAAGGCAAGGAAGAAAGACCAGTAGTTATTCATCGATCATCTATTGGTTGTCTTGAAAGAACTATTGCTTTCTTAATTGAAAAATTCATGGGTGCCTTCCCTCTCTGGCTCTCACCGGTGCAAGTTATTGTTTTGCCAATCAGCGAAAAACAAGCCGATTATGCGGAAAAAGTTTATAAAGAATTAAAAAATTCTGGAATTCGTACAGAATTGGATGCTTCTAACGAATCGCTCGGCAAAAGAATCCGCGAGGCAAAAATGCAAAAAGTTCCTTATATCGTTGTAGTTGGCGATAAAGAGAAAAAATTAAAAACCCTGACAATAGAAGTCCGGGAGGGTGAAAAACTGGAGAATATAACTTCTGCCGAATTTCTGGTAAAACTTAAGGACAAAATAGAAAATAAGAAATAAAAAACTTGAACTTTTCTACTATATAGACGGCCGTCAGTGTAGTAGAAACATTAAGACTTCTCTATCCTATTTAAGCTTCCCGTTTTATTAATCTCAAAAATTTCAATATATTCTAAAATATCCATTTCTCCAAGATCAAGAATAAATTGTTTGGGAATTTTTATTTTGCCAACCCAGACACTTTGATGGACCATTTCAAAACCAAGGTTTTTAAGCGCCTCTCTAAGCCAGCTCCTTTTTTTGCGAAGCTTCTCTGGAATATCAAAACTAATAATAACAGGTTGGTCTTGGGTTTGCGTTTTGTAGTGTTTTTCTGGTAATTTATTTTTTAATTGAGTAAGTTTTGCTTTTCCTTTACTAGAAATATAGAATTTCGAATTTTGATCGCTTGTTTCATTAATCAACCCGTCGTGTTTAAGTTTTGATAAAAATTTTTGCAATCTTTCTCTTTTTGCCATTAAATCCTTTAATTGTTTTTTTTGTTCTTGGGAAACTCTTTGATATTTTTTATATTTGTATTCGATTTTACTCATACTGGCGCCATAACCACTAGCCAAAATAGCACTCAAAAAATCAGCGTTGTCTATCGCTTTGTCTTTAAGTAATTCTAATATTTTAATCATTATTCCCCCTTTCATAATATTTTAATTCTACCATACTGACGACCGTCTAGATAGTAGAAACATTATTAATATCAATTTTATCCTGTATAGTATAATTTAAGTTATATGGATAAAAGTGAAGAACTTAAAAAAATACATGAAAAGTGGTTCATAAATTGCGAATGCAAACTCAAAAAGACAGCAACTCAACCAGTGCCAGGAGACGGCAACCCGGAATCAGAAATCGTTTTTATCGGCGAAGCACCAGGCCGGGACGAAGACATTCAAGGTAGACCTTTTGTTGGTGCGGCAGGAAAATTTCTAACCGAAATGCTTAGAGAAATAGGACAGGAAAGGGAAAAGATTTATATAACAAACATTGTAAAATATCGTCCCCCAAACAACCGCGATCCCCTGCCGGAAGAAAAAGAGGCCTGCCGGGGATGGCTGATGGAAGAACTTAATTTGATCAATCCAAAACTCATTGTCTTTCTCGGCAGGCATTCAATGAATGATTTTTTTCCATCAGAAAAAATCTCAAGAGTGCATGGTAAACTTCTGGTTAGAAG
>Ga0315268_10003753_pt1 | contig 16637 bp, 13 predicted proteins | sample C1_top_MG_FD_204535 | JGI IMG/M metagenome (GOLD analysis project Ga0315268, IMG submission 204535) | Sediment microbial communities from Yellowstone Lake, YNP, Wyoming, USA - C1_top | ecosystem: Environmental > Aquatic > Freshwater > Lake > Sediment | place: USA: Wyoming | collected 2017-08-01
CCCGTTCTGAAAGCCAGTCACAGACCGGCCTGCGGCATAAAATTGTACCGTGGTTTTTGTGCGTTTAGCTGCCCAGTAGGTAATATAAAGGGTCAGCGAAATAAATACCAGGAAAAAAAGAATTGATGTCATACTGGCTTGACCAACTGTTGTCTGCATGCTCACCCCCTATTAGCCTTTTAACTTTAAATATTCTTTTTTGATTGCGTCCACTTCCTTGTCATATACATTGTTGGCCCAGATAACATATATGAAAGTTAGTACCCAGGCTCCGACAATTGTCAATACACCGAAAATGATCCCGTAATTCGTATAAACGCCGACCTTTTCGGAAAGAAATGGTTTACCGTAAGCGACGATTAAAATGTAGCCGTAATATAAGATAAACAGCAGTACGGTCAGAGTGATGCATACCGTCCAGCGTGTTTTGACCAATTTATCAAAACGTTCAGAATTTAATATTTCTTCGGTTTTACTCATAGCAATCTCCTCATAAAATTCCGATTAATTGTTAACATATGCTTAACAATACTATTGTTATGTCAGATCGATAAAAAAAGGAATCACCTCCTTTATAAAATGATTGCTTCGCAAAAATACCGGCCGTTTTCATAATCATCCTTATTTTACTTCTGAACCATCTTAGTGATCTCTTCGACTATCTCGGGATTCGCAAGCGTCATGACATCCCCTACATCTTTCTTATTTGATATCGCACCGAGCACGCGCCGCATGATCTTTCCCGAACGCGTTTTCGGCATATCGGGAACAATCCAGACCTTTCTCGGTTTTGCTATGGGTCCGATCTCCTTTACAAGGGCGTTTACAATCTTCTTCTCAAGTTCAACGCTCGCTTTAAAACCAGGTTTAAGTGCTACATAGAGATCGGGAACTACACCTTTAATGTCATCTTTGACGGGAACAACCGCTGCTTCCGCCACTTCGACAACAGTCAGGGCGGCAGATTCAAGCTCCTTTGTGCCGAGCCTGTGGCCTGATACATTGATAACATCGTCGATTCTGCCGAGAATTCTATAATAGCCGTCCTCTGCCTGCACTGCGGCATCTCCGGCAAGGTAAGGCCAGTCCCGCCAATCTTTGCTTTTCGGGTTCTTACAGTACCGTTCGAAATACGTCTTCACGAAGCGATCACGGTCTCCCCATATCGTCTGGAACATGCCGGGCCACGGATTCTGGATGCATATATTGCCCGCTTTTCCTGCTCCCTGGGGAATCACATTTCCGTCATTATCATAAATAATGGGGTGAATGCCGGGCATACCTGGGCCTGCGCTGCCTGGCTTCATCGGCTTGATGGCAGGCAGTGTGCTGCAGAGAAAACCGCCGTTTTCCGTCTGCCACCAGGTATCGACAATGGCCGCCTCGCCCTTGCCGACTTCGTGATAATACCATTTCCAGACTTCCGGTTCGATCGGCTCACCCACCGTGGTCATATGCTTGAAGTGATAGTTGTATTTCTTCGGCTCGTCAGGACCGACCTTTCTGAGCCCCCTGATGGTGGTAGGCGCGGTATGGAAGATGTTAACATCCAGATCCTGCGCGATCCTCCAGGCCCTGCCGGCGTCCGGATATGTTGGAATGCCTTCGAAAATGACACTGGACGCAGCCAGCGCCAGAGGTCCATAGACGATGTAGGAATGGCCCGTGATCCATCCGATATCAGCCATGCACCAGTAGACGTCCGTCGGATGTATGTCCTGAACATATTTGGAGGTGCCGGTGACATAGGCGAGATACCCGCCGGTGCTGTGCTGGCATCCTTTGGGCTTTCCTGTCGTGCCGCTGGTGTACATGAGAAAGAGCGGAGCTTCGGCCGGCATCTGCACGGGCTCGACCCTGGCGCCGTAAAATTTCTTCAGCAGATCGTTCACGAAAAAGTCTCGGCCTTCGACCATCGGGGTCTTTGCGGAGTATTTTCCGGGATAGCGCTGCCATACCAGTACCTTCTTTACTTTCCTGCCCTCTTTTGCGGCTTCTGCAACGGCAATATCCGCCTTTTCCTTGTGATCAAGAAGCTGCCCGCCCCTGAAATACCCATCCATAGTTATCAGGATGTCGCTCTGCGAGTCGACGATCCTGTCCGCGGCAGCCTTTCCGCTGAACCCGCCGAAGACCTGGGAGTGGATAATGCCGAGCCGTGCGCAGGCGAGCATCGTAACGGGAAGCTCACCCACCATAGGCAGATGGAGCGTTACCCTGTCTCCCGCCTTCAGACCGCAGTCCTTAAGGAGCGCCGCAAACTCGTTCACCCTTACGTACAACTCCTGATAGGTGATATGCTCGGTTTTGTCGGTTTCAAGCTCGGGAACGAAATGGATTGCGGTCTTGTTCTTGTAAAGCGGCAGGTGCCGGTCAATACAGTTGTAGCTCGCATTAATCAACCCGCCCTTGAACCACTTGTAGCATGGGGCGTCGCTGGTATCGAGTATATTATCCCAATACTTATACCAGGTCAGAAGATCTGCGTACTCCTTGTAACAGTTCGGAAAGTTCTTGAGGCTGAATCGCTCATAGATCGACGCGTCGGTCATGTTTGCCTGGGCGATAAATTTTGGCGAAGAATGAAAATAACCCTCTTCCTGCCAGTGGACAGCTATCTGCGCTTCCGATGTTTCAACTACTTCTCTTTCCGCCATCTTATCATACCTCCTTTAATTTATTGTTGTAATAAGGTTGCATCTTTAATTCCAATTCTGAAAATTTTAAATGCCGTCTCCAGCGTCTTTTTTAAATAAACTTTTTCTTCACCGAGAACACTTTTTTTGGATTCCTGAAACAGAACGACACCGGAAAATAGAGACCAGAATATTTCGGCAAGGAGAGAAGGATTATATTCCGATAAAATTTTGCCGTTATCTTCCTGCTTGAAAATTATGGCGATCTCCTCAATCGATTTACAGGAGAGCATTTTAATTTCAGATAACAGTTCAGGCGTAAGAGTTTTCAGCGTTTCGTTTGTCTGAAGATTAAACATGTTTATAAGTATCAGTGGATCAAATTCATAAACATCGAACATGGCCCGTATCAGAGCCTTATATCTTTTTTCCGATGTCTCAATCTTTTCACTGTTGACGTGCTGCAGACGTATAAGCAGGTACTGGAGAATCCGGAGAGAAAGAGATGCGTATAATTCATCTTTATTTTTAAAATAAAGATATATGGTGCCGGGGCTCAGCTCGGCTTCTCCGGCAATATCTTCCATCGTCGCTTTATTGAAGCCCTTAACAGAAAAGACTCTTCTCGCAGCGACAATTATCTGCTGGCGCCTTCTCTCCCCTTCCCTCTCTTTTCTTTCCTGTATGCCCATAATTTACTGAATGATATTTATTATGTATTTGCCTTTATAATTATTATATCAGATGTGTCAAGTAAAAAATGTTTAATGTTTGTATTTTTATTAACATTTAATATGCCTATCATGAATTCCTTTTAAATTACAAAGCTTATGCTGAAAAAAATGTCTAAAAAAAAGGGTTATAAAATTGTTTATTCAGCAAATAGAATTAGTTATAAGGCTGGTTTTATACTGCAGGAACTGCAAAATAAAAAAGGCGGCCAACCGAGTCTAAAGGTTGACCGCCTTGTAATTTTTATGGGAATTATGGGATCAGCAAAACCGGCAATTCCGAGTTTTCCGCGACCCGGTGTGAAACGCCGCCCAGCCAGTACTGACTCAGCCAGTCCTTCCCTGTTCTGCCAAGAACAATCATTGAGGAATTGTACCTGCGTGAAAGATCGATTATTTCGGGAGCGGTACGGCCTGAAGAAAGATGAGATTCCGCGTTAAGGCCGGCTGCAGTGAGACGCCTGCAATACTCTTTCAGGCGCCTGCGGCTTTCTTTTTTCAGCTCCTGTAACTGGGCCGGACTCATCGCCTTGGATATTTTCGCGCCTATGTTGTGGACAACTATCACATCGGAGGCAAGCCCCTTAAGATCTGCCAGGGCGTCAACCGCATTGGAGGAAGGCTGTGACCAGTCCGTGGCCAGCATCGGGCGGTCGAAGATATGTTCATTAATCCGGGTTATTATCTTCCCATCTATTTCGTATTCGGCCATGTATTTATCCATCAGGATAGGAAGCGGGCTTCGGCGTATGAGATCCAGCATGTGGGTGCCAACGTAGACCTTTTCAAAGAGCGAGCGCTTCTTGCGGCCGGCCACGATCATATCAACTTTTTCCTTATCGGCGATGTCAAGAATAACGGCATTCGGCACGCCCACCTGAATATAGATTTTACTGGTTACACCTTTTTTTGCAAGAACCGCCTGCCACTGTTCAAAGCGGTCTCTCGCTTTCTTTTTGATCTCCGCCTCTTTTTCCTTCATGTAGCCGCCGTAAGGAACAAAGGCCACTTTTTCCCTCGAGATAACATGTACAAGAACTACCTCTTTAAGACCTACTTTTGTCAGATCAAGCAGCGCTTCAAGAGCGCTTAAAGCCATCTCTCTGAACCGGGTGTGAAAGAGTATCTTTTCAAATTTCATTTTTCACCTGCCTTAGCCCAAGATAAACGGGACTCTTTTTAGTACCCCCTTGAGGGGTGCTCTTTTTAGTACCCCCTTGAGGGGTATAAGTAAGTTTAAAAAATTACTGAAAAAAGACGAGAGTTACAATTATAAAACAAGGAATCAGAAAAACAAACGTATATTTAATGATATATCCAAAAAAACTCGGCATCGGGGTGCCGGCTTCCTCGGCAATTGAACGCACCATGAAGTTGGGGGCATTCCCGATATAGCTGCATGCACCGAAAAAGACCGATCCCGCTGAGATGGCCTTCAGATATGCCGGGTTTTCGGCGATAAGGCGGGGCACGGCCTCGGCTTCAGGAAGTGATGCATAAAAGCTCCCAAGGGCGGTATTAAAAAAAGTGAGGTAGGTCGGCGCATTGTCGAGAAAGGATGAGAGCATGCCCGAACTCCAGAAATAATGTGCGGGCTGCTGCACCGAATTTATCAGAAAAGCAAGGGCGCCTTTGCCGCCTGCCTTGAGAATAAGGAGACATGGAATCATGGTGATGAAGATGCCGATGAAAAGATAAGCGACTTCAAGAATGGGAGCCCAGGTAAATTGGTTGTCTTCACGAATGGTTATTGAAGTGGTTGCCATTGAGAGAATTCCCATCACAATCAGAAGGCCGTCACGCACCCAGTCCTGAACCGAGCGATGCACCCCCAGTGTTGAAATTTCTCCCCAGTTGACCATGCCGCTCATGAGAACTGAAAGCACGACCCCCAGCAGGAAAAGAAAATTGTGCTTTCCTTCCAGCCCAAAAGGCACTTTTTCCATGGGATCGGCAGGCGCCGGTTTTTCTCTGTGAAAGTGGTAAGTGTCCATTAAAAAATAACAGGTAAAAAGAAGTCCTGCCGTCAGAAGCATGAGAGGCAGGACGTTAAATGTCCAGAAGAAGGGTACACCGTGCAGGAATCCTAAAAAAAGCGGGGGATCACCCAGAGGAGTGAGAGCGCCACCGATATTAGCGATTAAAAAAATAAAAAAGACCACCATGAATGTTCTGTTTTTGCGATGGCTGTTGGCCCTTAAAAATGGACGGATCATGAGCATGGCCGCGCCTGTTGTTCCCATCCATGATGCAAGGAACGTCCCGATAAGAAGTATGCCCGTATTTACAACGGGCGTTCCGGCCAGCGTGCCGCGAAGCAGAATGCCTCCCGATATGGTATAAAGGGACCAGAGCAGAATGATAAACGGAATGTAGTCGGCTATGATGATGTGAAGGATCTGATGCAAAGCAGCCCCGCGGTATGCAATCACAAAAGGAACGGCTATTGATAGAGCCCAGAAGGCCGATATTTTGCCGAAATGGTGATGCCAGATGTTCGGGGCAAGCAGCGGAAAGAGGGCGATGGAGAGAAGCATGCAGGCAAACGGGATACAGCTCCAGGCAGGAAGAACTTCTCCCAGGTTGATATGCTCCACGGGAGAGCTGCTTTCACTTCCGAAGACAAATACGGGAATCGCTGTTACGAATATCAACAAAAACAAACCGCAAACAATTTCTTTTCTGATTCTCATCCGTCCGCTCCTTCTGCCTTTTCACAGTGCACGAGTTTCCGTTTCGATATCAAAACAATTATGTGCAAGTTTGTTTTGCATGCCGATAGCACACACTTCTGTTGTTTTGCAATCAATTAATGATGAACTCGTAAAAACTCTATTTTCTCACAAAGTCGCTAAGAGCACCAAGAAAATATCATTTAATATTAATAAGTTAACTTTGGGATCTTTGTGGCTTGGCGTCAGATATTGACTTTTTACGAAGCCGTCAATTTACGGGACTTTCGCAAAACATCTATAATTAGCCGTGCGAACAAAAAACCTCCATGCATGTTTTATACAGCCTTCAGGAGGTTTTTTTATTTGGAAGGATGAGGCAGAATTCGGGGTTCTTATGCATGTACCCGGGAACGAAAAGGTCTGTAAGTCTGAATCCCATCATGATTTGATTAGCTATTATAACATCGTTGTTTTTCACACAAAAATTGCAAAAGCTCACAGGTATGAATCAAAAAATACAAAGCAGTAAGTAAAAACACAGTCAGATCCGGCAGATAATTTTTAGAGCGGCAGATCAGCAGCATGCAGATGACGCGTGTGATTCTTGAAATGAGCTAGTACGTGCTCACTTACGTGTCAAGATTTATTTATACAAACCATAACGAAAACACGATCTTCTATTTGTTCTCGAAATATTCCCATTGATTAACCGACAAATGCTTTTCAGGCAAATAAGACAGCTTATACTTGCACGATAACATGTATCTGGAACATCAGGTTTAGCGGTTTTACAGAATCCCGGATAGCGGATGCTCGGAATCCGAAAGGTTTTTTGAAACTATTTCCTTTAAAACCGGATCCTTTGCCAGCCTGTTAAGACATGCAGTCAGCTCACCGAATTCCGCTGTTGTTTTAAACTCCATGCTTATAATAAAGGTATTTCCTTCAAAATCGGCAGGCGGTATAAGTTTTATTCCTCCGGTCAGCGCAAGTTTCTTTACATTTCTCCTGAAATTATCTTCAGCCTTCATGATTGTCGGAAAACGCCTTGTTTTTAAATAATGTCTTATTCTCTGGATTTTTCGATTTCTGTCCGTATTCTCATCTGAGATGATATTTCTGCAATCATCCCCTTTGATCAGGTCTGCAACCGGAATATCCTCCCGGGCCGCGATCTCGGAGGAAAGCGATAGTATTTCTCTCTGCTTGTTCAAGCTTGGCTTTAACTCATCGAAGATTTCGGCGAAAGCAATGCCTGTCTCATGCCCAATCTCTCCCAGCTCAAACGCCATCGCCAAAGAAACGGTCTCCGAGATCACACAATTTTGAATAACGGGCGGCAAATCAACAAGCCGCATTATTTTTTCAGCCAGCGCAGGGTTTCCGGGAAGACCGATCAGGAGTGCTTCCCCGAGAAGATCATCGCCCTTGAAAAATTCCGACAATAACTTATAACATCTTGATATTTCAATTAAATTCAATTGCCTTTGGAGCGAATTATCGGCAATTGCAAGCTTTGCACACTCGAACCTGCCTGTATCCGATTTTATCGTCCTTACGGAAATATTTGTCCAGCCGAGATTTACAGCCGACCTGATGCGCCTGAAACCGCTTATAACGGCATACCCTGATTTTTTCCTGATTACTATCGGGTGGTTAATAAGACCTGCGTTTCTGATCGAACAGGAAAGGCTCTCTATATTTTCTTCAGTAGTTATCCTGAATGAATGATCCTCGATATCTACCGAGGAGAGGTGAATAATTTCGTCCTTCCATGTCATAATTCGGCGCCGGTCAGACGTTTCAACGCTTCCATATATTTGCTGCGCGTGTTGTCGACGACATCTTTCGGAAGGTATGGAGCAGGCGGCTTTCTGTTCCATTTGATGGATGTGAGATAATCCCTTAAATACTGCTTGTCGAAACTCAACTGGGGTCCGCCCGGTTTATATGAATCTTTCGGCCAGAACCTCGAGGAATCGGGGGTAAGGACTTCATCTATGATGATAACTTCGTTTTCCACAATTCCGAATTCAAATTTCGTATCGGCAATAATAATGCCTTTCTGAGCCGCGAGTTCGGATCCTCTTATATATATTTCAATGCTCAGCGCTTTTACTCTTTCAGCAAGCTTTCTTCCTATTCTTTTAACTGTTTCATCAAAATCGATGTTTATATCATGGGTACCAACTTCCTCTTTTGTTGAAGGGGTGAAAACCGGTTCCGGCAGTTTGTCGGATTCATGCAGCCCTTTTGGAAGCCGTATACCGCAAACCTCACCATGCTCCTGATAGGAACTCCATCCTGAGCCTGACAGGTAACCCCTCACCACGCATTCAATGGGAAGAGTCTCGGCTTTTTTAACAAGCATGCTCCTTCCATCCAGCACTTCAGAATACTTTCTGCATTCCGCAGGGTATTCGGTAACATTGCTTGAAATCACATGATTTTGCACCAGGGGCTTAATTGCTTCAAACCAGAACAATGATATTTTTGATAAAATTTTGCCTTTATCCGGTATCGGGTCGGGCATCACAACGTCAAATGCCGAAATCCTGTCCGTGGCAATCATTAAAAGCTTATCGCCAAGGTCATAAATATCCCTTACCTTTCCTCTTTTTAACAGCTTGATATCACCAAAATCGGTTTCACAAACCGCCTGTACCATTATTTTCCCTTTCCTTTCTTCCCTTCCATAAAAGCGGCTATATATTTTTTTACAATCTCTATAGATGATTTTTTAATCCGGTTGAACTTGATGCCGATCGTATATTTTCCGTTGCTTGCCGGCACTGTATGAACGGCTCTACCCTTGATTTCAACAATTTCATCTTTCAATCCTATTGAGAGCTGAACAATGTTTTTAGGATCCATCGGAAAATGCGTTTCAAGCCTGATTCCGGATTCTGAAACATCAAGGGTTCTCCCTATTCCCTGTTTGATTAAAAAATCCTTTTCATAAACACCAAAATACAGCAAATTGAGCGATCTTACTCTTAAATGTTTTCTTTTGTTTTCCGTCATCTCTCCCACCTTTTTATTATAGCGGACAAAAGTTATGGTTTTGTAAAAAGTCAAAAAAAGCTATTTTTTTGTCGCTATGCTTTTTTTATACATCTCACTTGCAACCATCGTGGTAGCGGATATGCAGGTTACGAGATTTTCAAGAATATTTTTAAAAGTTACAGATAACTGGTCATATTCCTTATGAATATTATCGATATCAATGGGACCGGTTTTAAGATCTCTTGAAGCAAAAACGGAGGCGGAATGGGGTTCCTGTCCTATATTGATAAAAGGGATATGGCCGATAAAGTCTCCTGCGGAAAGGCTTAATATTGGAAGATATCCGTTTTTCGTATTACGGACTATCAGGGCCTCTCCTTCGGTAATCATATATGCGTTGGTATTGTTTGTGCCCTGTTCTATAAACATTTTCTTACCGCTTAACATCTCATTTATTTTTACTTTACCAGAATTGATGTCAATCAGCAGGGCCGTCTGTTTTTTCAGCCTGTTGTCGAGGCTTTTTATCATCTCCTTGCAGTCATTGGATAATTTCGTGTATTCACCATAAAGCCTCTGCGAGTCGAGCAGTCCCAGTTGAACGGTTCCTGCGGCCACAGCTGAAGCGCTTCGCACATGCTGGCCTGGCGTCACCCCCGATATGCTCCCGACAAATGAGCCGCTGGTTAATCTCAGTATCGTAATAGTCCCCTGGGGAGTCTCTTTGACAATTTCAACGGTTCCTTCGAGTATGGTCCATATCCAGTTTCCAAATTTGCCTTCCGTCACAATTCTGTCGCCGTCATAATACTCTTCTTCGTCCACAACATACATATAGTCAACCAGGGGACCCCTTATAACCGGGATAGCAGATTCTTTTTCGGAGCTTTCGGTAAACGCCTTCGAATAAGAAACAGGTCCCAGTTTCTCGATCTGTCCGTCATCCAACATGCTCAGAGCATCCAGGGTTATTTCCATTCTGCTTTTTTGTACCGTGTTCTTTGTTTTGACCTCTTCCCTGGAAAATTCAAATTCGCCGTCGATCCACCCGAAAAGAGCATGTACGGCATCAAGCCCCTGTTTTGCTCCAGCCTCAGCGTTAACAATATTTCCTTTCACAATATAGATAAACCCGGGTTCCTGAAAATACTTGCTTTTTATCTTCAAGATCCCTGTGCTGCCGTTTGTGCCGAAAATCTGAATAAGCTCTCCCAGATTCAGAAAATTCAAGCTTCCTGCAAGGGATATATTAGTCATTTTTCTATTGCGCCCATTTGAATTCTTTCTGTAAATGAACAAGAGTCAATTTCATGCACTCCTTCAAAGTAGCGCCGACACCTTCACCCGTTAATGCGCTTGCCGGAAAAGAAGGAACTTTAAGCTGTTTGTTAAGATCGTTCTGCATCATTTCTATAGACATTATCGGTATGCTTCCGCCGACATCTCTTTTATTATACTGCAGTATAAGCGGGACCTTGAAAATATTGAGGCCGCACTCTTTGAGATTCTGATCAAGATCCTTGAGCGAGAGCATGTTTTTTTCCCGCCGAATGGTAAAAGAATCTGCAACAAAAACTATTCCGTCAGCTCCTTTAAGAACCAGTTTCCGGGTAGAACTGTATTGAACCTGGCCCGGTACGGTATAAAGCTGAACCTTTACATCACAACCTTTGATTTTGCCGAGGCCCATCGGAAGAAAATCAAAAAAGAGGGTTCTGTCCCCTTCGGTATCGATCGTGACCATCTGGTCAGTAACCTGTTTTTTGTAAGTCTTGAAAATATATTCAAGATTTGTTGTTTTGCCTGACCTGCCAGGGCCATAATAGACTATCTTACATTCTATTTCACGATTTTTTAAATTAAATATCGCCATCCGGCACAACTCCAATCAAGAATATATTGCAAGTTAATTGGTGAACATTTTTAAATCAAGACTGTAATTTCCCATTTTAGGTCCTGAGCTGATTTTGGTGAAAGCAGCTACAACACCCGATCCGTTTAAAATGGCAATAGGCGAATAGAACTGAACGTTGTTTAATCTCAATCCTGCTTTCATGCTTTCTATCAATAATTTCTCTCTGACCGGCACAATGAGGCAGACCATGTTTCCTGATTGAAACGACACATCCAGAGTAATTTCAGAATGCTTTTTTCCTCCTGCTTCCAGAACGATTCCAACTGAACTTACATCTAAAAAGTCATCCTCCTCTTTCCCCGACTCAGGAGTTTCAATAAGTGGTTTTGTTGCGGGCATTGCTTTAGCAGGCGCCGATTTCGCAGTGACCTCCTCTTTTACAACCGCTTTTTCCTCTTTCACGGCGGGAAGCTTGATTTCAACGCCTTTCTCCTTCAAAAGATTTTCTAAAAATACCTTTATTTTCTCCAACTGTCCGGGAGTAAAAAGGCCGAGCGCCAGCCACTCTTTGTACTGGGAAACGGCTCCATCCACGGAAGAAGTAGAAGAAGCGAAGTAACACCTTAAAATATTTTTCGCAGCAACAAGCCGGAAAGATTCCATCTTCAACAGTTCCTTGAATTCCTTTATCGCCCTTTCAAACTGTCCGAATTTCGTGAGTGCTATCGCACCATCAAGAGCCGCTGATTCCTTGTCGGTTGAAAATGAAAACTTCGCTTTTATCAGATTCTGAATTTCAACAGGCATTTCAGGAGGTTTTTCGGGATCATTATATTTTGAAATGGTCTGCTTGAGTAATTCAATTTTCTTTGTGATTCCATCAATAAGGTGCCTGCCGTTTTCAGGTTTGACATTTTTTTCAATAAGCTCCGAAGCGTATTTAAACTTGACCATCGCTTCGTTGAATAGACCCTGGGTTCTGTAAATCTCCGCTTCCCTTAAAACCGATTTAATCTGTTCCTTAATACCCATAATTGCCTCGTGAGCTTTTAAAACATTTCTTTCTTTCTAAGAAGCACCCACAAAAATATTGAACCGGTTTTCTCTATATCTCAATTTAAGACTTGCTGTCAATATTTCATAAATCAAAACATATTGACAATAATTAAAATTATTATTATCTGGGTTTGTCTGCTTCAGGCAGACAGATTGACTTTTTACGAAGTCGTCAAAAGTAATAACAAATCAACAAGGAGTCTTTATGGACAAGAAAGTAACCGTTATCGGAGCAGGAAATGTTGGAGCCACAGCAGCCCAGCGTCTTGCTGAAAAAGAATTATGCGACGTTGTTTTAATCGATATCGTTGAAGGCGTGCCCCAGGGAAAAGCTCTCGACCTTACTGAAGCAGCTCCCATCGAAAAACATGATGCCCATATCAGGGGATATAACGGCTATGAAGCCTCAGCCGGATCCGATATTATCATAATTACGGCCGGCATTCCAAGAAAGCCCGGTATGAGCCGGGATGATCTGATCAGCACAAATGCAGGGATAGTTAAAAACGTAACGAAACAAGTTGCGGCTCTTTCCCCCAAAGCCGTTATCATTATTGTCAGCAATCCTCTTGATGCAATGTGCCATGTTGCATACGATGCAAGCGGTTTTCCCAAAAGCAGGGTAATAGGCATGGCTGGCGTTCTGGACTCTGCGCGCTTCAGGGCTTTTATAGCAATGGAACTGAATGTCTCGGTTGAAAATACACATGCTTTCGTTCTTGGGGGGCATGGCGATACCATGGTTCCCCTTCCGAGATATTCAACTGTTGCCGGAATTCCGATAACCGAGCTGCTTTCAAAGGAAAGAATTGAGGCACTTGTCAAAAGAACCGCGAGCGGCGGCGCTGAAATAGTTTCTCTTTTAAAAACAGGCAGCGCTTATTACGCACCTGCCTCAGCCGCGGTTGAAATGGCCGAATCCATTTTAAAAGACAAGAAAAAGATACTTCCCTGCGCTGCATACCTTGAAGGAGAGTATGGAATAAACGGTCTTTTTATAGGCGTTCCGGTAAAACTGGGCGCGAATGGCGTTGAAGAGATCATCCAGATCAAACTTACCGATGAAGAAAAAGCGGCGTTAAAGAAATCGGCGGATGCGGTTGCGGAATTGAAGGCGGTTTTGAAGAAACTGGGCGTGTGACCCGAACCCCTATAAACGGGACTCTTTTCAGTACCCCCTTGAGGGGTAGAAAAACGCAGGAAATAACCTTGTACTTACTAAAAGGCATTTCAAATTTGAAATCGCCTCAGGTCTCTTTGATATTTTCTGCGATTTCAGCGGTTATACCGGGCAGTGCGCAAAGCTCATCATGCGTTGCTGCCCGGATTTTTTTTAAACTTCCGAAATGCTTTAAAAGCATCTCTTTTTTCTTTTTCCCGATTCCTTTAATATCATCAAGAGCCGAATGAACGGATTTTCTGCGAAACTGCTTCCTGTGGAAGGATATGGCAAAGCGATGCGATTCATCCCTTATCCGCTGAAGGAAGAAAAGAAGATCCCCTTCCCTTCCGAAGTTGACCGGGTTGGATCTTCCGGGCTGATATATCTTATCTTCCTTCTCGCCTTTATTCTCATCCTTCTTTGCAATCCCTATAAGATCAAAATGCCGGTCGAGTTTAAGATCATTTAATATGTCGCGTACAATCCTTACATGTCCTTTTCCCCCATCAATCATGAGAAGATCCGGATAAGGCTTCGACTCTTCGTTTTTCCCGAACCGCCTCCTGATAACCTCTGCCATGTAAGCGTAATCATTATGCTCTTCAACGGTTTTTATCGTGTATTTTCTGTAAGACGATTTTAAAGGTTTTCCGTTTTCAAACACAACCATGGCAGATACAGGATTTTTTCCTGAACTATTTGAATTGTCGAAACATTCGATTCTTTTCGGGGCGTTATCCATGCCAAGGCGCTTCTGAAGACGGTAAAGCAGGTCGGCTGATGAGACAATGGAAGATATTATATTATTCAGCTCATTTTTTGCATTATGAACAGCCATTTTAACAAGATCAAAACGTTCCCCTTTTTTCGGCTCGCAGATTTTGACCTTCCCCCCTTTAACCTCCGTCAGCCATTCCTCAAGTAAAGGCGCATCCTCCAGCTCCACGGAAACAACCACCTCTTCGGGTATAAGATCGGCTTTCTCATAATACCGTCTTATGAATTCTCCCAGCATCCCTGATTCGTCTGAAATCACGGCCTTGAAACTGAAATGCCGGGTTCCCTGCAGATAGCCGCTCCTTATAACAAGAAGAGTTATAACCGAGTGTTCATTCTCGCGCGCAACCGCGAACACATCCCTGTCCCTAAAATCTGTTGTGACCACCACCTGCCTTTCAAGAGTTTTCCGGATCGAAAAAAGCCTGTCCCTGTAAACCGCCGCAAGCTCATAATCCTGAGCTTGCGCAGCATTCTCCATTTTAACTTTTATCTCCTTGATAAGAACCGGGGTTCTTCCTTTTAAAAAGAGTATAACCTCTTTTACTATCTCTCCGTAAACCGATTTGTCTATATCGTTGCAGCAGGGGCCGAGACAGGTTCCCATCTGAAAATTGAGGCACGGCCGGGTCCTTTTTTTAAAATTTGCAGTCGTGCATTTCCTGAGTCTGAATGTCTTATGTATCAGCCTCAGGGTCTGGTGAACCGCCTGAGAGGAGGCAAACGGACCGAAATAGATTGCATTGTCATTTCCGGTTTTTCTGATAACCGCAAGATTCGGATAAGGGCTTTTAATGCCGAGTCTGAGCGAAGGATATCGCTTGTCGTCTTTTAATATCACGTTATATCTGGGTTTGTGCTTCTTAATCAGGTTTGACTCAAGAATCAGGGCTTCTTTTTCCGTTCCTGTGACTATGGTTTCAAAGGAAGTTATTTTTTTAATCAGAAGGCCCGTTTTCAGGTTAACCTGCTGTCGGTTTGAATCTGCTCCTGTAAAATATGAAGAAAGCCGCTTTTTTAAATTCAGCGCCTTTCCGACATAGATTATCTCTCCGCCGGCATCTTTCATCACATAGACACCGGGGCCTGTTGAAACATCCGATAATTTTTCCATCAAATTATCCGGCATATGAACCTTAATGAACTACCCCGCAGCAGAGCTGCGAGGCATTCTTTTGATTAAATGCGAACAGAATGACTTTTTACGAAGTCGTCAGTATTCAAAAATTATCTTTTGCTTTATAGCCTTGATTCTGTCCCTCAATTCGGCGGCTGTTTCAAATTCAAGTTCGCGGGCTGCATTTTCCATCTCTTTTTCAAGATTTGATATAATCTCATCGAGATTATCGAGAGAATGGTATTTGGATATGGTTTCAGATACCTTGTCATCTGCCGTTGGTAATTCTGAAACCTGTCCGAATACATGCGTAATCGCTTTCTCTATACCCACCGGTGTAATATTATATTTTTTATTAAACGATTCCTGAATATTTCTTCTTCTATTTGTCTCATCAATAGCCTTCTGCATTGAATTTGTGACAGCGTCGCAATACATTATTATCTTCCCGTTAATATTTCTCGCAGCCCGCCCGCACGTCTGTATGAGCGCTCTAGCCGAGCGAAGGAAGCCTTCTTTGTCCGCATCCAGCACCGCAACAAGAGAGACTTCAGGAATATCAAGTCCTTCCCTTAAAAGATTTATTCCAATAAGAACATCGAACTTGCCGGTCCTGAGGTCATGGATGATTTCCATCCTTTCAAGAGTTCCGATATCCGAATGGAGATAACTCACCTTTATTCCCAGATCCGAATAATATTCGGTCAGATCCTCTGCCATGCGTTTTGTGAGAGTAGTGACAAGTACCCGCTCGTTTTTCTTTACACAGGATACAATCTCATCATAAAGATCGTCCACCTGGTTTTCCGCCCTCCTGATTGCAATCGGAGGGTCCACAAGTCCTGTCGGCCTGACGATAAGCTGAACAAGCGAATCCTTTCCCTTTTCAAGCTCAAAATCAGCAGGTGTAGCCGATACATACATCACCTGCGATACTCGTGATTCGAATTCCTCAAACTTAAGGGGCCTGTTGTCAACAGCCGACGGAAGCCTGAACCCATAATTTACCAGCGTCTCTTTTCTCGACCTGTCACCTTTATACATTCCGTGAAGTTGCGGAACCGAAATATGGCTTTCATCGATAAACAACAGGTAATCAGATGGAAAATAATCTATCAGAGTCGGAGGCGGCTCTCCGGGCTCTCTTCCCGTCAAATGGCGGGAATAGTTTTCTATTCCGTTGCAGTACCCGATCTCCTGCATCATCTCGATGTCGAAATGAGTTCTTTCTTCTATTCGCTGCGCTTCTATATATTTGTTTTCATTCCTGAAATATTTTATCCTCTCTTTCAGCTCCGGCAAAATAGACTCTATGGCCCTCTGGAGAGTCATTTTCTGTGTTACATAATGACTGGCAGGGAATATGGTTGTGCTGTTTAATTTATTCAAAACCGACCCCTTAAGGGGATCGATTTCCGATATGCTCTCGACTTCATCTCCGAAAAAATTTATACGAATCGCTTTCTCTTCTTCATATGCAGGAAAAATCTCCACCCTGTCGCCTCTGACCCTGAAGCTTCCCCTGAAAAAATCGATGTCATTTCGTTCATAGTGCATGGCAACAAGATCGTGCAGGAATCTGTCCCGGTCAAGCTCCATGTTTTTCTCAATATCAGCCCTCA
>Ga0315268_10003754_pt1 | contig 16635 bp, 16 predicted proteins | sample C1_top_MG_FD_204535 | JGI IMG/M metagenome (GOLD analysis project Ga0315268, IMG submission 204535) | Sediment microbial communities from Yellowstone Lake, YNP, Wyoming, USA - C1_top | ecosystem: Environmental > Aquatic > Freshwater > Lake > Sediment | place: USA: Wyoming | collected 2017-08-01
TGATCCGCATGCGGTGGAGATTCTGCGCGAGATGTCCGACCTGGCGCGTGATTCCGGATCGCAGTTGTTGCTCTATCCGCACCTTGGCTCTTGGGTGGAGCGAATCGAGGATTCCATTCGCGTGGCGGAGAAGGTAAATCGCCCCAATGTCGGCGTGATGTTCAACGTGTGCCACTGGCTGCGGGTGGACAAGCAGCGCGATTACCGGCCGCTCTTGAAGCGGGCCATGCCGCGATTGTGGGCGGTGTCCATCAACGGCGCCGACGAGTTCGACGAACAGCCCGGCTGGAGTCGCTACATCCAACCGCTGGGCAAAGGGTCCTTCGACATCACCGCCTTCCTGCGCACGTTGCGCGAACTGGGCTACACCGGGCCGGTCGGCCTTCAATGCTACGGCATCACCGGCGACGCGCACGAACATCTGGCCCAGTCCATGGATGCTTGGCGAAAAATGGATTTGGACGCTCCGTCAAAGAAAACCAATCCCACAAAATGAAAGACACCACGAATCCCCGCCTCCCGCGCCGCGCATTTCTCGCGGGCGCCGCCACCGCCACCGTCCTTACCGCGCTCAAGCCATCGCTGGTTTTCGGCGCGGAGGCCAACTCGAAGATTGAACTCGGTCTCATCGGCTGCGGCGGTCGCGGCAAGTGGATCGCCGACCTCTTCGCCGAAACGGGCCTCTACAAGTTTGTCGCCTGCGCGGATTATTTTCAGGATCGCGTGGATGCGGTCGGCGAGAAGTTTCAAATCGAAGCGTCGCGCCGCTACACGGGTTTGTCCGCGTACAAGCGGCTGCTGGATTCCAAGCTTGACGCGGTAGTCATCGAAACGCCGCCGTATTTTCACCCAGAACAAGCTTCTGCCGCGGTGGATGCGGGCAAGCACGTTTATCTCGCGAAGCCGATTGCCGTGGATGCTTCAGGCTGCCTGACCATCGCCGACGCCGGAAAGCGCGCGACGGCAAAGAAGCAGGTCTTCCTCGTGGATTTTCAGACTCGCGCTAACGAACATTACCGCAAGGCGCTACAAATGGTCCGCAACGGGGACATCGGCAAGCTTGTCATGGGCGAGGCGCATTATCCGTGGCGCGGCGGCGGACGCGGCACTCCGCCCGCTAGTCCGGAAGCACAATTGCGTTCCTGGTATTACGTGCTGCCGCTCAGCGGCGATTTCATTGTCGAGCAAAGCATTCATTCGCTCGACGTCGCCACGTGGATTATTAACGCAGATCCCATCCGCGCCTTCGGCACCGGCGGCCAGAAACTCCGGCCCAAGGGCAGCATCTGGGATCATTTCGCGGTGACCTATTGGTTTCCGGACGACGTGCCGCTTTCGTTCACTTGCATCCAATCCATCCCGGAGATGAAGGACGAAATCACCGCGCGGGTTTACGGCTCGGACGGCTACATCCAAACGGACTATTTCAGCGACGTCTTGCTACGCGGGAAGGAGGTTTACAAAGGGAGCAACCCCGAACTTTACACGAGCGGCGCGAAGGTCAACATCCGCGAATTTCACCAGTTCATCACGGAGGGAAAATGCGACAACCCGACTGTCGCCCCGTCCGTGCGTTCCAACCTCACCGCCATCCTTGGTCGCGAGGCCGGCTACAAGCAGGGAGAAATCACCCTCGCCGCATTGATTAAGGAGGGAAAGAGACTGAAACCGAATCTGACGGGCCTGAAGGCTTGAGGTGCGTTGCTCAAGGGCTGGAAAAAGGCGTGCTGTCACCCAGCTTGAGGGCGGGGTTGGCGGGTACGGTCGCGAATACGTCTGATTTCTTAGCTTGACCGCTGGCATTGCGGGGGTTATACCAGCGCCAGAAGCATCAACAATAAACGCTCAACCCCCCAACTTCTATGACTCTGACAAAGCGTGACTTGGTAGTTCGCATTAGCAACGAAACCGGTCTGGTTCAGCAGCAGGTTTTCGACGTCGTTCAGAAGACGTTGGATTACATTGCTGAGGCGCTCGCGAAACAAGACAAGGTGGAACTGCGCAACTTCGGCGTGTTCGAGGTCAAAATCCGCAAGGCCCGCATCGGCCGCAATCCCAATGCGCCGGAAACCGACGTGCCCATCCCCGCACGCGCCGTGGTGAAATTCAAACCCGGCAAGGAAATGCGCGCCGACGTGTTCAAACTGTCACCCGCCAAGCCCGCGCCGCCCGTGCCTCCGGCTTGAATGGACTGGAGCGCTGGTCTCTGATCCGGCGTGGTTTCGTTTTCCTGTCGCTGTCTCCGCTTGGAGTCATTTGTCTTTTGATTTCGCTTCCAGCGCCCTAACCTCGCGCCAGCTTTATGGAACGTTTGCCCGGATTCCGCGATTTCTATCCTGAACCGCTACCCCACAAAGACGTGTGGAGCGCCGACGCCCGCCAACATATCTTTGGCAAATGGCGCGACACCGCCCGCCGCTACGGCTTCCGCGAATACGACGGCCCGCCGCTCGAACCCTTGGAACTTTTTACCACCAAAAGCGGCGATGAAATCGTCGGGCAACTCTACAACTTCGTGGACAAGGGCGAACGCGCCGTGGCGCTCCGGCCAGAAATGACACCCACCCTCGCCCGCATGGTCGCGGCGCACGAGCGCAACTACAAAAAGCCCATCAAGTGGTTCGCCATCCCGCAACTCTTCCGCTACGAACGCCAGCAAAAGGGCCGGCTGCGCGAACATTTTCAATTCAACGCCGATATCATTGGCGAAACCGACCCGGCAGCGGACGCGGAATTGATCGCGTTGCTGATTGATTCGTTGCGTGCGCTCGGGTTGACCGCAGAGGATTTCGTCGTTCGCCTCAGCAGCCGCAATGCGTGGCAGGAATTTTATGAACGCGGAGTGCGGAGTGCGGGGTGCGGAGCAGAGGGCGCATATCAGTTCTATCAAATCATTGATAAGCTGGAACGCACGCCGCCGGAGGAAAGCCAGAAGAAACTCGCGGCGTTGGGCTTCTCGCTCGACGAGGTGAATCAATTCATCAACTCCGGCCAGCCCACCGCCGAATTGAAGGCCATCCTGGACAATCTCGCGGCGCGCGGCCTCGGAGATTTCGTGAAAGTGGACTACCACGTGATTCGTGGGCTGGCCTACTACACCGGGCCGGTGTTCGAGGCGTTTGATCGCAAGGGCGAACTCCGCGCCATTGCCGGCGGCGGCCGCTACGACAACCTCGTGAAACTCATCAGCGGCGGCAAAGTGAATCTTCCCGCGCTCGGTTTCGGCATGGGCGACGTGGTGCTGCTGGAACTGCTCAAAGCTCGCAACCTGCTCCCGCCCTTCGACGCCACCACGGATGTTTTCGTTTTGATCGAAGATGAGAGCCTGCGCCCGCAATCCTTGAAACTCATCCACGACCTTCGCGCCGCCGGGTTTGCCGTGGACTACGCGCTCACGCCCGCCAAACCCGACAAACAATTCAAACGCGCGCAGGAATTGAAAGCGACTTACACCGCCAAGCTGGACAACGACGCCTACGTCCGCATCCGCAACCTAAAGACCCGCGAGGAAGTCGTCGCCGGTGTGAACGGCGCGGCGAACCACATTGGCCGATGAATTGCCAATTCGTGCCCAAAAGATTGTTGCCGATAGGGGTTGCTATCCGGCCCAGATCTGTCATTCTGCCCACGTCTGTTAGATAGCTTGACCCTTTCAAGGCATGGTGAATCTTCAAGTGAACTCTGTTCAGTGATGATTTTAGACCCGAAGTTCGGGAACAGTCTGTGGAAAGTGCCGGTTTGTCGGACAGTAAATTATCACATGAGCAATAAATTGTTTGTCGGAAACCTTTCCTTCAACACCACCGAAAACGACCTACAGGACGCGTTCGCCGCGCATGGCACGGTCACCGAGGCCAACCTGATGATGGATCGCATGACCAATCGCCCGCGCGGCTTTGCGTTCATCACCATGAGCACGCCCGAGGAAGCGCAGAAGGCCATTGCCGCCTTGAATGGCAAGGAGCTGGGTGGCCGCGCCCTCACGGTCAATGTCGCCAAGCCACGCGAAGAGCGCACGGGCGGCGGCGGCGGTCGTCGTGAATACGGCGGTGGTGGTGGCGGTCGCAACCGCTACTAATCCATTTTGGATTTCAGGGCGGAGTTCGGGTGAGCCGGGCTCCGCCTTTTTCAAGTTGGCGACGCCCGGCCGGCCCGTCGGCGGGAAGTTGCGTGTCATCAGCGACGGGTTTTGGCCAGCCAGCGCATGAAAGAAGAACATATTGAAGTGGAAGGTCGCGTCACGACCGTGTTGCCCGGGACGATGTTCCGGGTGGAGTTGCTCAACAAGCATCTCGTGCTCGCCACCATTTGCGGCAAGATGCGCAAACGGTGGGTGCGCCTGACTGTCGGCGACCGCGTGAAAATGGAGATGTCGCCCTACGACTTGGACAAGGCGCGCATCACCTGGCGGCTGAGATGAAAGTGTGGCCTTTCCTTGCCGCAGTGGTAGCGACCCAAAATTGCGAGCGATTGTTACTGACCCCGAACCAATCTCAAGATATGCTGCCCTTGATCCGGTAAAGAATGGATTTGTATGATGCATGCCCAAAAAATCAGTCCTCGCAAGGAACACCTTCAGCAGCAGAAGCAGCGTGTTCTGGAGTCACCCTCGCTCGCGGAGAAGTTTCAAAAGTTGAAATCTTTGACGGTGGATCTCGGTTACTTTAGCCCGGAAGGGCTCACGAAAAACAGCCAGGTCAAATACACCGTCAACCTCGAACACGCGAGGTCCCTTTTCAGCTTCGGCTGCCACAATCACGAATGTGTTCGTGGCGATTTTGACCTGAGCGCGGTGCTCGCCGAGGCGGTGGCGGCGCATCGCACGACCGTGTCCGGCGAAGTGCGCTGCCACGGCTGGCGAAACCGTGCGGGCATTGACACTCTCCCCTGCAACAATCTTCTGCGCTACAAGCTTTCGCTGAAATACTGAAGCGTAGCGACATCGGCGCGTCGCGCGAGCAGGCGCTCCTCACACTCGACAAACCTCGGCGTGCCCGATTACATTGGCCGCTAATGTCGTCTTTGAATCAACCGTTGGTCATTGCAGGCAGGGTGTTTCGTTCCCGGCTGATTTTGGGCACGGGAAAATTTTCGTCGCCGGAAGCGATGCGCGATGCGCTCGAAGCCAGCGGCACGGAACTCGTGACCGTGGCCTTGCGCCGGGCGGATTTGAGCGGGAAAAAGGACCCGTTCGCGAACATTCTCGAATTCATTGACCCAAAGAAGTTCCTCCTCCTCCCCAACACCAGCGGAGCGATGAACGCGGAAGATGCCGTGCGACTCGCGCGCCTGGCGGTCGCCGCCGGGTTGCCGAAATGGGTGAAGCTCGAAATCCATCCCGACCCGCGTTACTTGCTGCCTGACCCGATGGAAACGTTCAAGGCCGCGGAGATTTTGGTAAAGGAAGGTTTTACCGTGCTGCCCTACATCAACGCCGACCCGGTGCTGGCGAAACGTTTGCAGGACGCTGGTTGCGCCACGGTCATGCCGCTCGGCTCGCCCATCGGCTCGAACCGTGGCATCCAAACGCGAGACCAGATTCACATCATCATTGAGCAGGCCACCGTGCCGGTCGTCGTGGATGCCGGGCTCGGCGCGCCCAGTCACGCAGCGGAAGCGATGGAAATGGGGGCCGATGCCGTGCTCGTGAACACGGCGATTGCCGTGGCTAGTGATCCAAATCGAATGGCCGTCGCATTCAAGATGGCCGTGGAAGCAGGCCGTGCCGCGCATGAATCCGGCCTGGCCACCCGGCAGGAAACCGCGAGCGCCACCAGTCCATTAACGGGTTTTCTGGACTAATCGGCGGCAAGCCGCAGCTTGCTCCGTCAGGAAACAAACTCGCTAATCTTGTCCGCTCCGGCGTGATCCCAAGAATCTCAAAACCTCAATTTCCAATTGGCGCAAATCGCGCCGCCATCTTCTCCAGAGCGACAATCCAAAGTGGGTGCTCGTTCATGCAGGGAATTCGCGTGAACTCCTTTCCGCTCGCAGCCATGAACTGTTCACACCCACGCATCCCAATCTCCTCGATCGTTTCCAAACAATCGGAAACGAACGACGGGCAGATCACGAGCATTCGTTTCTTGCCCTCCTGCGCCAGGCGCGGCAGTTCGTGGTCCGTGTAAGGTTTCAGCCAAGGGTCTTTTCCAAGGCGTGATTGGAAGGAGACGGAATACTTTTCCTCCGGCACTCCCGCAAGCCTCACGAACGCCGCCGTCGTGGCAAAGCATTGCGCGCGATAACACGTCGCGTGCGCCGGGCTGGCGACTTCGCAGCAATTCTCGACCTTAAGACAGTGACAACCGGTGGGGTCGGATTTGCGCAAGTGCCGCTCCGGAATGCCGTGATAGCTGAACAGTAGATGATCGTAGCCTTGCTTCAGAAAATCCGCTGCGCTGGCCACCAGCGCCGCGATGTAATCCGGGTGATCATAATACGGCGGTTGAACCGTAATTTTCATCTGCGGTGCGAGTTTTGCCGCGACTTCCTGCACGCGCACCACGGCGGTCTCGTAACTCGACATGGCGTAGTGCGGGAAAAGGGTAATGAGCAACAGGTCGTTCACGCCCTTGTCCGCCAGATTCTTGACCGCAAATTCGATGGACGGACTCTGGTAACGCATCGCCAGTTCCACCGGCACGCTCACGCGCTTTTGCAGCACGGCTTGAACGTGTTTGCTCGTGACGACGAGTGGCGAGCCATCCTTCGTCCAGATTTTTTCGTAGGCGTGTGCGGATTCTTTGGGGCGGTTGATGAGAATCATCCCCACAATGAAACGCCGCAGCGGCCACGCGACGTCAAGCACGCGGCCATCCATCAGAAATTCATTCAGATACCGCCGCACATCCGACACGGACGGCGAATCCGGCGAACCGAGGTTGACCAGCAAGACGGCTTTGCTCATGCGATAGGCTCGTTAAATCGTTAAGTCGTTGAAACGTTACATCGGAGGGGGCTTCAGAGTCACTGTTCAACGGTTCAACTTGTTAGCGACTGCGCTACGCGCTCGGCCACGTTGCAGCCCGAAACGATCGAATCGCTCAACGAAACGCCGTCACGGTAATGACCGGCGAGAAACAGGCCCGGCACTTTCGTCTCAACCTCCGTCATCAAATCGCGGTAGCGACCGTAGCCGACGTTGTATTGCGGGATTGCTTTGGGATAAACCACGCAATGTTGGAAAGTTGGTTTACCGCGGACGCCCAGCAACACGCGCAAGTCCTCACACACGACCTCGTAAAGTTTTTCCGCCGGCAACGACGCCAGTTCCGGATACCGCTCGCCGCCGACGTAACTCGTGAGCGTATGATGGCCCGCCGGTGCGCGGTTGGGAAACAGCGAGGACGAGAAGATCGTGCCGAGGATTTTGAAGCCCTCGATTTTCGGAATCAACATGCCGAAACCTTCGCATGGATGCGCCACGTCTTCGCGACGAAAGCCAAGCACCACGCTCGCAACAGGCGGGTAACGAATTTCGGAGAACGGCGAGAGGTCCAGCGTGTTGGTAGGGCGCGTCACTCCGTGCGCGCCGGCGGCGGGCAGAGGACTGCCCGCCCTACCTAATGTCTCAATCCGTACTTCCGCCAACTTCGGTGCCGTACCGCAGAAAATCACCGCGCAATGTTCCACTTCCCCGCCTTGGGTCGTGACGCGCCAACCGCTGGTCATTTGCGTCAGCTTGGTAACGGACGTGTTTAGCTTCATCGCCTCGCCAAGCTGCGCGGCCAGAGTTTCGGGCAAAACCTGCAAACCCTCATCAAACGAAAACTTCGGAGCGCGATCCTTCGCCACCTCGCCACTCTTCTTGCGGTCGCGCGCGCCAAAAATCTGGCCTTTGATCATCGAACCGTATTTGTCTTCCAGCGCCTTCAACTTCGGGAACGCGTGCGGCACGGAGAGTTTGTAGGGATCGCCGGCGTAAATTCCCGCCACCAGCGCGTCAATCGCGTGATCGAGAAATTCCTGGCCGAGCCGGCGGATCACGAACTCCGCGATACTCTCCTCGACGCCATCCCGCCGTGGTCGAACGAATGGTTCACGCAACACGGCGAGCTTGGCTTTGAGCGTAAAAAGTTCCGTCGTGAAAAATCCCAACGGCGAACCTGGCATCGCGATAGGTCGCTTGTAGCGCACCACGTAACGCGCTTCGGCTTTCGGATCGGGATCAAGGCGGCGTGCTTGCAACCCCGCGTCGCGGATGAGTTGGGCGATCTTGGGTGACGTTTCCAGAATCGTGTTTGGCCCGAATTCGGCGAGATAACCATCCTTCCGCAACGACTGAATGACGCCGCCCACACGGCCACTGCCTTCATAGACCGTGACCGGCACGCCCTTGCGCTTCAGGTAGAACGCCGCCGTTAAACCCGTGACGCCAGCGCCGATGATTGCGACGGATTTCATCAGTGACTCAAATTGCCCGCTCGTAAATCCGCTGAAACACCGTTCCTTCGCCTGCTCGATTCGGGTCAATAATCGTGATGCCGTCGGGGCCGAAGCGTGCGGTCACGGGTGCGCCTTTGCCTTCGCTGAGGTATTTGAAGTTCAAGTCACGGACGACGCGCGCGGCGTGAACGATGGCCACGGTGATGCGCGCTTCTTCGGCGGTGGGATATATTTCCGCCACCGCATCGCGGGATTCGTTCAGGAATTTTATCCGGCAAATCGCCACTAGGCCGGCGATGAGGCTGTCCACGCCGTAGCCTACATAGGCCGGCGAGCCTTCGGGACGTTTCACGTCGCGCGTGAAATGGTTGTTGCTCGTGCGCGAGCCGCCACCCTTGTTCCACCAGCGGAAGCCCCGGTATTGCTGGTCGCTTTCCACTTTGCCGTCCGCGCCAACGATTTCGTGGCCTTGGTTCACCGGACCTTCAAAGTCGGGCGGCGTGATCCAGTTGTTGTGGAAGTTGATACTCATGCCGTTGGCGAAGTCCACGCGCACTTGCACGGCGTCGTAAGCATTGATGCCATCGCGCACGAGCCGCTTTTTCTGGCCGACGGCTGTGAGCGACACTGGCTTGCTCTTGTAGTAGTGGTAAATCAAATCCACCCAATGCGGCCCGACGTAGCTAAACGGGTCACTCTGCTCGGCCCATTTGAACGTGCTCGTGGAAACTTCCAACGGCTCTTCGAGATAGGCCGTGCCGTAAAGTGGCTCCCCGATGCGCTTGGCGATGTCCTCGCGAATGCGCAAATGGTCCGGGTCGTAGCGTTTGTGCATGTCCACCGCCACGACGCAATTCTCTTTCTTCGCCAGTTCGATGATTTGGTCGGCCTCCGCGATGTCGAGGCACATCGGTTTCTCGGTGATGACGTGAGCGCCTTTGTTCAACGCGGCAAGAATCACGGGCGTGTGGAGATTGTCCGGCGTGGCGACTGCCAGCACGTCGAGGTCCGGGAAGTCGCGGAGGATGTCCAGCCACGGGGTTTCGCCGGAGTATTGCTTCGGTGAGTGACCAGTCCACTCCTTGAACGCTGCGGCTGAATGCCCGGTGGATTTCTGCGAACGTGTGGCGGCGGCAACCAACTCAAATTTCACCGGCGCAAGCTCGCGCGAATATTTGTCGAAGCCGAGGCGGGCAAGTTGGCCGGCGATGCCAAAGCGCTGCAGGTCGGCGTAGGCGCGCAGATGCACGTCGCCGCCGAACATTCCCGCGCCGACAAGAGCGATTTTGATGGTGCGTTCCATGACTGGATTGGGCGTAACGATCGGATGAGTTTGCAACTTCGCTGCGGTACGGTGCAATGAATTTCCGGTGTGCTCGTTTTCGACCGGGTTGTCAACGGGCGGGCTTCCGCCGTAGTGGCGCAGCCGTCCCGTCTGCCCACTACGCGAAACAATGCTTTTCCAAGAACCGGGTTCGGCCATAATCCCGCCGCGATCAGAACGACTCGCCGTTGCCGACAACTCGAAACCAAAATATATCTGATTATGCACAACTTTTATGACTGGGCTTTCCTATTGCTCGCGGCTTTGGGCGCAATTTGTTTCGCGGGTTGCGCGTTACATTCCAGCTTGCGGAGGAACATCACCAAAGCGCCGTTCGGCAGGACCGCCGACGGAACGCCGGTGGATATTTACACGCTGCGCAATGCCAAGGGCAGCGAGGCGCGCATCTCCAACTATGGCGGCATCGTCACGTCGCTCAAGGTCCCGGACAAGTCTGGCAAGCTGGGCGACGTGGTCCTTGGTTATGACAACCTCGATGGTTATCTCAAGGCCTCGCCGCATTTCGGCTGTCTGGTGGGCCGCTTTGGCAACCGTATTGCCAAGGGCAAATTCACGCTCAACGGCCAGGAATATACGCTCGCGACGAACAACGGCCCGAACGCGCTGCATGGCGGCATCAAGGGTTTTGACAAGGTGGTGTGGAATGCCACGATGGTTGCCAGCCCGCTCGGCCCCGCGCTGGAACTTCGTTACGTGAGCAAAGACGGCGAGGAGGGTTATCCGGGCAACCTCAGCGTCACAGCCGTTTACACGTTGACCGATGACAACGCACTGCGCCTCGATTACACGGCCACAACGGACAAGGACACGGTTGTGAATCTCACGCAGCATTCCTATTTCAACCTGCGCGGCCACGGCGACAGCCTCGACCACATCGTGCAAATCAACGCGGACAAATTCACGCCTGTGGACAGCACGTTCATTCCGACCGGTGAACTCAAGCCGGTGGCCGGCACGCCGTTCGATTTCCGAAAGCCCACGCCCATCGGTACGCGCGTCGACGCGGACGATCCGCAGATCAAGTTTGGCCGCGGTTACGATCACTGCTGGGCGATCAACAAAAGGGCCGGCGAACTGGCGTTGCACGCCGTGGTCACCGAGCAGGAGAGCGGTCGCGTGCTGGAGGTTTATTCCACCCACCCGGGATTGCAGTTCTACGGCGGGAACTTTCTCGACGGCACGATCACGGGCAAGGGCGGCTGGACGTATCAATTCCGCGAAGCGTTCTGCATGGAGCCGCAGCACTTCGCGGACTCACCGAATCAACCGAATTTTCCTTCGACCGTCCTCAAGCCGGGGCAGACCTACAAACACACGATTATGTACAAGTTCTCCACCTGTTGACGTGGAACGAGGTGCAGAACAACCGTGGCGTTATTGTATCAGGCAAGAGTACCATCCTGCGGCATTGTCTGGATTTGAATTCTGGTGGGCGGCGCTCTCGTGACAAACACCACGGCGGTGGCCATGATGACTCGCCGCCGCCCGAAGCAATCCGCCAGCACACCGCCGCCCATCGCCCCAAGCAACGCGCCAATCAGGACGCAACTTATCACAAACTCAACGTGGCCCGGCGACAGCGCAAAATCTTCCCGGATGAACAGAATCGCGCCCGAAATAACACCAGTATCGTAGCCAAACAAAAATCCGCCCAGCGCGGAGATGGCGGAAGCGATAAAAACGAAACTGGAAGCGTGGTGATCTCTTCCGGTCGGCTCGTTCTTTGCAGTCCCATTCTTTGAATGGTTCATTGCGTGTTTCCTCAGCCGCCATGTGCGAAGCCGGGATAATCCGTCATGCCGCCGTCCACGAAGACGGTGCGGCCCGTCATGTAAGAGGCGACCTCGGAAACCAGCACGACCGCCATGCGGGCGATTTCCTCCGGTTTGCCCATTCGGTTTAGCGGAATCTTTTCCAGCAGATCGTCGAGACTGGCCGGATCGCTCCAGACGGATTGATTGATGGGTGTTTGAATCGCGCCGGGTGCGAGCGCGAGGACGCGCACGCCGAATGGCGCGGCTTCCTGAGCCAAGGTTTGCGTCATCATGCCCAGACCCGCCTTGCTCGCAGTGTAGGCGCTGTAACCGGACCAGGCGATGATCTCGTGGACCGAACTGATGTTCAGGATCACGCCGCTCTTTTGTTGCACCATGCGTCGGAGCGCTTGTTGGGCACAGGAGAATGCGCCCAGAAGATTCACGTCGATGACCTTGCGCCACGCGGCGATGTCGGCTTCCCACGCCAAGGCACGCGGCCCGTCAATTCCAGCGCTGTTGACGAGGATGTCAATGCCGCCCCATGCCTCGTCCAACTGCTTGAACATTCCAGCATCGGCCTTCGCGTCGGACACGTCGGCCTGAATGGCCATCGCTTCGCCACCGCCGTACTGGATTCGCTGCACGAGTTTCTGCGCGGCTTCGGGGTGAGCGACATAGTTGATGGCGACCTTCGCTCCCGCCTCGGCCAGGGATGCGACGATGGCTGCCCCGATACCGGAGTTGCCGCCTGTGACCAACGCGCGTTTATCATCAAGTCGGATGTTCATATGTGGCGAATTTAACGGTTCTCCGCACCCCTGTATATGTGGAACGAGAAGACCCATGATGGCAGTAACACAAGGTCGCCGGAACCCGGATCGGTCACGATGCCTAACAGTCCCTTTGAGAATAGCATACTCGCGCCAATCTGTTCCAATGCCGACCCAAGCCCGCCGCTCACCCAAGAAACTTTTCCAGCCAATCCTGCGCGACCTTCTCCTTCCGTGTGGTTATTGCAGATTTCCAATCTTACAAATCTGTAATGTGCCCGACAGCTTCTAGTCATCGTGCGAAATGTCCAACCTTACAGAAATCTAAAAACAAATATACTATGAATATGAAAACACTCCTCAAGTCACAAAGTGGTCGGTTGGCCACATTCGCAGTGGCCGGGGCCGTGGCGTTGGCCTGTTCGGCTTTCGCCTTCACTCAGGTTTCCAAAGCCAAATCGGAAACTCCTAAAATCAATGTCCCATTGGACGAAACCGTCGTGCCCCGCGACAGTCTGCCGCGTGGCAGCTTCGCACCCATCGTCCACAGGGTCGTGCCGGGGGTGGTCAAAATTGAAACGACCACCGCCATCCATAACACCGCCATGCAAGAATTCCCTGGTTTTGACGACCCATTCTGGCGGCACTTTTTTGGTGACCAGTCCGGCCGGATGATGCCACGAAACCAGCCCGGACCCCAAGTTATGCACGGGCTTGGATCGGGCGTAATCATTACGAAAGACGGTTACATTCTGACCAACAATCATGTCGTGGACGGCGCCAAAGAGTTGAAGGTAACCATGGAGGATGGTCATGAATATACGGCCAATGTAATCGGTCGTGATCCAAAAACCGATCTGGCGGTCATAAAGATTGATGCGAAGAATCTACCCGTTGTCCCGATGGCTGACAGCGATAAGGTGCAGGTTGGCGACGTGGCACTCGCGATTGGCAACCCGTTTGGTGTCGGGCAGGCCGTGACAGAAGGGATTGTCAGCGCGACGGATCGGGGCAACGTTGGAATTGAATCCTACGAGAATTTCATTCAGACCGATGCCGCGATCAATCCAGGCAACTCTGGTGGCGCGCTTGTGGACATTGAGGGACGGTTGATTGGAATCAACACCGCTATCATGAGCCGTTCCGGCGGCAGTCAGGGAGTCGGATTTGCCGTTCCCTCGAACATCGCCCGAACTGTAATGGAAAGCCTCATCACGTCCGGCCATGTGGCGCGAGGTTATCTCGGAGTGATGATTCAAAACGTCACCCCCGCGCTGGCCGACGAGTTCAAACTAAAAAATGATACCGGTGCGCTCATCGGCGATGTGGTGGACGACGGTCCAGCCGCCAAGGCCGGGTTCAAATCCGGCGACGTGGTGTTGGAGTTCAACGGCAAGAAAGTCACCGACAGCCGTCATCTGCAACTCGCAGTAGCCGGAACCAAACCGGGTTCAAAAGTGCCGGTCGAGATTTTGCGTAACGGCGAAAAGAAGAAGCTCGATGTCACCGTCAAACAATTGCCCGGCACGGAACAGTTGGCCGAAGCCACGTCAGCGAATGGCAACGACACCGGCACGCTCAATGGCGTGGGCGTCAGCGACCTCAATCCGCAGTATCGCAGCGAGTTTGACATTCCCAAGAACATCAAAGGCGCAGTCGTGACAGAGGTTGATCCCAGCTCTGCCGCTGCACAAGCCGGCCTGAAGCCGGGCGACGTGATTGAAGACCTCGATCATCACCCAGTCAAAAACGCCGACGATGCGGTGAAGCTGACCGAAAATGTGAAGAGCAAGAAAACGCTCCTCCGTGTGTGGGAGAAGGACGGCAGCCACTACATTGTCGTGGACGAAAGCAAGAATGCGGGTTGATTTTTAACGCCTGCTCAAACCCTCTCGCGTCCAAAGTTGAGGCGCGAGAGGGTTTTTGTTCTGCTTGCCTGCCGGCGGATCCGGATCATTATGAGTGAAGACGTGCGCATACTGGTTGTCGAGGATGATGAGAAGATCGCTTCGTTTGTCGTCAAGGGCCTGAAGCAAAGCGGTTACGCCGTGGATCACAGCGCTGATGGCGAACGGGCGCTCGCGCTCGCGCTGACTGTCGCCTACGACGCGGCAGTGGTGGACCTCATGTTACCAAAGCTCGATGGCGTGAGCCTCATCCAACAACTCCGCGCCAAGAATGTTCGTGTACCGGTGCTCATTCTCAGCGCCCGGGCTTCAGTGGACGACCGGGTGCGTGGGTTACAGGCCGGCGGTGACGATTATCTGACCAAGCCATTTGCGTTCTCCGAATTGCTGGCGCGCATCCAGGCGCTGATCCGACGCGCCACGCAAACAACGGAGACTACCCGGCTCACGGTGGGAGAACTTTCGCTGGATTTGGTCACCCGCGAAGTGCGGCGCGGCAGCGAGAAAGTCGAGTTGCAACCGCGCGAATTCGCCTTGCTGGAATACCTCATGCGCAATCCGAACCGTGCGGTGACCAAGACCATGATTTTGGAGCACATCTTTGACTTTAGTTTTGATCCGCAAACGAATGTGGTGGACGTGCTCGTGCACCGGCTGCGCAGCAAAGCGGATCCCGACAGGACGATGATCCACACCATCCGCGGAGTTGGTTATGTCCTTCGACCTGCTTGACCGCACCCGGCGGAACATTGGTGTCCGTCTGGGACTCTGGTACGCGTTCATCTTCACGTTGAGCAGCGTCGCGCTCCTCGCGCTTGCCTATTATCTGCTGGCCACGGCGATCAGCCGCAAGGACCGCGAGGTACTCGAGGCGCGGCTCCGAGAATACGCCGCAGTCTATGACAATGGCGGTCTGGATGGTTTACGTAATGCGATTCAACAGGAGGAAGGAAGTCAGAAGACGTATTTCGTTCGTCTGGTAAACACATGGAACGACGTTGCCTTCGTCAACGTTCCGGACGACTGGATCACCTTCAAGGATATTCCCGGCGGCTGGGCTGGTTATCGGCAAAAAGTCGGCGTCATCCGCATTCCGAAAGATGCCCAGAAGGACTTTGTAATCGCTTCTGCCGTAATGCCGGACAACTCCCTCTTGCAGGTGGGTCGCAGCACCGACAGCCGCACGGCGCTGCTCGATCCGGTTCGGTGGAATTTTATCGTTGTGGGAGGCGCGACCATTTTGCTGGGTTTTGTGGTCAGCGCCTTCTTTGCTCAACGCTCCATGCGGCCGGTCCGCCAGATCGTCGCCACTGCGCGCTCGATCATTCAAACCGGTCAACTCGATGCCCGTGTTCCCGCGCGAACCTCCGATGATGAATTGGATGAGCTCGTCCGCCTTTTCAACACATTACTCAACAAGAACGAAGCATTGATCCGCTCCATGCGCGAATCGCTCGACAACGTCGCGCACGACCTGCGCACCCCGCTGACCCGCTTGCGCGGCACGGCAGAGCTGGCATTGCAGCCCGGCACCGAACTCGTAGCCACGCGCGAAGCACTGGCCGATTGCGTCGAAGAATCCGAACGCGTGCTCAACATGCTCAACACGCTTATGGACATTTCCGAAGCTGAGGCAGGCGTGATGAACCTCACGCGGGAGCGAGTGGACCTCTGCCGTGTGGTCCGCGAGGTGGTCGAGTTGTACGAATACGTGGCCGACGAGCGGAAAGTAACTATGCGAACCGAACTGCCCGGGGTTTGCGAGGCATTCGTAGATCGCAACCGCATCCGCCAGGTGTTCGCGAATCTGCTCGACAATGCCGTCAAGTACACGCCCGAGAATGGTCATGTCACCATTTCGGTTCGTGATCAACCACAGCAGGTGGTTGTGATATTCAGCGATACCGGTATCGGCATTGCTACCGAGGAGCAGGGCAAGATCTGGGCGCGACTTTACCGGGGCGACAAGAGCCGATCGCAGCACGGACTCGGACTGGGTCTAAGTCTGGTTAAAGCCGTCGTGGAGGCACATCGCGGCCGGGTTGCTGTCACCAGCAAGGTTTGCGAGGGCGCAGAGTTCACGTTGGAACTGCCAAAACAATCGGAGGAACGAACGCCTTGATGGCAAGCTGTGGCACTTTTAAATTTGTCCTTCGACATTCCCACCACAACGCGCCCACCAGGACACAGTAGGCGTTTGCATTCGCGCAGCACTTTCGGAATTTCCGGCGTGTCGAACAATTCCAGTGTGAAGCTCATGAACACGGCATCCATGGTGTCGGAGGCATAAGGCATTTCCTCCGCGTCACCGCAACGAAGCCGAGCGCGATCAAGCAGGCCCGCCATGGCGAGATTCGCCTTGGCCAGCTTCAGCATCTGGTCCGACAAATCGAGGCCGAACACTTTTCCTTCCGGGCCAACCGCCTTGGCGATTGCTACCAGGCTGTGTCCCGTCCCAAAACCAATTTCCA
>Ga0315268_10003755_pt1 | contig 16634 bp, 11 predicted proteins | sample C1_top_MG_FD_204535 | JGI IMG/M metagenome (GOLD analysis project Ga0315268, IMG submission 204535) | Sediment microbial communities from Yellowstone Lake, YNP, Wyoming, USA - C1_top | ecosystem: Environmental > Aquatic > Freshwater > Lake > Sediment | place: USA: Wyoming | collected 2017-08-01
GCTCTATCGCTACAACCCGGACCGTTTGAAAGACGGGTTGAATCCGTTGCAACTGGATTCCGGCGCGCCGAAGATGAAAGTCGAGCAATACCTCGGCATGGAAAACCGGTTCAAGATGCTGACCAAGAGCAAACCGGAGGAAGCCAAGCTGCTGTTCGCGCAGTCACAAAAGGACGCTGACGTCCGCTGGCGGTTGTATGAATCGCTGGCCGCGCGCGATTTCAAACCAAAAGAAACCCCGCCGCCGACTCCGGCTACGGTGGCGGATCATCCGTGAGCTTAACCCTCAACGCGAAAGACTTGTCATGGACTTGAGCACAACCTACCTCGGATTGAAACTGCGCAGTCCGCTCGTGCCTTCGGCTGCGGCGCCGCTGACTGATGACATCGGCAACATCAAACAAATGGAGGACCATGGCGCAGCGGCCGTGGTTCTTTACTCGTTGTTTGAGGAGCAATTGCGGCTGGAACGTAGCGAATTGAACTATCATCTTACCCACGGCACGGAGAGTTATCCCGAAGCGCTGACGTATTTCCCCGAGCCGGCAGAATTTCACGTTGGACCGGAGCAATACCTCAAACACATCGCCAAAGCGAAGGCGGCGGTGAAGATTCCCATCATTGCCAGCCTGAACGGCTCGACGTTGGGCGGCTGGACGGATTACGCGAAACAAATCCAGCAGGCCGGCGCCGACGCGCTGGAGTTGAACATTTACAGCATTCCAACTGACGTTGAAGTGAAGGCCGGCGAAGTTGAGAACGAATACGTGGAAGTCGTCAAATCGGTGAAGTCGGTGATTACGATTCCCGTCGCCGTGAAGCTCAGCCCGTTCTTCACGAACTTTGCCAACGTGGCCAAGCGGCTCGTTGACGCGGGCGCCAATGGCCTCGTGTTGTTCAACCGTTTTTACCAGCCGGACATTGACCTCGAAACGCTCGAAGTGACGCCGAACATTTTGTTCAGCACGCCGATGGCGATGCGCCTGCCGATGCGCTGGGTCGCGATACTCCATGGCCGCGTGCCGGCGAGTCTCGCGGCGACCAGTGGCATCCACCGCGCGGCCGACGTGATCAAAATGCTCATGGTCGGCGCGGATGTGACGTGCCTTTGCTCGACGATCATTCGTCACGGCAACAAGCAGATTGCCATCATCGAAAGCGAAATGAAAACTTGGATGGAGCAGCGCGAATACGAATCCGTGCAGCAACTCAAAGGCAGCCTGAGCCAGAAGAATTGCGAAGATCCGAGCGCTTACGAGCGCGCCCAATACATGCGGGCGATCTCGACGTTTCCGTTTGCAGCGGGGAAAGCGTAGCGCCGCTCCAGGGGTCTCGACATTTTCGGCGGTTGCGGGTCCTCCATTGCGCATTCGCGTTTGTGGGAGAAATCATCACCGCAAAAAAAGCAAAGCAATCGCCAAACGACGCAGAGTGATTTCTTCTGCCGTCGGTGACCTTGGATGGTATGGGCACTGGGAGCAAAATGATCGCGCCGCTGGCGGCGATGTGGCTCGCGCTCGCAGCCACGACATCGGATGCCGGGGCGGCGGACGAGATCAAGAACAGCGCCTGCCTGGAATGTCATTCCGACAAGGCGCTCACGAAGACCAATGCTACGGGAAAGGAAATCTCTTTGTTCGTGGACGAGGCGAAGCTGGCCGCTTCCGCGCACAAGACCAACACTTGCGCCAGTTGCCACGCGGATCTCACCGCGAAACATCCCGACGACAACATTGCTGCCAAGCCGGTAGATTGCCGCCGCTGTCATGAACGGCAGACGGAAAGTTACGGAGCGAGCGTTCACGGCCTGGCATCGAAAGCGGGGCGCGTGGACTCGGCGACCTGCCAGGATTGCCACGATTCTCACGAGGTGTTGCCGCCGACGTCGCCCATTTCGCCGTTGCACGTTTCGCGGCAGGCGGAAACATGTGGCGCGTGCCACGATCAGGAGGCGAAGGATTTCATCGCAAGCGTCCACGGCAAGGCGCTGGTTGCAGGAGTACGCGAAGCACCGACTTGCACCGATTGCCACTTCGAGCACAAGATTGAAGCCCTCAAAGGAGACACTTCGCGCAGGATTTCGGAAGACGTTTGCAGCCGCTGCCACGCATCTGAGCGGTTGAACACCAAATACAATCTGCCGGCGGATCGCGTGCGGACGTTCTTCGACAGCTATCACGGCCTGGCATCGCAATACGGTTCGACGCTCGCGGCGAACTGCGGCAGTTGTCACGGCTACCATAAAATTCTTCCGTCATCCGACCCTGGCTCGACCATCAATAAGGCCCATCTGGTGGAGACGTGCGGCAAGTGTCATCCGGGCGCGAACGAGAAATTTTCGTTGAGCAAAGTCCACGTGGATATTGCCGCCGAGGAAAGCGCGGCGGACGTGGGCAGCCAGATCAACTGGTGGGTGCGGAAGATTTATCTGTTGCTGATCTTTGGCGTGGTGGGCGCGATGTTCGCGCATAACGGACTGCTGTTCCTCAAGAAGGTCAGCGCGCACTTGCGTTCGAGCGGGCGACCGGTGTTGCGCATGAGCCTTTCGCAACGCTGGCAGCACGCGCTGCTCGCGCTGAGTTTTATCGTGCTGGCGATCACAGGATTCGCCCTCAAGTTTCCCGATTCGTGGGTGGCGACGTTGATGGGTTCGAGCGAAGAGTTCCGGCGTTGGGCGCATCGCATCGCGGGCATCGTGTTGCTTGTGGTTGGCACGTATCACATCATTTACATCCTGGCGTCGAAAGATGGATGGCGCTTGGTAAGGGATTTGTTCCCGGTGAAGAAAGACCTCGCCGATGTTTGGGACGCGGTTCGCTATCTCATCGGGTGGAGCAAGGAGAAACCGAAGATCGGGCGGTTCGGTTACGCGGAGAAGATGGAGTATTGGGCGGTGGTCTGGGGCACGATTATCATGGGTGTTACGGGTTTGATGATCTGGTTCAAGATGGATGTCACGCATTGGTTGCCGCGCTGGGCGGTGGACGTGGCGCTAACGATTCATTACTACGAAGCCATCCTCGCGTGCCTCGCCATCGTGGTCTGGCATTTCTATCACGTCATCTTCGATCCCGACGTGTACCCGTTGAACATGGCCTGCTGGGATGGCCGGGTTTCGGAACATTGGCAGCAGGAAGAGCACGCGCTCGAGGTTGCCAGGGCGACTGCCATGAATGAGAACGTGCCGGACGTTCCGACTCCCTTGATGCCCTCGCCAAAACCGCCAGACGAGAAACCGGCAAAGTCAGATCAGGCAGGGTAGCGGCGCGGCCTTGAATTGTCCGGTTCCTGATTGGGCGAATTGTTGGAAATAGCCGTTGGCGATTTGCGCCAATAAAATCAAGTGGTTTTTGACGTTTTCGGCAGGGCGGTTTCTTTTGGCAGTCAGCGTGGCCTCCTTTACACGATACGGCTCGCCACCGGCCTGTTTCACTGGCCACTCGGAACTTGTTCAACGCCTCTGACAAAAAACGGTGACGATTTGCCAACCCGTGTTGAGCCAATCAAGCAGGCAAACTTAAAATGATGCCGTGATAAAGAACGATTGGCTTATCGCATGAAATTGTTTGTCGCAGGTTTGAGCTACAAGACGGCGCCAGTTGCGGTGCGCGAAAAACTGGCGGTGCATCCGTCGTTGCTTCCGTGCCACGGTTGCCGGCTCAAGCTCGGCGCGAACCTCGACGAAGTGGTCCTGCTCTCCACCTGCAATCGCGTCGAGGTCTATGGCACGACGCCGTGGGTGAACGGCAACGTGCATGGGATTTTCAAAAATTTTGGCGCGAGCGAGTCGGACTTCGCGCCGTATCTTTACGTGAAGGAAGGCGACGAAGCCGTGCGGCATTTGTTGTCAGTGGCCGGCGGTTTGGATTCGATGGTCGTTGGCGAAACCGAAATCACCGGTCAGGTGAAGAACGCCTACCAAGCGGCGCAGGAAGCAAAGTTAACCGGCCGCGTGCTGAACCGCTTGTTTCAGACCGCGCTGCAAATCGGCAAGGAAATCCGCACACACACGAACATTGGGCGCGGATCGGTGTCCGTGGGCAGCGTGGCGGTGGAACTGGCGGAAAAGATTTTTGACAGAAATTTGGCCGAGAAAACGGTGATGATCATCGGGGCGGGGAAGATGGGTGAAGCCTGTGTCCGTCACCTGGCCAAGAAAGGCGCCCGGTCGGTGCTCGTCTCGAATCGTTCGTTCGAACGGGCAGAGGGACTGGCGGCCGAGTTTGGCGGCCGTGCGGTCCGCTTCGACGACTGTCTGGCTGCGATGGTCGAAGCGGACATTGTGGTGAGTTCGACCGGGTGCCCTCAAACGATTTTGCATCGCGCCGATGTGGCGGCCATCCTCCCGGCACGGCGTCGCCGGCCGCTGGTGATGATTGACATTGCCGTGCCGCGGGACATTGACGCGGACGTGCAGCAATTGGAGGACGTTTACCTTTACAACATTGACCACCTGGAAGCGATCGTGCGTGAGAACGTGCGGATGCGCGAACAGGAATTGAGCAAGTGCCACGAGATCGTCGCGGAGCGTGCGGCGGCTTTGATGACGAAATTGAATCCACCGACGATTCGACAGCCCGCGGCCACGGCCCGACCCGGCTTTACCATTTTCCAACCCGCAGTCTGCAACCGCTAAACCCACCAGTTCTGATCAACCAATAACTCATGACCGTGAACCCCCAACAACTCAGTGCCAATATGAAAATGAACAAAGCAATCAAAACAATACCAACCTGCCTCATGGCAGTCATGTTGATGGCGGTTTGCGCCGTCACCACCGCGCGCGCGGCGGGACCGGCCCTCCAAGGCCAGCTCGCCTTGCGCCCGCTTACCCCCTCAGAAATCAAGGACTACGCCCTGACCAATGTGACAGGCATACAAGGCGCGAGCGGTTTGACCACGGTGGGTGTGGGCCAGCCGGCTTATCTCGAGGCTTTGGTGAACGGCAGCAAAACCACCATCCTAGTCACCAATATAATCGTCGGCGTATCCACCAATATAACGACCAACGTCTTCCTCTATGGCTTACCCGACGCAGACATCACCAACGTCACCTGGGTTCTGGCCGCCAAGCCGGTCGGGTCTGCGGCTGTGCTGGCCGCGAGCCCGTTGGGCACCAATGTGCCGACTTACAAGATGGCGGATCGTTTTAACAATTCAGGCGCTGCGATGTATAAAGTGCCGCAAGTGGGTGGAGAGCCTGTACGCAAACTGCTTCGTCCGGATGTTACGGGGTTATACACGGTGACGGTTGCCATCCAAACCGCCAACAGCGGGAGCACCAACCTCACCCAGAACGTCACGGCCGGCACCTACATGGGAATCAACACCTGCTCCTTCTGCCACAGTGGCGGAGTAGCGGCGCCGGATAAATATACGGAATGGTCGCAAACGCCTCATGCCACGATGTTCACCATGGCCATTGATGGCCTCAAGAGCAGCCACTACGGCAAAAATTGTATCTCGTGTCACACGGTCGGCTACGATGCCAATACCAATGCGGTCAACGGAGGATTTGATGATGTGGCCACGAGTTTGAATTGGGTTTTCCCAACGAACTTGGTCGCTGGCAACTGGGCGGCGTTGCCGGCATCTCTGAAGAATCTTGCCAACATCCAGTGCGAGAATTGTCACGGTCCCGGCAGCGAACATGCCTTCGGGGAGATTCGCGATCCGCACGGTTCTGCGCCCAAAGCCGCGATTGCGGTGACTTTCAACGCGGGCAATTGCGCCCAGTGCCACGACAGCAAGACAGGCCACATCAAGAGCGCGGAATGGAACAATTCCAAACACGCCGTCACAACGCGCAGTCCTTCCGGTACCGCCGCCGGCCGGGCAGCGTGCGCCCGCTGTCATACGGCGAGCGGCTTTGCTGCTTACACAGAAACTTTGGGCAGCACCAACGCATGGACCGGCACCAACACCGCCTACACGGTTTATGAAGCCATTACCTGCGCGGCGTGCCACGACCCGCACAATGCTGAGAACCCGCACCAATTGCGCGCTGCCGAGTCTGTCAACCTCGCTGACGGTGAGAACATCGTGACGATCACCAATGCCGGCGCCGGCAGTCTTTGTATGAATTGCCATCAGAGCCGCACGGGTTCCTATACCAACAGCTTGGTTCAGTATCCATTGGGTCGCATCACTTATGCCGGGGGTTCCAGCAGCTTTGGTCCTCATGACAATCCGGCGGCTATGATGCTCGAAGGTGTCAATGGCTACACCTACGGCAAAGAAATTCCCAGCTCCGCCCACCGTTTATCGGTGAGCAACACTTGCGCCGGCTGCCACATGCAAACCGTGGCCTCGACCGATCCGGCCTTTCTGCAAGCCGGCGGCCACACCTTCAGCATGACTTACCAAGTTGTCGCCGGTGGCGTGACCAATACGGTTGACAAGGTGGATGTCTGCATCCAATGCCACGGTCCGATCACCTCGTTCGACATGGTCAAGGTGGATTACAACGGCGACGGCGTTATCGAAGGCGTCCAAACCGAAGTGCAAAAACTGCTCGACAAGCTCTCCACCCTGTTTCCGAGCTCGACCTACCAGGCGAATTCGAACAATTACGTCGCGGATGGCTTGGTGAAGTCACCTTCGGTCAAGACGAACTGGCCGGCGAAGTTCCTGCAAGCCGCTTGGAACTTCCAGCTTGTCAACAATGACCTAAGCAAAGGCGTCCACAACGCGGCCTATGCGGTCGGCCTGCTCAAGGCTTCCATCGGTGACCTGACCGGTGACTTCAACAACGACGGCTTGTCCGACGCCTGGCAGCTCCAATACTTCGGCACCAACTGGGCCACCAATCCCAACTCCGCGCCGAATGCAACTCCGGCTGGCGACGGCGTGCCCAACTGGCTCAAATATAGCCTGGGCCTGAATCCGTTGGCTGCCTGGGGCGCAATCCCCGGTGGGTTTGTGTGGGGACCAACGCTCCCCGTTGGATTTGTGTCGGGCCCGGCCCTGGCTAATCCGCAAGGCACCAATACCGTCGAGATCTACACGGCCGCTGAAGTGGCGTTTAACACGCAAGTCGGCACGACCTACCAAATCCAATCCAGTCCGTCACTGGACGGCACGTTCCAGAACTTGGGCGGTTCGTTCGCCGGCACGGGCGGGGCGGTCAGCTATGTGACCCCGACGCGCGGGACAACGAACATGTTCTTCCGCGTGGTTCACACCCCGTAGCCGAAAGAACAATGTCGAGGGCTTGATGCCCTCCTCTTCAGCCCCTCTCCACTTTCAGTGGGGAGGGGTTTTCTTTTGCGATGTCGCAACGTCGCTTTGTCATCTGACATGGTCATTCCGTCAAGTGACGAAGTCGTTATGTCATCTGACACAGTGGCTTTGTCACATCGCACAGCGGCTTTGTCACGTCGCAACGTGACCGTGTCATGTAACACAGTGGCTATGTCATCTAACACAGTGGCTGTGTCATGTCGCAACGTGACGTTGTGACATCGCAAAGAGGCTTCGTTAGTGGGCTTTTTGACGGTTTTTGCCCGAAAACTCGCAAATTCAACGGTTTTTCCTGCTTCGGAAGTCATTTCGGGATGTCCCGAAGTGGTTTCGGAGCCTCCCGAAGTCATTTGCGGACATCCTCCTGACGTGGCAAAAAGCCCGCTCCGCCCACGCCGCCAACTCCGTAACGTGGTAGGGCGTGCCACTCCGTGCGCGCCGACGGCGGGCAGAGGACTGCCCGCCCCACCTAAAAACTCAAAGCGGCCTTCGGAAACGGGGGCCGCTTTTTTATCAAAACTCTCGACGCGGTTCTGAAATGGGCGTATTCAGCGAACAATTGAAAATAGCCCAGCGCTTTAGCGCTGGGTAAACCATCAAACAAACCATCCAAGTCCCGTCAGGGACGAAAGAAAATGCACTCGTTCAACTCCTGCCTGATGCATTGCGTGTTCTCCACCAAGGAACGCCGTCCGTTGCTCACGCCGGTCATCCGCGAACGGCTCTGGCCTTACCTCGGCGGCATCGCGCGGGAAAATGACATGAAGGCGCTGGCCATTGGCGGCATGGCGGATCATGTGCATTTGCTATTGAGTTTGCCCACGACGCTCCCGGTTTCCAAAGCGATGCAATTGTTAAAAGGCAATTCCTCGAAATGGTTGCGCGAAACATTTCCCGAACTCCGGCAGCACGATTTCGCGTGGCAGGAAGGGTTTGGTTCGTTCAGCATCGGCATTTCAGGCGTGAAGGACACGATTCATTACATCCAGAGACAGGAGGAGCATCACCGCAAGAAAAGTTTCCGCGAGGAGTTGGAGGTTTTTCTCAAGAAGCACGGATACGATTACAAGGCGGAGATGTTGGATTGAATCTCTTTCGTCCCTGACGGGACTCCTATTTGTGTGGGACGTTTTACCCAGCCATAAATGGCTGGGCTATTTTCAAAAAATTGGCGCGCGTTATAGGTTTCGCCGTTCAATGAATCTTCCGATCGCATGATAATAGCCCGGCGCTTTAGCGCTGGGAAACCGGATTGGAAAAACAAAAAGTCCCGCCAGGGACGGAAGAAAAATGGCGGGCTATTCTCGGATTTCTTGCTCGCGGTCGTTTCGGCTACCTGCTAAATCCTCTGCCCATGAACCGGCTTTTCTTTGGCGACAATCTGGGTTGGCTGCGCGACCCAAAGGAATCTCCAGACGAGAGCGTGGACCTGGTTTATCTCGACCCGCCGTTCAATTCCAACGCGGATTACAACGTCCTGTTCCGCGAAGCGTCCGGCGAAGCCAGCCAGGCGCAATTCCACGCCTTCACCGACACTTGGACTTGGGCCGACGCCGCCGAGACTTACAATCAGTTCATTGACACCTGCCGGAACGTCGCCGTGGTGGAGATGATGCAAGCCTTCCACAGCTTCCTCAAAAACTCGCCCATGATGGCTTACCTCGCGATGATGTCGCCGCGCCTCGTTGAACTGCATCGCGTCCTCAAGCCAACCGGCAGCCTCTATCTGCATTGCGACCCGACGGCGAGTCACTATTTGCGGTTGCTGTTGGATGGAGTGTTTGGCGCGCGGAATTTCAGAACGGAAATCATCTGGAAACGAAGCAGCGCTCATAACGACACGAGGCAGGGAAGAAAACAACATGGACGCATTCACGATGTCCTCCTGTTTTACACGAAAAGCGAGGACTGGACGTGGAATCCTGTCCACACGCCATACGACGAGGAATACGTTGAAGGCTTTTACAAGTTCGTCGAACCGGAAACTGGTCGCAGGTATCGGCTCGGCGATATCACAGCGCCTGGCGGCGCGTCGCCAAAGAAGAAAAATCCTTATTATGAGTTTTTGGGAGTCAAACGATTTTGGCGTTACAGTCGAGAGAGAATGGAGGAACTCCACAAGCAAGGGCGCATCGTACAAACGAAGGCCGGCGGTGTGCCTGCTTACAAGCGCTACTTAGACGAGATGTCGGGGATTGCTTTGCAGGACATTTGGACGGACATCAAACCTATCGGTGCTCAGGCAGTGGAGCGACTTGGTTATCCAACGCAGAAGCCCGAGGTGCTTCTAACAAGGATTATTGAATCGAGCACCAATCCCGGCGATGTGGTGCTTGATCCGTTTTGCGGTTGCGGCACGACGATTCACGCGGCGCAAAAGACGGGTCGCCAGTGGATCGGGATTGATGTCACGTATCTCGCCATCAATCTCATCAAGCGCCGCCTGCGCGATGCGTTCGGCGAGGAATTGCAATTTGAGGAAAAAGGCCAGCCCACGGATTTCCCCAGCGCGCAACGGCTGGCGGAACTGGACAAGTTCCAATTCCAGCATTGGGCGCTCTCGCTCATTGACGCGCGTCCGCTCAAGGAAGGCGATGGCAAGGGCGCGGATCGCGGCGTGGACGGCTTGCTGTATTTCTACGAGTCCAAGGAGGAGCGGCGCAAAATCATCGTGCAGGTCAAAGGCGGCGGCGTGAAACGGAATGACGTGGCGACGTTGCTCGGCGACGTGAACAATCAGAAAGCGGCAGGCGGAATTCTGCTCACGCTGGAAAAGCCCACCAAACCCATGCGCGACGAAGCCGTGGACGCGGGCCGTTACGACTCGAAACTCTGGCACGACAAGGATTATCCAAAGATTCAACTGCTGACGATTGAAGGTTTGTTAAACAGCACGGAGCGCGTGGACGCGCCACCGCAAATGAATCCCTTTGCCAAAGCGCAACGGGAAGCCAAACCGGAGAAACAGACGGAGTTGATTTGACGCAGAGATGACATCAGGTTGCCATTTCTCCCAGCTTTTAAGCGTGAAACCTTTCCATCTCTGTCCCGTCTTGACTACTTGAACGCAAACTTGAGAACCGCATGAACCAAGACGAACTTTGCGCCCGCCCGGGAAAATTCTTCGTTACCCGCTGGCCATTCCGAAAGCCGAGGAGCACCCCCGCCTCATTGGTAAGTGCCGAACGTGATCTTGGGAACAATTTATGGATTAGCAAACTCCCGCAAATCACTTTCGCTTTTTGGATAATGAAGATTTGCGCCACCACTTTGGGCGAAACGGCCGGTGATCTCTTATCCATGACCATGCATGTCGGATATGCGGTCAGTTCTCTGATCTTGCTGGGATTTTTTGTGGTTACGCTAGTGTCGCAACTGCTGTCCAAGAAATATCATCCTTTGCTTTTTTGGGCGGTCATCCTTTCAACCAGCACCGCGGGAACAACCATGTCCGATTACATGGACCGCACTTTGGGGCTGGGCTACGTCAAAGGCACAATTCTCCTGCTGGGCATCCTGCTGGCTATATTTGCCTACTGGCGCTCGACCGGAAATTCCCTGTCCGTTGAGAACATCAAAACCTTCAAGGTGGAAGTGCTTTATTGGATAGCCATTCTCTTTTCCAATACGTTGGGCACTGCGCTGGGGGATTTTTTGGCGGATGATTCCGGCCTTGGATTTGCCGGAGGCGCTATTCTCATCGGCACGTTGCTGGCCCTGATTGTGGTCGCCGCGTTCTTCACCAAAATTTCCAAAGTGTTCTTGTTTTGGGTCGCTTTTGTTCTGACGCGTCCGTTTGGCGCAACGCTGGGCGATGTGCTTACAAAGCCGAAAGACAAAGGCGGTTTTGATTTTGGCACGGTTGGGTCATCAGCGGTTCTGGCCTCCATACTTGGAATCATGATCCTGTACACCACGATCAAACATCATGGTAAGCCGAAGCCACCGGCAAATAGACGGAGTTGATTTGAGGATTGCTTCCCGACTTGGAAACAGATATCTGTATTTCCCGATTGGATGTGATGTAATTAGTATTCCGGGCAAAACCGTTAAAAACCTATGCATGCGCCACTACCTCCTGCTCAGACTCCGCCACCAAGACAATTAGTTTACTGGCAGAAAGCCCTCCTTTGGCAGAGTATGGGGTTTCTGATCGTCGTGGTCCTCACCTGGTCCGAGGCGCTATTCAATTTGGCCCATGTGCTACTGGGTTTCGAAGATCGGGCATTGGACCTGAACCGAACGGTGATGATCACGGTGGTGATTCTGCTCCTCTGGATATTCTCAGCGTATAAAGTGTACCGGGTCGTTTCGCGGCTCAGTTATCTGGAAAGTTTTCTCCATGTCTGCGCTTGGTGCCGCAAGATCGAACACAACGACCAATGGCTTTCGCTGGAGGCACATTTTAAGGAGAAAACCGGACGCGCAGCCTCGCACGGCATCTGTCCTGAGTGCTCCAAGAAGATCCTGCTCCCGGTCGTGGGTAAAGGCTGAATTGGCGCAGGTAAGGGCCGCGTTGAACGATTGAGAATCCCTTGGCGCGCGATAAAGCCACGCTACTTGCTCTTGATTTGCTCCAAGGCCTGAATTTGCGCCTGGGACCGTGCCGCGACTTGTTTGAGTTTCTCGGTTTGCTCGGCCTGGACCTGCTGAAGTTGTTTCAAGGCGGCCTGCTGTTCGGCTTCAGAACCGTTGGTCTGCGCCTGGCTGATCCGTTGCTGGGCTTCCTTCACCCGCCGCTGCAGCTCCTCCGTTGCCTCCATGATCTCCTTCAAAGCCGCAACGCGAAGAATTTGTTTCCCATCCGCCAATGACACGGAATCAAGGTTGGGGATCGAACGCTTGACCTCTGCAATGACAGCGGCGTCAGCCGGCGCCGCGCTCGCGGCGGCGAACTTGGTCGCGGTTTTCGCCGCGGCCACGCGCGCAATCGCCCGGCTCAAATCAGATTCCAACGCCGCTTCCCACTCCGGCGAGAGTTGGCCCATAGTTTCCCTCTGGTCATTGCAAACGATGGCCACTCCCAGGAAACAGGCATCGCCCTTGTCGAGGTTGAAAGCTTTGACGCCGTCCGCCGAGGCCGCCCGCGCATCGGCATCCAACGAGGTGGTGTGCCGGGCCACCTTGATTTTGCCGCCGGCCTCCTGCTCGTATTCGGACAGCAGTTGATCCACCCGCCCCGCAAAAGCCCGCAAAGCATCAGATGTGCTCGCCGGGTCCAACAACGAGTAGAACCGAATTTCCACAGGCGCATCCAATGTCTTCAGGACGGCTTTGGTGCTCTCAGCCAGTTTGCTGCCCGCCTCACCGGCGTTTGTCGAATTGCGGTGCGCGGCGCGGTAATACCAATACGCGCCGACGGCAAGGCCCAGGAGAAAGCAAACCAGCACGAGGAGCAGGATGCGGGCTTGGGCTTGCTCTCCGGTTTTTCGTTGGATCGCGGGGTCAGCTAATTCTGTTCGTGCTCGTCTCATGGAGTGTTGTCTGGGTTCAGTTACTGGTTTTGCCGTGCACCCGGAATTTGCCAATGGTTGGGCGTTGACGCGAGGAAAACTTGCGCGGCGAACTGTTGCTGGCATCTCCTTATCTGGCATAGGGCAACCGAGGGTTACATTCCGGCAATTTTTGGATAGCAACTGATTCATCCTTGTGTAGTTTTGACGCAAGCTTATGCGACACCAGGTCTGATTTGTGAACCAATCTGGAGTCGGGCGAGTTTGGCGGGTCGTTCGCCTTGCGGCGGCAGAAATCCGCGTGGCCATTCAAGGCCGACTGTCAGTGCGTAATAATCAGCCGGGGCAGCCGTATTTGCAGCGTATGAACAGCACCAAAGTTTTGCTGGCCAGCCAAGCTTCAGCTTTGATCTTGGCGGCGGGCTTCTTCGTAACTGCCGTTCCCGCATCCGCGCAGGAAGTTCAACACTTGAGCATTACGGTGCCCGGCGGGATGCCGGGGCTGCCGGTCATGAGCGGAATTCAGCGCACGACCAACGGCGTGGCTGTGACGTGGGACGGGCCTTCCGGGTACTACCAACTTTACCAGAAGCTGGGGTTGACCAGCCAAACGTGGCAGAAGGTGGGCAGTCCAAATCTGACAAGAAAGGCAACCATCACGACACTTTCCAGCAACGCTTTCTTCAGGGTCCAGGGTCCGTCGCCGCGCTACGCCGGGTCTGATGCGTGCGTCGGGTGCCACCACGACGATATTCACAGCAAGGAGGCGCAAACGCGTCATGCCGGAGCCTTCACCAACGCGTTGTTCGTGGCGCAGGGGGGACAGACCAACAGTTCCTGTCTGGTGTGCCACACCGTGGGTTACGGCCTGCCGACGGGATTCGTAAGCAAGAACGATCCGAACACAAATCCCCGGCTCGCCGGTGTTCAATGTGAGAGTTGCCACGGCCCTGCCGCGGCCCACGCTGCCAACGAAATGGATTTGACGGTCAGACCGCGTGTTGAATTGGCCGGACAGGTTTGCGGCGGTTGCCACACCGGCGCGCAGCAGCCCACCTTCGATGAATGGAAAACGAGCGGGCACTTTGCGGTGGTCGAGGACATGAATCCGCCTGACCGGGTGAACAGTTGCGGTCGCTGTCACTCAGGCTCTGCCCGCCTCGCCCTGATCAAGGGCGAGAATCCGGTCGTTACGGTTACAAACGACGCCAACGTGGGCATCATGTGCGCCGTTTGCCATGACCCGCACCAGAACCACGTCTGGACGAATGTGATGACCGGCATCGTTTACACCAACCAACTTCGTCAGGTGTTGTCCTCGACCAACGATTTCTTTTTGACCACGTCGGACAACTTCACGAACAAGTACAATCCGAATGTCAACCTTTGCGCCCAATGCCACAATCATCTTGGTGCTGGGTGGACAAATTCCATCGCGGCGCCCCACCGCTCGCCGCAATACAACATGCTGCTCGGCACGGTGGGCGAGGTGCCGGACGGCGTCAGCCGCGGACCCGCGGCTCATGCCGGTACCTACTTCCTTGAGGATAACGTGGGTCAATTGCATCTGGTCACGAACCAATGCGTAACCTGTCACATGCAGACAGAAGGGTACCAGCCTGGCCCGCCCGAAGTCGCGGCCGTCACCGGTCACAAATTCAAGGTGGATACATACGGCGCTTGCGCCGGTTGCCACGGCAGCGGGGCCAATGCCGAGGGGTTGGTGGATTTAATACACGGATTCATCGCGACCGAGATTCAGCAGGTGAAGGCCGCGCTGGATAACTGGGCCGCTACCAACACCACGATAGCTTCGTTGTATGCAACGTACGGCACGCGGGCTTGGGAATACACAACGCCGGGCGACTTGTCGCCGGGAGGTCCCGGGCCGAGTTTGGCCGAGCAGGCGCTGATTCCGGACAATATCAAGAAGGCCCGTTTCGATTTGTACCTGGTGCTTTATGACGGCAGTTACGGCGTTCACAACGGACCTTATGCCTTTACGCTGTTGGATTCCGCCCGAAACTGGGTTGAGCCGAAGGATTGAACAAATGACTTGAACGACAACCGCAGACCGCATGATCAATCTTAAAATACGCTCTCTTGGAAAACTCTCTGCCGGCTGGAAGCGCGGGCTGGTGCTGCTGATCCTCGTGTCGGCTTTTTCGCTCGCGGTGATTTCGTGCCGCACAGTGAACCGTTCCGTCGTAATGCTGCCGAATTATCCCGGTGCGAAATACATCGGCTCCAAGGAGTGCGAGCAATGTCACGAGGAGATTTACAAGAGTTTCCAGACGGCGGACCACTCCCGGTTGATTGCCGACGGCCCCAACGCGCTTAACGCCGGTTGCGAATCTTGCCACGGTCCGGCCAGCGTCCACTCAGATTCCGGAGGCGAGACCAAGCCGCCCTACAGTTTCACGGCCGGTCGTCAGGTATCAACCAGCTACGGTGCGATGCTTTCCACGCCAACGGCGCGTGCCACGGAAACGGTTTGCTTCACCTGCCACGCGGACGTGCGGGGACAGTTCAGTCTGCCCAGCCACCACCCGGTTCCCGAAGGCAAGATGACCTGTACGCAATGTCATCCACCGCACAAGGGTTCGATTCACTTGAACGGCAGCACGGCGCTTCGTGCCCAGGATGAAACTTGTTTGAAGTGTCACCCTACCCAGCGAGGTCCGCATGTGTTTGAACATGAGGCCATGCGCGAAGGCTGCACCACCTGTCACGGCGTGCATGGCACCGTCAACGCCAAGATGTTGACCGTGCGTGATTCAAACCTGTGCCTGAAATGCCATTTCCAGCAGGTGCGGGGCGGCGTCATCCTGATCGGTGGCAAACGCCACAATGAGAGCCTGCAGCAAGGCACCTGCTGGACGGCGGGTTGTCACGAAGCGGTCCACGGCTCAAGCGTGAACTCATCACTCAGATTTTAACCGGAAACCTGCAAGCCGATGAAAACAACTTCAGGATCAACGAAGGTCAAGGCCGGAGCGCGGATAGCTTTGTCCGCGCGTTGCGTGGTTGGAGTTCAGGCTTCAGCCTCTTCGAGATGGGACAAGCTGAAGCTTGAACTCCAACGCGCCGTGGTTTGCCTTGCCTTGCTGGCGGGTGCGGCAGTGCCAACCCAGGCCGCCGAGGAAGCAAAGGAAACCGAAGCGAAGAAAGAAGCTCCGAAGGAAACCGCCAAAACGGAAGAGGCTTCGAAGGAAACGGCCAAAGCTGAAGGGAAGAAGGAACCTGAAAAAATCACGCTGACGCCGGAGCAGTTCTTTGAAGGTGGCACGAAGTCCTACAACAACTGGGTTGAAGTTTCCGCTGGTGGAATGTTCACGACGGGTAGCAAGGCTCAGGCAGAACAGGCGCGCCGCACGTCGCACGGCGCCTTTGGTGGAATTGAAGACCTCCACTACCAGGCTGACGTTGCTACGAACACGACGTTGACCGTGGATGGTCGGGCGCTCTTCGATAACGGCGACTACAAGCTGACCATAGGCTTGGTGCGTCCGGAAAAGTGGTTTCTTCGTTTCAATTATCAGGAATTCCGCACATGGTATAACGGCAACGGCGGTTACTTCCCGCCCGGCAATGTCTGGTATCCACTCGGTGATGATGCGTTGAGCCTCGATCGCGGTGAAGTTTCCTTTGAGGGAGGACTTACGATCGAGAAAAACACGAGTGTATCGTTCAAATACACCCACCAGTTCCGCGAGGGGGAAAAAGGCTCGACGAGCTGGGGGCAAACACATCCGGCGCTTATTTATCCCGCGAACGGTCTTGTTCCGAGCTTTTACGACATTGACGAGGAGCGAGACATCTTTGAGCTGAACGCGAAACATCACATCAAAGCCACCGATTTTGGCCTGGGTGTGCGCTATGAGACCGGCGATCTGAACAACGCCCGCAAAATCTGGCAATGGCCCAACGAAGGCGCTT
>Ga0315268_10003756_pt1 | contig 16632 bp, 11 predicted proteins | sample C1_top_MG_FD_204535 | JGI IMG/M metagenome (GOLD analysis project Ga0315268, IMG submission 204535) | Sediment microbial communities from Yellowstone Lake, YNP, Wyoming, USA - C1_top | ecosystem: Environmental > Aquatic > Freshwater > Lake > Sediment | place: USA: Wyoming | collected 2017-08-01
TCGTTTCTGGCGAGAGCCGGGTGTCCATCCCCGGCACCAAGCCTTGCACCGTCAGTGGGCGTTGGACGGTCAGCCCGCCCTGGATCGCTTCGACCTGGACGCGGACCTGGACCGCCGGGTCGCCCAGCAGCGAAATGCCGCCCGGCACGTTGAGCGCCACACGCTCGACCACGTCGTCCTGTGCGTTGGTCACGGTGATGGGCGCGGTTTCCAAAAACCCGGGGCTCTGGTCAATCGTCTGCGATGAGCCAAACACGGTGACGATGGGCGGCGTCACGGTGACGTTGCTGATGCGATAACCTGGCGCCACCTGCCCCCGCACGACCACTTTGACAGCCACATCGCGAAAGCCGCCGAGTTGTTTGACTTCCACGTCCGCCTGGACGCTTTCCGGCACCAGCGTGATATAGCCGACCGAGTTGCCGTCCTTATCAAGTGCGTTCAGCCGAACGGATTGATCTACAGTCTGGCGAGCGGCTTGCACGCTGACGGTTCCCACGACCTCTGCCACGCGGCCCACGAACGAGGCCGGCCCGCGCACCGTAACTTGGGCTGGCGCGGCGATGGCCGGATGCGCAGCGTAGCCCAAGGCGGGCTCGCCGGTCGTCGTGATATGCACCGGAAGGCTCTGCTCGGCGACGGATTCCAAATGCAATTCTACGGTCGCCGGATCGGCGCGTACGACCTCGACTGCCCGGTTGGACACGCGCACTTTGACCGGCAGGTCGAGTTGGCCAAACGGCTGGCCGGTCAGATTCACTTCGGTTTTGAACTGATCGGGCGTCAATTGCAGCCAGAGCGATTGGGGCGCGCGCAAAGTGACACGAACCGAGTCGGCGGACTGCCCGTAGACGAGTGATCCCGCCGGCTCGTTGATGAGCGTGATGGGCAGCGCGACCGGGTACGTATTAACCTGCGTGGGATCATCTGCCTGGATGGCGACAATCCATACCAGGACGGCCAAGATCAGCGCCAGCACTGCGCGGGCAATTGTGTCAACGACGTTGCGGATCATGGTTCTCCAGGCTTGCTCGGAGCAGGAGGCCGCTCGGCGCGCGGCTCACTGGATGGCCGCGCGCGGAATAGCCAGCGCAGCCACGAGGGGAATGGCCCTCGCAGTTGCGGTTGGTAGAATGCCCGCAGCACGGCGTCAAGCCGCTGGGCGTCCAGGCGGCGAATCATCCGGCCATTATGTGCGATAGAAACGCTGCCCCGTTCCTCGCTGACGACGACGGCAATGGCGTCTGTGGCTTCGGTGATGCCAATGGCGGCGCGGTGACGCAGCCCCATGCGCCGGTCGGCCAAAAAACCGCTGGTGAGCGGCAAGATACACGCCGCGGCCACCACGCGCTCGCCCCGCACAATCACGGCGCCATCGTGCAGGAGCGTGTTGGGAAAGAAGATAGTCTGCAAGAGCTCGGCGCTGATTTCGGCATTGACCCGGACGCCAGTCTCGATATAGTCTTGCAGCCCCGTTTCCCGTTCGAGGATGATGAGCGCTCCGTGGCGCCGCTCGGCCAGCCGCTGGCACGCGGCAACCGTCTCGCTGATGACCGTCTCGGCGGCGCTTTGGCGGGCCGGGCTGTTGAGAAAGGTCCCCGTGCGGCCCAACCGCTCTAACGCGCGGCGCAGTTCTGGCTGAAAGATGACGGGTAGGGCCACCAAGAGTGCGGGGATGGCGTTACGCACCAACCAGCCAAAGGCAGGCAGCTTGAGTGCATTGCCCAGCAGCAGGATGATGACGGCGAGGATGATGACGCCGCGCAGCAGTTGCACGGCCTGAGTGCCGCGTACCAACTGGAGCAGGATGAAAAACACTAGCGCCACGAGCGCAATATCGAGCGCGCTGAGCCAGTTGAGGCGCTGAAAGAGGTACCATAGGTCAGGCATTAATCGTTACAAGGGTCCGGTCGTGCTGATGTGGGCGAGAACCTGCCGGTACTCGGCGACGTTAGGGGGGTTCAACGCGATGATGCCACGGATAGTAGCGGCGGCTTCTTTGTGGAGCCCGGCCTGAAGCTGCAAATCGCCTAGCGCGTCGAGTTGCTCGATGGCCTGCGCGGTCATCCCCGAGCCAAGGTAGGCGCGCGCCAAACGCATGTGCAGTGCCATCTCGGTCGGATGGTTGCGCACCTGCTCCTCCAACACAGGCAGCACCTTGCCTGCCTTGCCGGCGCTCGTAAAGCTGACCAACAACTCGTCCAGCTCCTTAACGGCGCGGGCGCTGTTGCCGGTCCTAAAGTGCAGTTCGATGAGCGATAGACGCGCTCTTTCATCGTCCGGGGCGATGGCCTTGATTTGCTCATAGTCCTGGATGGCGCGCCGCCAATCAATGCGCTGCATGTCAATATCACCGACCTTGTGGAGAATCTGTTTTGCCCAGTGTTTGCTTTGAGAAGCGCGCGGGACGTGGTTCATCGCAGCCTGGTATGTTTCGCGCGCCTTGTCAATCTGGGCGAGCTGGTAATAGGTATCGGCCAGCGCCAGGTACTGCTCCAAGGCCTTGTCAACCTCGTGCTGGCTGATCAGCAGGTCTATCAACCTGAAACGAGTTTGGACGTCCATAGGCATGAGGCGAAGGATGCGCTGGTAGATCGTCGTCGCGTGGCGGCTGTCACCACGCGCCTGGTACGTATCTGCCATGATCATGTATTTGGCGACGGCTTCATCCTGGTGGCCGCTGTCCCACAGCATGTCCGCGATGCGGCGGTGCATCGGCAAATAGTCCGGCGCATAGAGGATGGCTGTGTAGGCTTCTTCCAGCGCCGTGTAGAACATGCCCTGCTTGGTATAGTCTTGCGTCAGAGCGAGTGATTGCAGGATGGCCTCGGCACGAGGAATCGTGAGCACTTCGGCCAGGCTGATCGCCGGGGTGCCTTCGTCGGTGAGGCTATCGAGCCGCTGCCGGGCATCGCGCACCTTGTCTTCCCAGCCCTGACACGACAGGAACTCTATCACCGACTCGGTGAACTGCAGAGCTTGATCGTGGTCACCCTTGGCGACGTAACTCGCGGCCAGGTTGTCGTACAACGCGGCGAGGTCGTCGGCCTGTTCACGCTTCACCGTGGCTACGTCCACAATTTTGAGCGCCTCGACAAAGTGTTTCAACGCCTCGTCAGCCCGGCCGCGCGCGCGACAGCATTCGCCCAGCGCATAGTGGCTGCCCAACACGTATGCCTCGTCACCGATGGATTGCCGGAATTGCTCAATAGCCTCATCAAAGGCAAGCTCTTGTTCGTAAAGCAAGCCCAGGTTAAAGTGCGCAGCAGGCAACTCGACCGCTTCCAAGATGCGCCGGTATGCGGCGATGGCTTCTTGAGTTTGGCCATATGTCTGCAAATCTATGGCCTGGCCGACCAGTGCGTCAATCTCTTTCTTGGTCAGCCGGGCAGCAGCGCCGCGCGCATCGGGGCGAGGTGGGGCAGCCAGCGTTTCTTCAAAGATGGACTCAGCCAGGTCCGAGAGTGCCTTTTGCGCTGCCATATCCACCGGGCTGCCGGGTTCCCTTTTCACCTCCAGAGTCGTCAGGGCTTCCATCTCGCCCAAGGTCAGCTCGGGCCCGGCCGCCGGCGCGGGAAGACCCGGAGCGGCAGATAGAGCTTCCGGCAGAGGCGGTAGCGGGCCTGTGCCCCGCTCAACGCGGATCGCATCCATCATTTTGAGCGCATCTGTATTGCGGGGGTCCAGCGCCAGCGCAGCTTTGCATTGTTGCGCAGCCTGGTCTATCTGGCCTTTGCTTCGGTAGATTTTGGCCAGTGCGAGCATCTCGCCCACAGCCGGCCTGAGCTTGTCTTGCGATTGGTAGGCGGCGGCGAGCTTTTGGTGGGTCTCGATATTGTTCGGATCCTGTCGGCTGCCGCGCTCCCAGGCGTCCACAGCCTGGTCGGAGTTGCCTTGCTGCGAGTAGAGGTCACCTATGGCGGTATAGGTCCGCGCAGCATCGGCCGGCTTGCCCATCTGCTCTTGCACGTTGGCGATCTTGTCCAGCGTCGCAAGGTTGTCGGGCTTGATCTGGCTGGCGCGCTGCAATGCCGCCAACGCCTCTGGCAGGCGCTTGAGGTTAGCCAGCGAGGTTCCGGCGGCGACGAGGACGCCCAGATGATCCGGGAATTCAGCTAGCGCACGCTGATATTCAGCAGCCGCCTTGTCCCACGCCTGCTGGCGAGCAAAGGCATTCCCGCGTTTGACTGCTAAATCGAACGCTTGCCGATTACCAGCCATCGTCACTCCAGTCACTCGGTCTATCAGTCAGTCTGCCAACCAGTTGCCCGGTCAACCGGTGACCGAGCAACTGATCACAGGGCAACTGATCGCTGATCACTTTTTGCGTTTGGCTTTTGCCTTCGCAGCCTTGCGTACCGATTTCTTTTCTGCCATCAATTTGACGAGGATAGCCTTTTGCGCATGCATTCGGTTTTCGGCCTGGTCCCACAGCGCCGAATGTCTCTCGTCGTCGCAGACTTCGTCGGTGATTTCCTGTCCACGATGCGCGGGCAGGCAGTGCATGACAACATACCCCGGCGCGGCGTGGCTGACCAACTCGGCGTTGATCTGGTACGTCGGGGCAAACGCCTTGAGCCGTTTTTCCGTCTCTTCTTCCTGCCCCATCGAAGTCCACGCATCGGTATAGATCACGTCGGCGTCGCGAGCGGCTTCGACCGGGTCGCGCAGCAGCGTGATGGTGCTGCCGGTAGCTTTGCCGATCTCGGCTGCTTTGGCGACGACGGCCGCGTTCAGGTCATAGCCTTCCGGTGAAGCGCACACGAAATGCGCGCCGGTCAACGCGCAACCGAATGCCAGCGAGGTGGCCACGTTGTTGCCGTCGCCGACAAACGTTACCTTGAGACCGTCGAACTTGCCAAAGCGTTCGTAAATGGTCAATAAATCGGCTGCGCCCTGGCACGGGTGCGAATAGTCCGACAGCCCATTGACGACCGGCACGCCGCTGTACTTGGCAAGTTCCACCACGTCGGCATGGGCGAACACGCGCGCTTCGATGCCGTCCACATAGCGAGAAAGGACGCGGGCCACGTCGGCCACGCTTTCGCGCTTGCCCAGCGAGATCTCGTTGGGAGAAAGGTAGAGGGCTTGCCCACCGAGTTGGATCATCGCCATGTCAAACGACACGCGTGTGCGCAGGCTGGGCTTTTGAAAGATCATTCCCAGTGTCTTGCCTTCCAGCAGAGGCTTGTTGCGGCCCTTTTTGCGAAGCTGAGTCTTGAGCTTGACGGCCAGGTCAAGCAGACCCATGAACTGGTCGGGGGTCAAGTCGCCTAATGTGAGGAAATGATTCATGCCATGCCTCCCAGTGGTGTCTGATGGCTAGTATACCACAATCAGTTGCTCGGTCAATCTGTAACTCTATGGTCAGTCACTATGTTACTCGGTTTCTGGTTGGCTGATTGCCGGACAGCTGATCGCTGACCACTATTTCGCCTCGTCCCAGTTCTTGCCGGTCTTGACATCCACCTTGAGCGGCACAGAAAGCGGGAATGCACCTTCCATTGCCTCGCGCACGAGCGCTGCCGCACGGTCGACTGCGCGTTCCGGCACTTCGAAGACCAACTCGTCGTGCACTTGCAGTATCATTCTGAGGTCTGGTATTTGAGGCGTGATGTTTGATGCGCGCAGCATGGCCACTTTCATAATGTCTGCGGCGCTCCCTTGCACTGGCATATTGATGCACTCGCGCTCGGCGGCGCGGCGGGCGATTTGTGTGCGCGCGTCGCGCTCTTTGCTTTGCAGGATCGGAAAGTAGCGACGGCGGCCCATCACGGTCTCCACATAGCCGATGGTGGCTGCCTTGCGCTTGGTTTCTTCGACATACTGCCGCACACGTGAAAAGCGCGCAAAGTAGGCGTCCATGAATTTTTGCGCCTCGGATTGCGCCAGCCCGGTGGCTTGAGCCAGGCCGTAAGCTCCTTGTCCATAAGCCAGGCCAAAGTTGACTGCTTTGGCCACGCGGCGCTGATCGGGGGTGATCTGGGTCAGTGGCACACCAAAGATCGCGGCGGCGGTGGAGGCGTGGATGTCTTCGCCTCGTGCAAACGCCTGGCGCAGGCCTGGGTCTCCGCACAGGTGCGCCAGGATGCGCAACTCGACCTGTGAATAGTCCGCACTCATCAACACGCGGCCCGGCGCAGCAATGAACGCGCGGCGGACTCGCCGCCCCAGGTCAGTGCGGATGGGGATATTTTGAAGGTTCGGCTCGCTGGACGAAAGCCGTCCTGTAACCGCGCCGGCCTGATTGTACGAAGTGTGGACGCGCCCGCTCACGGGATTCACCAGTTCCGGCAACGCGTCAATGTAGGTGCCTTTGAGCTTGGCAAGCTGCCGCTGTTCCAGGATCAACTCGATGGCAGGATGTTGGCCGCGCAGCGATTCGAGCACGTCCACGGCGGTAGACTCTTTGCCAGTCGCCGTCTTGCGTCCGCCAGGCGCTTTCAGGCCCAGCTTGCCGAACAGCACGTCGGCCAATTGCTGCGTCGAGTTGATATTGAATTCGTGCCCGACGAGCGCATAGATCTCGCGCTCGATTTCGGCCAGTCGCTTGGCCAGGGTGTTGGACATTTTGCGCAGGTACGGCACGTCAATCAAGACGCCGGCCATCTCCATGTCCATCAGCACCGGGACGAGCGGCATCTCGACCTCGGCAAACAGCCTCCACAGGTTCTTTTCGTGCAGCTCTGCCTCTTGCCTGGCTCGCAGACGCAAGGGGATGTCGGCATCGGCGGCAGCGTAAGGCGCGGCGCGCTCGACGGGCACGTCCGCCATGTTGATCTGCTTTTTGCCCGTGCCGATGAGTTCCTCAATGTTGGTCATTTCCACACCCAGCCGCGACCAGGCCAGATTCTTTAGTCCCAGGTTGCGCGAGCCGGGGTCAATCAGCCATTCGGCGATCATGGTGTCAAAGTTCAGCCCACGTACCGTGATGCCATGCCGGGCCAGCACGGCCATGTCATACTTGGCATTGTGGCCGATCTTGGCGATGCGTGTGTCTTCCAACGCGCGGCGGAGAGCCGCAATCACTTGCTCCAATGCAAGCTGGTCAGCTTGCGTGTGCCCGACCGGCACGTACCAGCCTGCACCTTCTGTGATGGCGAGCGAGATGCCGACCAACCTGGCCTGCATGGGATCGGTGCTCGTGGTCTCCGTGTCGAACGAGATCAACGGGGCTTTGTTCAGCATGGCCCCCAGTTCTTTGAGTGACCGGTCGTCAGTGACGATGGTCGTCCGAGTAACGTGCGTTGCATCGCCCTTGACCTGCGCGACCGGCGATTTGCGCGACAGTGCTTGGGGTTCGTCCGTGTCAAACAGGTGCATCTGCCCGGCAGCTTCTGGTTTAAAAGGCCCGCCGGGCAGCCGCTCGATGAGCGAACGGAATTCCAGCTCGCGGAACAACTGGGTGACCTGTTCTCGGTCAAATGCTGTCGCTCGGCAATCATCCCACGAGACCTTGAGCGGCACATCGGTCTTGATGGTGACGAGCTTTTTGCTGAGCATGGCATGTTCGCGGCCCGCCTCCAGTGACGTGCGCGCACGCTTGGCGGTGATCTCGTCCAGGTGCGCGTAAATGTCCTCGACGCCGCCGAACTGTTGGAGCAGTTGTGTGGCGGTCTTGTCGCCCACGCCCTTGACGCCGGGGATGTTATCGCTCGTATCGCCGACCAGCGCCTTGTAGTCAATCAACTGGCGGGGCGGGAGACCATATCGCTCGCGGACGGCGGCCTCGTCATAGGTCTTGGTCTCTGACCATTTGCGTTGGCTGGTGAGCACGCGCACGTCCGGGCCGATGAGTTGAAAGGCGTCCGTATCGCCCGTGACGATGAGCGTGTCTAACCCGTCGCGCGCGGCGCGAGTGGCCAGCGTGCCCAGGATGTCGTCTGCTTCGAACCCTTCGGCGGTGACGACGGGCAGGTGGAACGCTTGCACCACCTGCTGGATGCGGTCAAGCTGCGGGGCAAGCTCGTCGGGCATCTTGGCGCGCGTAGCTTTATAGTCGGCATACATGTCGTCGCGGAAGGTCTTGCCCACATCAAACGCCACCGCGATATAGTCCGGCTTTTCGTCACGCCAGACGGCCAGCAGCATTGAGGCAAAGCCGTAGACGGCATTGGTGAGCTCACCGCTGCGTGTCTTGAGGTCGGGCGGCAACGCAAAGAATGCGCGATAGGCCAGTGAGTGGCCGTCAATCAAAACGAGCTTGGGTTTGGCCATGCTGTCCCCTCGATTCTTGAATCATCATCCAGAAAAGGTGAGCCGGGCGACTTGGGCAGCTAGAAACTGTGCCACCTCGGAGGCCTCGAACGGCCACGCATACACAATCGGCGTCTTGGGATGCCGTCCTTGCGCGCGTTGGATGGCAGCCGGGATGTCTGCTTCGGAATGTTCGCCGCCGCGCGTCACCATGGGCGTAATGACGATGACTTGACCGGCCTCTCGGGCAATGGCTTGGTCGAGCGCGTCATCCAAGCTAGGGGCGCAAAATTCATTGAATCCCAAGATCACCTCGTGCCCCGTCGCCCGGTTGAGCTGCGCTGCCAGTTCTTGGGATCCGGCATAGAAGGGGTCGTTTTGCGCACTGCGGGGCCACTCGCGCATCTTGGCGTCCAGTTCGGCACAGCGGCGCTCAAGCGCTGAACGCTCGGCTCCGGCGGCGCGCTCCAGTCGAGCGTGCAAGCCAAACAACTCGCTTATCTCTTGTTGAGGAAAATCGCTGGGTGGCGCGCCGTGCATTGCAAGAACGATTATAGTTTTCATGTTTTGCTCTTGGAGTTACAGTGCCATGCCCCCACGCCGCTGCAGTGCGAAAAGATACACGCGGTATAGAAGCGGGTCATAGATCCTATCGAATGCGCCAACATAACGGACGAGCCGCCCGCCGAACCCGCGCTTGAAGCGATACACGCCCCACAGCCCATCGCTGCGCACAAGGTAGTGTGCCGCCAGCGTCGCTTCGTCTTCATCCGGCACGCCCCACAGGTCGTATGTGGCGCAGCCTTGCGACTTGGTCCAGCGGATCGCTTCCCATTGCAGCGCGTGGTTGGGCATCCGTTCGCGATGCTCGTTGCCCGATGCGCCGTACATGTACCACGCCTTGCTCCCGAATGCAAAGACCATGATGGCAGCAACCGGCGCTGTCTGAATGCCCACCTCCTGCACCTCCGCCACGAACAGCCGTGCCCAATCGTGCGGGACAAATATCTCGAATGCAGCGCGGTAGTATTCAGGGCTGTGGACGCCAAAGCCATCCCGTTCGCCTGTGGTCTGCATCAACGCGTAAAGCGCAGGCAGGTCGTCGGCCGTCCCTTGGCGCACGACGACGTGTTTGCGCGTCGCCAGCCGGATATTGTAGCGCGTCTTTTGGTGCATGGCGGCGAGCAGCTCGTCTTGCGTCTTTGTCAAATCAATCAGGGCCGTGCGACGCGGTTGAACGGGCGACGAAGGACGAAGGGCGAAGGGCAGAAACTCGTCGTTCGACGCCAATCCTCGCGCTTGTACGGGGGTTTGTCCTCCATTATTCTCTTCAATATCAAGTTCAAGCTTGAGGGCAAAGGCGCGGCGGGCGCGGCACAGCGCGTCGAGGCCGCTGCAAAGCGCGGAGACGAGCGGCGCATTGTCCCAGTCCACCACCGGACCTTTGGGAACGTAAGCAAGCGTGCCCAAGCCGAGCGGCAGGCGGCGAAAGAGAACCGATGCGCCTGCGACGGCTTGACCCTCGTCGAGGATAGCCACGCGACCGGTGCTCCACCCAAAGTGAGACTTGAGCTTGGCCCAGGCGCTCGTCTGGAGCACGTGTCCATCGGCCCGGCGCTCGACAAAGGCGTCCCAGGCTGCATCAGGTAGGTGGTGGTCAATCGTGAGAGACATGGCGCTATTATAGCACAGCCGCCTGAGGCATACTGCGCTTCTTTGCACCTATGGTGTCTTTGGGGTAAAATCTCGCTTGTCCGCACGAAACTTGAGGATTCCAGGTGCTCGCTCGAAACTCGCACATCTCACGTCGTCGGCTCGATGCGCTTGCTGTGGGTTTGTTAGCGCTGGTTTGCGCCGGCTTTTACTGGCGCATCCTCTTTGGCGGCGCGTGGATGCCTTCCGGCGGCGGCGACCTGGTGTCGTTCTTGTGGCCCACGTACACCTTTGCCGCGCATAGCCTGAGGTCGGGCGTCCTCCCACTCTGGAATCCGTACCTCTACAGCGGTATGCCGTTCGCCGCCGATAACCAGTCCGGCTTGTTTTACCCCGTCAACCTGCTCGTCTTTTTGCTCGTTCCTAACCTGACCTATTTCGTGATGGAATTGATGTCGGTCTTGCACGTCTGGTGGGCGGGCGTCGGGATGTATGTGTTGCTGCGCACGATGAACGCGCGGCGCCTGCCGGCCTTTGCCGGCGCGCTGGCATGGATGTTCTCCGACGTGTTCGTCATCCACTTTGGCAACTATAACCTCATCGCCGTCGCCGCCTGGCTGCCGCTGATTTTCGCAGCGTTCCGCAGGGCCGTCTCCTCCCTCTCCCACGAAGCGGCGCGCAAGCGAGGCCGGGGTGGGGACAGGGGCCTCCGCTGCGCTCTTGCCGCTGGCGCACTATGGGGCGTGGCCGCATTGGCGGGCCACGGTCAGGTGACGCTGTTCATCGGCCTGTGGCTCGGCGGATATACCCTGTTTGTAACTCTTGCTCCCTTCTTCCGAAATCAGGAGAAGAGTGGCAGGGCGATGCTGGTTCGCCCACTTGTTCTGTTTGCTCTCACTGGCCTTGTCGCCTTTGCTTTTGCAGCGCTGATGTTTATCCCTGCCTACGAGATGACCCGCTATACCGGACGCGCGGTATTGGATTACGAAGAAGCCGCACGCTATTCGCTGCCGCCTGCAGGTTTGCTTGGACTTGTAGTGCCGGGGTTTTTCGGGCGTGGAGCAGGTGCCTGGGCGCCCTGGCCACGCGTCGAGGTGGGATACGCCGGTGTTTTGACCTTGGTACTGGCGGTCGTCGGCATTACAGTCAAGCGCAAAGTAGAGCGATCCGGTGAGCGCATATTCCTGGCGGCTGCGGTGCTGGTCGCGTTCTTGCTGGCATTCGGTGGATACAGTGCACTGCATGGCTGGCTGTACCGCTTTGTGCCGGGCCTAAGCCAACTGCGCGCCCCGGCCCGCGCGGTGCTGTTGGCCGATTTCGCGCTGGCGATTTTGGCCGGCCTGGGCCTGGACGCGCTCATGTCGCCGCTCGCACGCTATGCGCGCGCGATTTTGAGGACGCTGGGTCGGGTTGTCGTCGGAATAGCGGTTGGGCTGGCAGGCATCGGGCTGCCGCTCTCCTATTACCTGATTGCCCAGTCGGCTTACGACGCAGGACTGGCGCATCGCTATACGCTGGTGATGAACGGCGTCGTGTTCGGTGTGATCTTGCTCGTCGCCAGCGCCCTCGTGCTGGCTGCGCGGCGTGGATGGTGGGCGAGGCCGTCCCGGATCGGCGCTATCGCCATTGTCGTGCTGGCGACTGATCTGGTTGTGCTCGGCTCGTCGGTGGATGTGGAAAAGAACGACCCAACCCTCGGTTACTCTCGCACGGCGGCAATAGATTTCTTGCGGCGTGACGGCGAGCCGTTCCGAATTGACAGCACTTCTGCCCCGGCATGGCAGCCCGATGCGGGCGCGATGTACGGTGTAGCCGATATCAGCGGCATCTTTAACCCGCTCGGATTGGCAGCATACAACACCTACACTGGCGGGATGGGGCCTCGTGGCAGCCCGCTCTACAACTTGCTCAATGTCAAGTATGTGCTGGCCGAAAAGGGCAAGCCACCTGGCGATGCACGCTTTGTGCCCGTGTTCAATGGCGACCCACAGATTGACATCTATCTCAATACCGCTGCGCTCCCTCGCGCGATGCTGATTTATAGATCCATCCGCGTCTCTAGCGGCGAGGAGGCGTGGACGGCGATTCACCGGCCGGATTTCGATCCTTCGCGCGAGGTCGTGATCGAAGGCGGGCCGGTGTTGGATGGAACGTCTTCCGGCGGCATGCTGACTATCCGGCGCCTGGACGCCGACGATGTCGAGCTGGATGCAACGACGTCCGCGCCCGTTTATCTTGTCCTGAGCGAGGTTTATTACCCTGGCTGGCGTGCACAAGTGGATGGCCGTATAGCCAAGGTTCTCCCGGCCAACTTTGCCTTCCGAGCAGTTTACCTCGAGCCGGGGACACACCACGTGCGGCTGTTCTTTCTGCCGGCGTCATGGATCGTCGGCCTGGCGATCAGCCTGGTCACTTGGTGCGCGCTCCTTGTTGCGGCTGTGTTAGAAGCGCGACGCAACCGGCTGCCGCCACGGTTAAAGAGCTTGGCATAGTGTTTCGCGCCGCTGCGGAACTGTGGCAGCAGCCAGCAACCGGGCAAAAATGAATCGTCGGCCCGCTCGTCTTGCAAAAACCATTGACAGATAGCGTCTTCTGTGGTATATGACGGGCGAGCTTGGCAGGGTGGGCCTGTGATGACACAAACGGTCGAGATGCTTTCGGTCGCCGAAGCACAACGGATCATCCTTGGCCGTGTTCGGCCCTGTGACCCAGAGTCCGTGCCTCTCTTGGAGGCGCTAGGGCGCGTCCTGGCTGAAGACGTCTTCGCCCAAGATGACCTGCCTCCTTTTGACAATTCGGCGATGGACGGTTATGCCCTCCGGGCGGACGATGCCACAGGTGCAAGCCGCGACGCCCCCGCCGCTTTGGCTGTGGTGGGTGATATTGCCGCCGGGCATCCATCCGACGTAGTGATTGGGCCGGGACAGGCGGCGCGGATCATGACGGGCGCTCTGCTACCCCAGGGGGCGGACGCAGTTGTGCCGGTCGAGTGGACTGACGAACCGGCTGGCGCGGACAGTTCCCTGCCCGCTAAAGTCAAGGTCTTTCAACAATCTAAGCGCGGCGAGTTTGTGCGTCTGGCCGGCGGCGATATCCGGCGCGGCGTCAAGGCCTTGGATGCCGGGATCACGGTTCGGCCCGCCGAAATCGCATTATTAGCTGCATCAGGGGTGGCCCGGGTTCGCGTGATCCGCCGCCCGCGCGTGGCGGTGCTGGCGACCGGCGACGAGTTGGTGCAGCCCGGGGAGCTGCTAAAGCCCGGCCACATTCGTAATGCCAATGGTTGGAGCTGTGCAGCGCAAGTATTACAGTGTGGTGGTGCGCTGATCCAGCTCGGCATTGCGCGCGACACGGCGGCTGACCTGCGCGCCAAGCTGATGGACGGATTGGCTGCGCCGGCGGACCTGTTCGTCGTTTCGGCCGGCGTCTCGGTCGGTGCACACGACCTGGTCAAAGGTATAGTGCAGGCCGAAGGCGAGCTGGACTTTTGGCGTGTGCGGATGCGACCAGGCAAGCCGTTGGCATTCGGTCAATTCCAGGGTGTGCCGTTCTTTGGGTTACCGGGCAATCCTGTGTCCGCCATCCTGACGTTTGAGCAGTTTGTTCGTCCGGCTATCCTCAAGATGTCCGGTCGTGCGAACTGGCGCAGGCCGGTGATTAAAGCAGAGCTGGCCGAAGATGTGACGAGCGACGGCCGTGAAACGTACGCCCGGGCGTTTGTGCGTCGGGAGGGCGACCGTTACGTAGCACATCTCAGCGGCGGGCAGGCGTCAAATGTCTTGAGCGCGCTTGTCGCGGCCAATGCACTCGTCATCATTCCAGAGGGCCAAAAGCTTGTCCAGGCTGGCGCGCAGGTGTCGGCCCAGATGTTGGATTGGTCCGAGGATGTGTTTTGATATGCAAAATCCATGCGAAGGTTTAGAGCCTTTGCATGGATAGGAGAATCAAGTGGCCAAAGTTCGTCGTAAGGTGGTCAAAAGAGGAGGGCGGCAGGCTCCACCCATCAGGATGATCGTGCTGATCGTCGCTGGAGCCGTGGTCGTCGTCGGCGCCATTCTCGCGCTGGCGGGAGTATTCAAGCCCAAGACGGTCGTGGCGGGCGATCCCCAGGGACTGGCGATGTGTGGGAATATTCCCTGCCCATCCAAGGGCGACCCGAACGCGCCTGTGAAGATGGTTGACGTTTCGTCGTTTACTTGCTCCCACTGCCGGGATTACTCTCTAAACGCGGAACCCAAGATTGACGAACAATACATCAAGACCGGCAAGGTGTACTATATCGCGCACCCGGTCGGATTCGATTCACAAGCACAGCAAGTGACCGCCGCGGCGCTGTGCGCAGGCGATCAGGCCAAGTTCTGGGAGTACGGTGCTCTGTTGTACCAAAACCAGGGTCAGTTTGACCCAACCAGCTTGTCGCTGTACGCGCAACAGGCCGGGCTGGATAGCCAGGCTTTTGCCACTTGCGTGAATTCGGGCAAGCATAGAGGCGATGCTACTGCTTCGACTAATGCGGCGACTGACGTCGGGGTAAATGGCACGCCGTCATTCTTTATCAACGGCAAGTTGGTGGTCGGCGCGCTGCCATTCCAGTGCAATCCGGGCACGCCCGAGTGTGCCCAGGGCGATTTCCAGACCAAGATCGAAGCGGCGTTGAAAGGGAGCCAGTGATTGACGAGCCTGCGGTCCTGGTCCCTACGACGCACGAACAGAGGAATGATTCTGCGGCTTTTCCACGGCTCGGAGTTATCACGAATCTGAATCTTCGAGAGGAGGACTTCCAATGCCCCGCATTCGCTGTAGATACATAGACTGCATCTTTTTGGAGTCCGGCTTCTGCGGCGCAGACCAGATTGACCTGGACCCCGAACTGGGCTGCCTGACGTACACTCAGGAAGAAGAGGACGCGGCTGTTGTCAAAGAGGAAGAGTGGGAGGAAGAGGAAGCTGTAGACAAAGAGGAAGAAGAGTGGGATGAAGACGAGCTTGAGGACGAAGAGCTCGACGATGAAGATTTCGACGAGGACGACGAGGATGAAGAATGGTGATCGCCAACGAGAGTCGTCAGAGTGTCGAGTGAGCTGGTCACACCCGGCAGCCGTCGTTATCTATTAGGGCGGGCAGACTCCTTCTGCTCTACCGGCTATCAATAAAACAGCGGACGAACATCGTCCGCTGTTGTGTGTTAAAGGCAGTCCCTAATGCCTGTCAGGGCGCTGCGCCAGAGTCCGGTGCAAAATGTCATTTTGTTCACGTGACCGCGCTTTGTCGCCTCGCAGTTGATTCTGAACGCTCTCACGGCGGGGGCGAGAGGCGCGGGCTTCCCGAAAAGCCTGCTCCATCAGCGTTTGCTCCGGTTCCAGGTCGACTTCAGGTTCCGGCACGTTGGCTTCCTTCATGCTAAGCTGTATCTGCCGCTTGCGGGCGTCTACGTCCACCACGGTGACTTCAACTTCCTCGCCCACCGTGACGATTTCGGAGGGATCGCGCACGTAGCCGGCGGCCAACTCGCTGACGTGAACCAACCCATCGCGTTCCGCGCCGATGTCTACAAATGCCCCGTAGCGCTCCAGCCGCGTCACCTTGCCGGTATAGGTATGACCCTTCTTAACCTCTGGCCACGGCAACGCAGGCGGCTCGATCATAGATAGGCCGATGCGCTCGCGCTTGCGATCCACGCTGACAACCCACACGGCCACCTCGTCGCCAACGGATACGATATCCGATGGCTTGTTGACGCGGCGGCCTTTGGCCATCTGCCCAGCCGGCACCAACCCATCCTTTGGCCCGCCGAACGACACGAACGCGCCAAAATCCTCCATCTGCACAACCTTGCCGGTGAGTTTCATCCCGCGCTGCAAGTCTGACCAATCCAGCGGCGGCGGCTCGATCATCGTCAGGTTGATCATGCCCCGCTTAGCGTCCACGTTCTTGACCCACACGGTCACGCTGTCGCCTTCTTTGGCGACGTCGGAAACGCGGTTGACGTGGCCCTCGCGGCGAAGTTGTGAAATGTGTACCAGCCCGTTGCGTTCTGCGCCAATATCCACGAATGCGCCAAAGAGTTCGATCTTTGTGACCTTTCCTTCAAAACGCATCTTGGGTTTGAGATCTGCCAAGCGGATTGACGCTGCACCCTGTTCCTGGACGTCGCCCACGATTGTATTCCCTTTCTTGAAGTGAAATCCTACGGGCGACATTATACCTGTCTGTGTGTGGACTGTCAAACAGCAGAGAATGGAAAAATCTCCAGGAATCAGGGCGGACAGGTGACTTACCTTGGAACCTGGCTTTACACTGCTTCGGCAACCATTTCGGCTTCTGTGTCTTGCATCTCTTCGGTGGCCTCGTCTTCTTCGCCGCCGGCCTCGCCGCTGTCGAGCACGATGGGTTGGCTCGCTACGGCATTGGCGCGGATTTGCGCTTCGATCTGCACCAACAGGTCCGGGTTCTGCTTCAAGAACTCTTTGGCGTTCTCGCGCCCCTGGCCCAGCCGGGTGTCTCCCAACGCAAAGAACGCCCCCCGCTTGGCCACGATCTCTAGCTCCGTCGCAATGTCCAGTACGTCCCCGGCCTTGCTGATGCCCTCGTTGTACATGATGTCGAACTCGGCTTCGCGGAACGGCGGCGCCACCTTGTTCTTCGTCACCCGCACCTTGGTCCGGCTGCCCATCACCTGCCCTTCGGCCTTGATGCTCTGAATCCGCCGGATGTCCAACCGCACCGACGAGTAGAATTTCAAGGCATTCCCCCCCGTCGTCGTCTCCGGATTGCCGAACATCAC
>Ga0315268_10003757_pt1 | contig 16630 bp, 17 predicted proteins | sample C1_top_MG_FD_204535 | JGI IMG/M metagenome (GOLD analysis project Ga0315268, IMG submission 204535) | Sediment microbial communities from Yellowstone Lake, YNP, Wyoming, USA - C1_top | ecosystem: Environmental > Aquatic > Freshwater > Lake > Sediment | place: USA: Wyoming | collected 2017-08-01
ACAAGCGATCAATGCTCAAGCCTTACATCATCTTAGCTTTTATCTGGAGCGTCCTAATCGCGTTGACAACAACGATCGTGGCTTTGACAATTTATGTTCTGGCTCAGATTTCACTTCCAGGCATGGCCAAGGCGTCGTTTGATGCCATGCAACTACAGATAACCCTGTTTTCAGTCGGCATAATCCTTCAAACATGGATGTCAGGCTTCTTCATAGGCAAGATCAACGAGGGCACGTTTGCGGCAGGCTTCAAGTATTCCGCAATGTTAGCAGCTACAGCTTACGTCTCACTCATAATATCCAAGGATCTTTTGGCTGGTCTCTACACGCTGAGCTCCGCCGTTCCCGCCTAGGAGGCGATTTCCATTGCCATCCTCTACCATCGACACATTTCTCGCATGCTCAATAATGATCATACTCACCTTGTCAGCTATGGTAGGCACATCCAAAATCATGGCTCCTTATCTGAACGATTTGTCGCAAAGAGACGACTCCGAACGCTTTCGAGAGCTTGCCTCACACATCCTTCTTCACACGGGGAACCCAACCAACTGGGGGCAAATGAGAGACACTACGCCTGGCATTCTGGGTTTTGCAGAAGCAGGCGCTTCTCTGCCGTATGAACTCGATATCGACAAAGTTACTCGCATGAACAGCGAGAACGTTTTCTCTTTGACCTATGCTCAACTGTGGGAAGCCTTGGGCATACAGGACATTGCCTTCCAAATTGAGGTTAGGACTCTGTTTGACCTGTCAGTCAACATGATTTCAAATTCAAGCCAAGGAAACCAAACCACTTACGAGTTTAGGGTAACTACTCTAAAATCCGGAATGTCCATCTCGGCAAATCTCGTCGGTTACGTGGTGCTCAAAGACTTCGTGGAAAAGGCGATGCCTTCAACAAACTCCAGCGGCGTTGGTTCCTTTTCAGTTAATATTCCAAACTCCCTGAACGGAACAGCGCTTGTGGTGGTTCTCGCAAGAGCACAAGTTAACCCACAAATGGTTTCCTTCAAAACCTATTCTTTCGGCCACAACTCTTTGCCCCCTTTTCCTAATCGGACTTTCACAAGGCTCAGCCCATTAGACTACATCCTAAACGCATCATTAGTTTACTCCACCGCTGAAATCTTAAAGGCGCAAATATTCACTTACAACTACAATTTCAGCCTGACAGAGAAAGCGCATGGAGTTCAAACTGGAGAATACTATATTCCGCATCTGTTGGATTCAAGCCCAATGATAATGGTGCTAACTGGAACCAACGGGTCAACCTCCTTCGCTGAATGGGTGTCATATCCACAGTTGCCCCTTCAGATAGGAGCAAACTTCAACGAAAGCATCGCTGGATCAAAAATCGTTTCGAAAAGCCACATTGTGACCATTAATTCTGCACTCTACGAAGTAGTAACAAAGTGGGGAGGCCAAGCCTAATTGTTCAACCAGAAAGGACAGATCCGAATGATCGAAGCCTTTCTGTCAATTGCAGTGATATTTTCAGCGATGTTAATCTCTGTAACGTTTCCCTCGCCCCCAAATCTTTCTAAACAGAAGCAGTTAGCAAGCCTTGGAACGCAAGCTTTAGTGAATCTTGACTCAAACGGTGTTCTTGGAAACTTTATTGTGCAGGGGAATTGGACGGCTATAAGACAGGCACTGGATGCCTTGCTGCCCGTTGGGATTTCATTTAACCTCACAGTTTACGACGAAGACTTGTCACCAATAAACAATCAGACAATTCAGAACACTGGGTTGCTGGGTCGCGAAACAATTTCAGTTCAATATGTTTGCGCAGCTCAAGCCCAGAACATGCAGTTCTTTCTCCTGCGTTTGCAGTTAGCTTGGAGGGGATAGGAGGCGAGGATGGAAATGAAGCGAAGGAGAAACTCGGGTCAAATTCTTTTGATAGCTGCCTTGGTTATCGCGTCTCTTCTCTTATCGGCTCAACTTTACATCTTGGATGTTGGAAAAATCACAAGCGAGGCCGAATCAGATTCGCTGACCGACTTTGTTCTAGCCTTAAAGCTCGGTTCCAGACATGTTGTCGTAGGTTCTCTTGCAAACATATCGAATGGAGGACAAACCAGCATTCTGGAGTCTAATCTTCTAAGGTGGTCGTCTCTAATCAGCGCGCAGTATCCGTTTGGAAGAAGCACCTTGAACTACGCTTTACGGGAAACTGCTCCATATTCGTCTGGTGCGTGGATAGACTGGGCCACAAACGGCATTGGAGTTTCATCAGCCTACGTCGACTTCACCTACAAACTTTCAGACAGAGAAACCAGCATCAACCAGACATACGTAATGAACATAACAACAACGGTTTTGATTGAAAGCACTTATAAAATCGTGAGCGGAGACACGAAGCAGGTAAACGTCACCATCAATTTATTGAATGAAGCACAGTCTACGCTGGCTGAACAAGTCACAATATATTATAAGGTTTCAAATAGTTGGCTAATTCCAAACGCAACCAACAGCTATGAGATTATCGATTATGGAAATGGCACGTACACAGCATCTTTCAACGCAGACATTCCATCACAAAGTGTGGAAGTGTCAACCCATGTTGTTGATAAAAGAGAAATCTATGTACAAGCCAACGCAACAAGCATACAAATCTGACAATACTCATGCGTTTGAGTTACGCTTATAAGAGTCTGCGGCTTGAAATTTTTGCTTGATTTGGTCTATGTTGCCTGTTCCGTGGAGTAACATTGAATCTTGGGGCTGCAGTGCCTGCGGCTTGTGCTGCAAAGGCTTCGACGTGGTCCTAGATTTTCCCGAGTGGATAAACATCGTAAAAGCCTACGGCGTCGACTACACTCAGCCGGGCATAAGCAGATTCTATTTGAGACGCAAAACTGATGACACATGCGTTTTCCTAGGCTATTATTACGGTAATTGGCTCTGCTCTTTACAGCACATGAAGCCTATAGCATGCAAACTGTGGCCCTTCAAAGTTTTGGACAAACCCACATGGGGAAAACCAAACGAAGCCCTCTTAAATTACAACGGCATGAGACTCTACGTATACGCCGACCCCTCTTGCTTAGGACTACGCTGGGGCAACCCAAATTCAGAGTTCACCTACACCGTGTTGCCTGAATTCGTTGACCTAGCCTTGGGGCAACGCCGAAAACAACACTATTCCACAGCAAGACCGTTCAGTCCTGACGCATGGAAACTGATTTGAACACTTGCCAATGTTTAAAACCAGACTCGTCTCCTAATATGATGACAGGACGAGTTATCTTTGCAGTTACTAAAACAAATAAGGGTCACACGAGTTGAAACGCGACCAAACGATGCATGGTACGACATGAGCCTACGGCAACTGCGAAGCGGCGAAGTGAGCTTCTATCGAGTTCAAGACTTCCTCACAGGCGACTGGTTGTTCAAAACATGCAACGATAAAGAACTTGGAAAATTCTTGGTGAAGGCTGTGAAGTGCCCTCCTGGTTTGCGATTTGCCCAGATCGAAGGAAACACCATGGTTTTTCAGCCCAGTTTAGTCGAAGACATGCTTTACGACGTGGTCTCTCTCACTCAAGCAGACGAAAACGACAAAATCAGCCGAAAACTTGTTTCCACCGTCGAAGAGACCCCAGCCATAATCAAGGAAAACTACGAGGTCAAACACTACGAGGAAGCAACTGGAAAGACGGCGCCGGGAAAAAACCTAGTAACTCTTTGCAGGCGGGGAGATGAAAAGGGAATGATAACTCTTTTTCTACTCGAACGCGCATGGACGCTTTCAACCGTCACGCCAGAAGAGAAACTCAGAGTAATAGAAAAGCAGAGAGCATTGAAGACTAGAACTTCCAAAAAAGAAATAGACACCGGTAAAGTTTGGTCTTGCCCCATATGCGGAAAACAGCACCGTCTTGTGCACATAGAAACAGAGAAAGCCACGAGACACGCCTTAAGAAGGGCATAGCCATAGTTACAGCTGAAGTTTAGCTAAGACTTCTTCAGGTTTGAATTCTTGTCTAGAGCGCACAGACGCTTCCTCCACATAAAGTTGAATGGCATATTTGAGTGCGTCCTCGCTCACTTGAACATAATCTGAATTTGATTGGAAATAGTTGAGAAGTGAAGCCGCACACGCAAAGCGGAGCGCTCGGTCCTCTAAACGAGCTGAGAAAGTCACGAATTCCCGTGGAATCTGCTCAAGAATGGCGTTGCGAGCCTTCTCCACCATTTCGTAGGTTTCAGGTGTAATCAGCACGGGCTTCGGCGAGAAGCGCGCCTTTACCAACGGATGACCAATTTCGATTGCGTGAACCAGCGTCAGATGGTCTCGAATCTGTTTGGCGCCTTTTTCAATGTCGATTTCGCCAAAAACCAGCCGTCTTTGACTTTGCGCGATTTCGACGAAACGCTGTTTAGTGAGCCTATGCAGTCTGCAGAGCATGCGGTCTTCGATGGCGTTGAAGTTTGGATCTTGAACCGTTACTTCATAACCTCTCGCAAACGTAGCTACGTTATAATTGACACTGAAAAAGCTGCCAAACTTGTACGGACCTATGACTTCCCTATGCAGTTCATACCTGATTTCGCCGCGTTCCATTGCTAACTTCAATGGTTCAACCATGCCCTTGTACTTGAACCAATCGTTAAACTCGGGAACAATGAAATTGAAAACTCTACCTTCGTACGCTTTGCCAATTCTGATAAAACGCGCAGGTGTCATCCCTCCAGCGTAACGGTTGCGACCCGGAATGCCATGAGCGAAAATCTTGGCGTCGGGTCTTCCTAGAATCATATCGCGTGTAGAAAAGCTCTTGCCCGTTCCAGGCTCGCCGAATAAGGAAAGATTCCAGCCTGTGCGCATGCCCGTTTTTCCATTTTCATGAACGATTTCCATGTCTGCCAAACCGTATTGCTGAGTGATGCTGAGCATGCTGTCAAAGTACAGAACAGACCCAAACAGTTTCATGAGGTAATCAGCCAAAGCAGACACTGAGAAAGCCTTCCCAAATCGAATTGTAGCGTCGAGACGAGTCTTCAAAAGAGTACTCATGTATTCGCCGAGTGTGGTGTCCAGCTTTTCAATTTCCTGTCGTTCCAAACCAACGTAATCGACCTCACCCACTTCCGCCGAAACAACTGTCGGAGAGACAGGAACTTGAGGCTTCGCAGGCTCAGGCGGAGCGACGCCCAGCTCTGACTGAACAAGAGGGGAGACTTCCTCCAATATTCTCCATTCTTGGTAGCCATCGCCGTGGTAAGAAACAACGGCAATCTTCAATCTTTCAAGTTCACTAACAACAGGCGCAGGGTCAATGTGATGTCTCAGACTGACGGTGATGTCCTTCAAATTGCAGCCTTTGCCAGCTTCGAGAAGAACCTTCAAAACGTCTAATCCATTTTTTCCATATTTTTTCCTAATCTGTCGAAGACTGCTTTCAATTGCTTTCCATGAACCTTCAAGCAGTAAGGTGCCTTCTTCAAATGTGTAGTGCTTGCCCCTGAACACCATCCATTCGCGCGGCTTGTAAGTGTCAAAAATCTCCTTCAGACGCACATCATTAATCGCAGATGCGATTTCGAAAGCAGCTTGGTCCTCGTCGATGCTCCAACAATCTTCAAAGCGTTCAAGATATGGGACAGTAAGTTTTCTGCCGACTTCAAAAAGCCGATCACGTGAAAAGGCTCGCTTCAAGAGGATTTTTCGTTCAACAACTTTGTCGTCCGCGGTCACCCAGCAGTCTCCTCGCAGGCAAGTTTATTCTCTATTTGACTCGAAACAGACGGCGAGTTCAACAGCTGTCTTAATGTTTCTTTCAATTTCACTCATAGTCGGCTCTATAGCTCTGTACGTTTCCGTGTTTTTTCCTTGATGGTTTCGTATGCAGATCAGATATGTTGGAAATGCAACTGTGCGAAAAGTGTCGAGGCATTGCATTGTCTGTTCCCTGTTTTCTTTACTATATCGTGCGTGAACTCGAGAAAATTCCACTCGGCTGCCATGCTTGCTCTTCATTTTTTCTGACAGTTTTTCAAATAATGGCTTCTGCTTCTCACAGCCACTGCATTTTTCTCTTGAGACTGCGATGACATAGGCCACTCCAAATTTCTTAACAAAGAAATTAGTGAATTCCATGCGTTTATCATCAAGCGTCTTTTTGAGTTCGGAGAAATCAAGAAGTTTAACAGGCATATGGAAACATAAACTTGGGATTTGCTTAAATGTTTTCTTAAGCCGAAGCGTACGCCCTGATCAGCGCTTCTCCTTGACTTTGACTTATCCACTCTTTAGCTCTTAGTTCTTCCACGCCTTTCACCAATGTTTCCTTGAAGTTCTGTCTGGCCAAAATGTTAGATGAAGCGGCTGATTGAAGTAGACTTTCACTGAAGACTTTATCGGACTTCGTTTTTTCTTCAAAAACAGTATCGAGCATTTTGCTCAAAGCCTTAGACCTTGGCTGCAAGAAGAAGGTGAGCGTGGAACTTGGTCTAAGACTTCTTATGGTTTTTTGCAGTGTTTTGACGATCCCTTCAGGGCTCGTCACTTTGAAAGGTGGAAAGACTTGGAATTGAGTCTTCATACCAGCTTGATAGCAAATGAAGTAGAGGGGTAAGCAAAGAAGAGTGGCATCCTCAGGCTTCCAGAGTATGGCTAACTTTTTTATTTCTCCTTCTTGCGTCTGCTTTCGCTCCATAAGGTTCTCAATCTGATTTGCAATTTGGATGGTCGCCTGTCTTAGTTTCGCAATTTCCGTTTGCTTCGCTTCGATGTTTCTATTCCGCAGGATTTCAATGTCTAAGATTTTATTTTTCTCTTGGTCGATCAACGCTTGAAAACCATACCTTAACTTTTCTGTGTCAGACTCTTTTTGCTTGCGAGTCTTTTCGATAAACTCTGAAAGGACTCGTATCCTCGACTTTACCTCTTCAATTCTGTTCTCGTAAACACGGATTCGATGTTCCCAGACGGTTTCGCCGATCTTGTCGCGTCTTCTCTTGCGAGTTTCTCGCTTTTTCAGGTATTCAGCTTTGCTCAGCTCGAGTCTTTGCAGCTCGCGTTCACGCCGTTCTCGTTCTCTTTCCTTTGCCCTTGACTCGTTGTCCGCGATTCTGTTCATCTTCGCCATCCTGGCGTCTCGTTCTTTCAGAAGTCGGTCAATCCTCTTCTCGACGGCTGGGCGAAACTTGGAGATTTCAAGTTCATAAGCTTCGCGGGTCAATTCGATTTCTTTGAGAATCATTTGTTCATGGAACTTCGCGGTCTGGTCCAAAAGGTTTCTCGCATATTCTAGGCCCTTCATTTCTGTTTGAATCTGCCTACAGAGACTTGGCAATTGCTTGGCGCTTTCAATCGCAGTCTGTTGATCTATTTTGGGTGACGCCATAACTATCGTGTCATTTGCCTTTAGCTCCAGGGAAGACGTCTCTTTCACATATTCAAAAACTGCTGACAATAATTCCTTATCTGTTATGAAAGAGCCTATCTGGGTGTCCTCGGTTCTGGCAAAATCATTAAACGTTCTCTCATGTTTCTTAAGGGCACTCCAAAATTGCTCCCGAACTGAAGCGCCGCGTTCAATTTCATCTAGAAAACCCCTAAGATCGGGCAACACCTGAGAAGCGATGGTGGAGGAAAAAAAACCTAGCCCGTCTATAATCAAAGATCCGTCTTCCCAAGGAATTGCCCACAGTGGATAGTGTAGTTTGGACACAAAAGATGTCTTCTTGGGTGTTGTTTCAAGTAGACCCCTTTTCTTACGCTTTGCTTCGGCCAAAAGCAGAATGGCAGCTAGTTCCATGTTTGAGCCAAAGGCTTGGGCTCCTTCTTCAGATGGAACAGCGAAGGGCAGAATCAGACTGACCGTGGGCATGACTTAGCTTCCACAACCCAAATTGAGTTTTCGATTATTAATCTTTATCAAAAGCAAGATGGACATTCTAGGCAAGATACTTCTCTCTCAACTATTTGGAGTCAGATATTCACGGAATATTGAAGACTAGAGGGGATAGGTCTTTCCAAGCCTAAGTTCGATTCCCGCAAGAGTTAGGAAGATGGTTTTCTATTTGAAGAGGAAAGAGAGTGATTTCTCAACAAAAACGGGGTCTAATTTTTCATAGGCTTCCATGCTGCCGACATCGTACCAGAAAGCATCAGATAAGTAACCATAAACAGGCTTGCCGCTCTGAACAAGACATGGAATCACATCTTTCATGAGGTCGGCTCCATTCTTCTTCGGGAACAATTCTTCGATGACCGAGAGCACTTCGCCTTCAAGAACCATTATTCCGACGCTAACAGGTTTTTCCAACTTTGGTTTTTCCACAAATCCTAGGATTTTGCCTTTTTTATCAAGATCGGCTAATCCTACTCTCACCGTGAAACCCGATGCCAAGGCAACGGTTGCCACAGCCTTCTTGCGCTCATGAAAATCCAGTAATTTCTTCAGATGCATAGTGGTAACAATGTCACCATAATAAACAAGCAACCTGTCGTTGGTGCTCGTAACGCCATGTTTGAAAGTATTTAGCACCGAACCCGCTGTGCCTTTAAACTTGGGTACATCTCGCACGTAGGAGACTTTGACTCCGAACCTAGAGCCATCATCAAAGTAGTTGACAATTTGCTCCGCTTTATAGTCCACAAGAAAAGCTAAGTCGACGACTCCGTGAAACTTGAGCAGACGAACAACATATTCAAGCAGGGGCTTCTGTCTTACACCAATGGGGATTAAGGCTTTCTGAAAATAATATGTGATTGGACGCAGCCTTGTGCCTGTTCCTCCGCACAGAATTAAGCCCTTAGCATTTTTCACCCAGATTCACCATTAATCAAAAAAGGATGACTTGAAGAAGTGAAACAGGCGGATTTCGGTTATCATTTCTTTTTCTCTTTTTCTTCCGCCTTTTCCTCTTCTGCTTTTGCCTCTTCTTTCTTTTCTTCGGCTTCAATTTCCTCTATGGGCTTTGGAGGCGGTGTTGTGGCCATTGTCCAGCCGATCCATGCACCGATTCCGAGAACTGCAACAAGCGCGATCAGAACTGGAATTGCAACGAGCCAAGTTATCGCATGATACTTGAAAGCCAGATAGTTGGCACTACTGATTTGCCATCCTACCATCCTTGCAATCTCGACCGGGAAGAACAATACCGCGATATATCCAATTATGACAACGATGCAGACGAGGAAGATTAGTCCGCCTATCGCTTGATCTTTGCTCACTATTTTTTCACCACCAAATTAGCAATGTTTAGAAAACAACCTTTTAATAAGGTTTACCGTCAAAATCAGACGGTTCCTTCTTCCCATGAGGCAATGTACTTCTTTTGTTCAGGGGTGAGAATGTCGATTTTCACACTCATAGACTTCAGCTTTAGCGTTGCCACAGTGTCGTCAATCTTCTTTGGGACATCGTAGACTTTAGGCTCAAGTTTCCGAGTCTTCATCAAGTATTCAACACAAAGCGCTTGATTGGCGAAGGACATGTCCATAACCTCTGACGGGTGTCCCTCAGCTGATGCTAAGTTGACCAGTCTGCCTTCGGCCAACAGGTAGAGTTTCCTTCCGCTTCTTAGACTGTACTCTTCAAGGTTTGGTCGAAGTGTTCGTTTTGCTGTCGCAAGGCTTTCGAGGTCGGGAATGTTGATTTCAACATTGAAGTGTCCACTGTTGGCAAGTATTGCGCCGTTTTTCATTTTCACCATATGTTCTTTTCTGATCACGCTGGTGTTTCCGGTGATCGTTACGAAGATGTCGCCTATCTTTGCAGTTTCATTCATCGGCATCACTTTGAAGCCGTCCATAATAGCTTCCAAAGCCTTAACAGGATTCACCTCGGTTACTATGACGTGTGCGCCCATGCCGCGAGCGCGATTCGCCAAGCCTCGCCCACACCATCCATAGCCGCAGACGACGAAGTTTTTTCCCGCCAATAAGATGCTGGTAGCGCGAAGCAAGCCGTCGATTGTGCTCTGTCCAGTGCCGTAGCGGTTGTCGAAGAGGAATTTTGTGTAGGCGTCGTTCACGGCGATTATGGGATATTTTAGAGCCTTCGCCTTTTCCATGGCTCGCAAGCGCACTACGCCAGTCGTTGTTTCTTCGGTCCCGCCTTTGATTTTTTCTAGAGTTTCTGTTCTTTTGGCGTGTATGGTGCCTATTAGGTCGGCTCCATCGTCGAGGGTAATTAAAGGGCTGTGATCGAGGACCTTATTGACGCACCAGTAGTATTCGTCTGGAGTCTCGCCTCTCCATGCATAGACGTTGACATCCATCTTTGCCAAAGCCGCCGCAACCTCGTCTTGAGTGGAAAGAGGGTTAGAGCCGCAGAGAGCCACCTTTGCTCCTCCAACTCTGAGTGTCTGAATTAGAACCGCTGTTTCTTTCGTGACATGTAGGCAGGCGCCGAGCACAGCGCCCTTCAGAGGCTTTTCCTTTTCAAACCTTTGCTTGATTTGACCAAGAACGGGCATGTGTATAGAGGCCCAGTCTATGAGCAAATTGCCTTGTTCCGCCAACACTGTGTTTTTCACTTTAAATTCCAATTTGTTCTTCACCGTTCCACGTCACTTGATGAATACACGAAATATTTATATTTTTTTGCTTCTGATAATAGAATGGTGTAAAATTGCCCATTTGAGATCGTTTTATTTGATTTGGAGGTTGCTGAAATGGACACGCATGACACGTTAGCGTTGGAGATGCTTCAAAGAGACAGTCGAACGTCGCTTACTGAAATCGGTGAGAAAGCAGGTTTGTCTCGTTTCGCAGTTAGAGAGAGAGTGAAGAAGCTTTTTCAAAACCGTGTTATTTTGGGGCCAACCATCATTGTGGATCCTGCACTTGTTGGCTTCAAGCGAACAGTATTCTTCGAGTTCAAGACTAATCCACATGAGCCTTGGCTTGCGAAACTGTTGGAGAAGAACCCTGCATGTGACCTGCTGGATGGAATCGCGGGTGAATACTCGCTTTTTGGCAGATTCAGATTCACCGACGACGAACACTTAAGCCGAGTCTTGAAGATAGTTGACGACGCTATGGGCAAGAGCCACTTCAAAAAGTACCGGGTCGTAAACGCCATCAGAATCTTCAAAGAGGCAGGCGTCGCTTTCAAGCCGCGGACGGAAAGAGAAAGGTTGGAACTGGATGAAGTCGACTTTAAGATCTTGGAAGTTCTGCTGAATCAGACGGAATTCGTTAAGGCACCATTGCCTCTCTCCACAGTGGAACTCAGTCGTTTGCTGCATCGTCTCGGGTTGGAAATATCTCAGCCCGCTGTTTTCAATAGGTTGTCGAAATTGGAGAAAAAGAGTGTCATTCTTCGACACAGTGTTAGAGTTGATTATTCAAGGCTTGGTTTACGCTCGAAGTTCATAGTAAGAGTCAAGGCGAATCCTAACGTTTACGACGTTGTTGCCCAAGAGGTTTCAGCGTCAATGGCTGAGATTTCTGATCTTTATCGAACGGGTGAGGAATACGGTTTGCTGGCTGTTTTGAGGGTGAGAGACGTTTCAGAATACAATTCCTTTTTGCTGAAACTTTACAACTCAAGGGACATTCTGGACACTTATACAACCTTGGTTTTGGAGGAGCGGAAGAATTCACCTTTGTCATTCCAGAAAGATTAGGCGAACGGTGTTGTTTCTTGCACAAAGGTTTAATTTTGCAGCGTCCCAGCTTAAATGCACATAAACATGGGTTGTGTCTAATTGAGGGAACCTTTCGCCAAATTTGTCAAAGCCGAGCTGGAGCCTGACACTCTGCTGATTACATGTGGGCTACCGGGAACTTGGAAAACAGAGACCTCAGAGGAAATCTCAAAGATCAAGGGATACCCCATTCTTAGAAGCGATTTGATTCGGCTGGAAGTCCTCAAGAATGAAGATGTCTTTGATCAAAAAGTTGCGTCCAACATGAACAAACGGTTGTCTGTATACGACGAGTTGTTTCACCGGGCAGACGATCTCGCACAGAAGAGTAGGAAAGGTTTAATTTTAGATGCCACTTTTGTAACCCAAGAACTGCGAAGACGCGCCGCTGAGATTGCTGCAAAGCACAACATGACTTTTATCATACTTCAAACCCACTGCTCTGAAGAAGCGTCACTCGCGAGGATTTTAAGAAGGACCAAAGAAAACTATGAGTCAAACGCCCTAACCAAAGAAGCTTATTTGAACAACAAGAAAAAGTTTGAACCAGTCAACTTGGACGATTTGAAAAAGAGACATCCACAACTCAAAATAGTGCACTTAACAGTCGACACAGAGTACGACCCTCCTGAGAAATGGTACATAATCTGGATTGAAAAAAGGTAAATGGACCCCGTTTCATCATGAAAATAGATTTGCATATTCATTCAAAAAGTTGTTCTGACGGAAACCTGAGCGTTGAAGAACTTATCGGAGAAGCCAAGATCAGAAAAATCGGGTTATTGTCAATCACAGACCACGACTCGATTGGCTGTCAAAGTAAAGCCATGGCTTTGGCGAGGAACAATGGGATCCGTTATATTTCTGGAGTGGAATTGAACGTAACCTTCTCGCACTCCAAATATCACGAGGGCAAATCAATATCGTTAGATTTCTTGGGCTACCAATTTGACATAGAGAACAAAGGGTTGAAAGAGAAGCTTCAGGTGATGGCAGAGTATCGAGAGGAACGGGCGGCCAAGATTCTGAACAACATCAACACGGAATTTGAGAAAGAAGGCATCGAAAAGCTAACGAAAGATGACTGGAGGAAGATTCAGGAATCCGTTGATGGAGTGCTTGGGAGACCTCATATAGCAGATTATTTGGTGAAAAAGGGAATAGTCAGAAACAGGCAAGAGGCTTTTGATAAATACCTTGTGAAGTGTGATGTTCCCAAGTATCCTCTTCACGTTGATGAGGCGTCGAGGCTGGTGAAGAATGCTGGAGGATTAATAGCGTTGGCTCATCCCAACGATCCCCATGGAACCTCGTTAGTGACGCTGACCAAGTCGCTGCCTGAACAGACAGAGATAATAGAAGAGTCGATGCTAACACACATCGATGGCATAGAGTGTTGGCACTCTAGAAACGACGCCCAAACAACGAATCATTACATAAAGTTTGCAAAAAAACATAAACTAATCATGACTGGAGGAAGCGATTGTCATCAAAAGCCAATCCTTATTGGAACGTTGAAAATTCCCGAATACATAGCTCAGCAATTCAACTTTGAGTAAACTTCTCCTGATTAAAGAGACTTCTTGATTTCGGAATTAACATTGGCACCTTTTTCTTATAATCCACATATTCTTTGCCGAATTCTTTAATCAGCTCTTTTTCCTCTTTCCTTGAGATAAAATAAATGAGTACAACCATCAAGGGAGTCAAGACTAAAGAATACCATGCGGACAATAGAAAGGAATTCCCCACATGTGCTAATAATCCGCCAAGATATTGTGGATGTCTTACGATGGAATAACCTCCTGTGGTAACAATTTTCTCGGTCCTATGCGTTTCTGCTACTTTTAGGGTTGTCTCTTTTACACTCTTCATTCCAAGCCAAGCGCCTAGTACATAGAAAGGTGTACAAATGATCAGGTGAAGCAAGGGAATTGAGAAATTGACAAACGGGACAAAGACTGATGGGTTTTGGAGAATTGGAACAGTGAATCTGGGCTGAGGTGAAAACCAGATTCCCATCCAAAAGAAGAAGAACCCCCATCCAGAAATGATACCATAAATCTCACCAATCTTAGTTCCTTTCTCCTTCCCGTACCTGTTTTGAAGTTTTATGTGCTCAACTGACAAAAAATGAAGCGGTGTTACAGCAATCGCACCTAATACGGAAAGGAAAAACCAAATATACGTTTTTGACACCTTTGGATTTCAATAGCTTTTATCAAGTTTAAATCATTCTATGTGCGCATCTTTTTCGATTTTCGAGCCAATTAAAGAATCTTTGCATATGTGAAGGCTAGTTTGAAGTATGCCTTTGCTTCTTTCGTGGCTGCGGTCTTTTCCTCACTACCTATGTTGGGGTCTTCAAGTTTGAAACTGGTGACTTTTCCTCGCACGTAGGCGCGGTAACACTTGTAGAAGGGAAGAAGTTTCGTCAACTCTTGGTCTCCAGAATATTTGACATATCTTTCAACAAAGAAGTTAGACAGATCGGTTCGTGCTTTGAAGTCTAAGTCCATGGCTAAGAAGGCAACGTCGGCGGCAACATCAGAATACCTGAATCTTTCGTTGAATTCTATCGCGTCGAAAATGTAGATTCGATCTGTAACAAAAATGTTACCCGAATGGATGTCTCCGTGACAATCTCTGACTCGATCTTCAGCCATTCTCTTCTCAAGAAAGGGCTGATTTTTCTTCATAAAATCTTCAATTCTCTCACAGATTAACTTGAAATCTTTCATGGAGATTGTCTTGCCGATATAATTCCGAGTCTGCTCGAAATTTTCCTTCCAATTGGTTTCTATTGTCGCCAAGGAGCCGAACTCGCTTATTCTAGTGTTCGTTTCTGCTTTTGAATGGAATTCCGCGATGATTTTTGCTATTCTGTCAATGAGTTCATTATCCACCTTTTTCTCTTCGAGAAGCTTGTTCATCATTTTTTCTTGAGGTATTCTCTTCATCTTTACAGCGTATTCAACGATTTCTCCTTCGCCTTTTATCTTGATAATGTTTGATCTGTTGATGGGAGCAACCTCGAGGTACATATCTCCGCACAGTCGTCTGTTGAGCTCCAACTCTTTTTCGCAGAAGAAACGTCTCTTTTCAAGGGTTGTGAAGTCAAGGAATCCAAGATCTACAGCCTTCTTCACCTTGTAGACAAAGTTTCTGGTTAGAAAAACGAAGGATATGTGGGTCTGGATTAACTCAATTTGACCTGGTTCCTCATCATAAGCCTCAGGCTTCATCAGAGCTTCCACAATTTGCTTTTGAACCGACATTTATTGAATCTGCTTCCTTTAGGGCGTTTTGCAGTTCTTCTCCGTTGTGGATAAAACTTCAATGAGTCATTTAGGGATATCTCTGGCTGGGTTCCTCTAAACCGCAAAGTACGCGTGGGACGCAGATTTCAAGATTTTTTCTAGAGATGAAGCAACTTTTCACCTAAAGCGTGCAACTACAAAAAGGACTGCAACGAGTAGAATCAGCACGAGTATTATTATTGGAAGGAGAGTGGTTGTTAGCATGGCGATTATGATGGCGACGTAGTCTTTCCAGCTGAGACGTTGCTCTTCCTTGTTTTCCTTTTCAGTCAACTTTTTGTTTCAAGGCTCCCGTAATCGATTTCGTACAATCTTTCGCCTTTCTCAAAGTCTATTTCGTAATGGCACGCTGTCAAGTGTCCTTTGGTTCTTTCAAAGAGCGGCGGCACTACGCGCTTGCATTTATCAGTCATATATGGGCAACGCGGGTGAAAACGGCAGCCAGACGGAATGTTAACAGGGCTGGGGACATCGCCGGGCAGCAATGCTTCCTTTTTCTCAGCTTCAGGATCTGGTACTGGAATGGCAGCCATCAAGTGATAAGTGTACGGATGCTGTGGTTGATCATACACTTCGTCTTTGTCTGCAACCTCGACGAGTATGCCTAAGTACATTACTCCGACCCTGTTACTCATGTGGTGAACGACGGCTAAGTTGTGAGAAATGAACATGTAAGTCAGGTCAAGTTTGGTTTGAAGCTCCTTCAAGAGGTTCAGAACTGAGGCTTGAACTGAAGCGTCGAGGAATGAAGTGGGCTCATCTAGTATTATGAATTCTGGGTTGACGGCTAACACTCGTGCTACGGCTATTCTTTGTCTTTGGCCACCGCTGAATTCGTGTGGGAACCTGTAAAGATGTTCTTCGCTTAATCCGACTATGTTGAGGAGTTCCAGAGACTTACCTTGCGCCTCAGTCCTGCTCAACTTGATGCCGTGGACCAGCATTGCCTCCCTCAACATGGAATTTACAGTCTGTCGAGGATCAAGAGAAGCGTACGGGTCTTGGAAGATTATCTGCATTTTCCGGCGTACGTCTCTTAGCTGCCTTCTCTTAGCCTTAGTTACGTTGATGTCTTCAAAAAAGACTTCTCCTGAAGTCGGCGGAATCAACCGCAGGACACTTCTAGCCACAGTTGTCTTACCAGAGCCTGATTCTCCGACAAGCCCAACAGTTTCTCCTTTACTAACAGTAAAGCTTACGCCGTCAACCGCCTTTACGTATCCAACTGTTCTCTGAACGAGTCCGCTCTTGATGGGAAACCAAGTTTTGAGGTCTTTAATGGTCAATAGCTCCATTTGTCTTTCCACCTCAGAAATATAGGTAGCAAGCCACTTCATGATCTTTTTCGATCTCTTCAAGTGGAGGAGAAGCTTTGACGCAAATGTCCATTGCGAAGGGGCAACGTGGATGAAAGCGACAGCCAGAAGGCGGATCAATCATGTCGGGCACAGTTCCGGGGATAGTCTTCAGTGATGCCGTAGGCTTTTTCACGTTTGGAATGGCTTTCATCAACAACTGCGTGTATGGATGAAGTGGCGATCTGAAAACCTCTCGGGTTGAAGAAACCTCAGCAACTTCACCCGCGTACATGACAGCAATTCTATCCGCTATCTCGGCAGCTACAGCGAGGTCGTGTGTAATCATTATAGTTGACGCATCAATTGTGTCTCTCAGCTCCCTCAGAAGATGAAGTA
>Ga0315268_10003759_pt1 | contig 16626 bp, 16 predicted proteins | sample C1_top_MG_FD_204535 | JGI IMG/M metagenome (GOLD analysis project Ga0315268, IMG submission 204535) | Sediment microbial communities from Yellowstone Lake, YNP, Wyoming, USA - C1_top | ecosystem: Environmental > Aquatic > Freshwater > Lake > Sediment | place: USA: Wyoming | collected 2017-08-01
TATATGCGGAGGATAGAACTCGCGCTCTGCTATCAAGATCTTTTCCATATCGACCGCATCTTAACTATGCTTGAAAGTTGTCGGCTTCAATCTGTGGATATATTAAAAAATTTCGAAGTTTAGCATAAACAGTCTGTTCTAGCTCTGGGCGTATGTGACCAGCCAAAGAACGGCATGATCTTGCGCAAGGCTTTTTATTCAATCTGGTTATCAAATGCAGTTAGTTTCCAGCTATCTGGAAGAGGGTTTCACATTGAGTGAAGGAAAACGCTTTGTTGTTGGGAATGTCGGAGCCAGCAAAGTGTATGCGTCGAGTGACGAGGGAGTGGAGAAGATCCTCGCAGACCGATCTACTGGTACTCAAAATCTCGTGGTTGGCATATATGTATGCAATGCCCATTCCACACTCGAAATGCATTATCACAAAGTCGAAGAATTCATTTACATTCTGTACGGAACCGGCGTAGTAAGAGATCCTAACGGCAGAGAATACAAGATCGGGCCTGAATCGACAATATACTGTGCGGCGGGATCTGATGGCGCCCATGAGTTTGAGAATACGGGGGATGTTCCGATGGCGCTCCTCTTTGCACATCCAGCTCCAGAAGATCCCGAAATGATCTCACTAAGGAAAAAGAAATAGTCACTGCACATGAATGTCTATCCTTTGGCGATAGGCTTCAAATGGAAAACGGAAATTGGAAAAATGACGAATACTAGAGAGAGTGAGCATATGAGTGATGAACTTAGAGTTTTCGTCGGCAAATCCAGTGGGATCTTGAGGGGAATCTCGCTAAGGCAAGAAATCCTTCGCTGATTATGGTACACGCTTTCAGACCGCCTGAAAAGCAAATTGGTGAATTCCGTAAAGTTTTCGGAATTAACCAGAAAGTTTCTATACATTCTGCCTGTGTAGAGTGCTACTATGCAAAGTATTCCTGAGATCGGCATACGCGAATTCAAGAAGTTTAGTCTTAGAGGCGCAAGTATAATCGACGGTTTTCCAAGTGTCGGTTCTATAAACGCGATCGTAGCCACCTACCTCGTGAGTTCTCTGAACCTCGATCAAATAGCGGCCCTAGATTCTGAAGATTTTCCACCGATCTCTATGATCTATGATTCAAAACCAAAGTTTCCTGCCAGGATCTATGCCCGATCAGATTTAGCCGATTTCGTAGCTGAGTTCGCACCACACGCCCGACTATTCAGATCTATCGCAAGGGCTATGATCGAATGGGGCAAGCAGAATCAATGCGTCAGGATAGTCACATCCCTAGGTGTCCCATATGGCACGGGGGAAGCTGTTCCCGAGGTCTATTCAGTTGCTAGCACTGAACAAGGAAGAAAACTCTTAGAAAAGGCGGGAGTTCCACAGGTTAAAATGGGCATCATTCCTGGCATAGCTGGAGTGCTTCTGAACGAAGGAAGATGGAACCAGTTCGAAGTTATTGCGCTGGTTACCCAGACCAGAGACGATGTGCCAGATGCGAGAGCTGCTGCAAGGATCTTGGAAACTATGGTGAAACTCCTTCCGAGTCTTCATATAGACTTGAAGCCTTTATACCAGGAAGCTGAAAAAATCGAATCGGCCCTCAAGACTTTGAGGCAGCAGACAAAACCGATGGAGGAATCGATCAGTCGAGTCTACGGTTAATGTTATGTTCGAGGGCATGATGGATTTGGAAGTGTCGAATCTATCATGGTGACGGATTTTCGAGGAGTTGGTGGCGATACTACGGTTCAGAAACGGCTTAGTAATAATCGAGTGGAAGCGAGAGTATGAGCTTACCATCATGCCGGCATCATTAAGAGACCTTTAGACGAGAGACCAGAACGAAATTGAAACGCTATAAGTCAATGTCCGTTTTTCAGAGGCTCGAATACGCCTCGATGCAGGAAATGTGGGTTTTGTAGCGACCCAAGTTCTGAGTTTAACTTTATCCAGACACTGTTACGAATTGTCTGCATTCAGCGCAGAAATAGATACTTTGTGACAAGGTCTCGCGAGAATAGAGAGCCATTGCTTTGCCACATTTCGGGCATATCGGGCCCCTGGGAGCCAAAGTTGCCTTTACTTCAATAGTTGACAGATTTCTTTCTCTAGACATAGAACCGAAACCGTTCCCATAATCCGACAAGGAGCATAATCAAAGCGACAAATGGCATAGCCGCTAACAGTCCAACCATTTTGAAGATTCGTTCAATCATTTTTCTCAGACCACCTTAGTTGAGTCATAACCGATCGTTGCTGTAAAGCGCACTTAGGGCTTCACATGTGTTACAGAGCTACAGGTCGGACTAACCTAATCTAATACCGCCGAAGTTACACTACGAATTGAATCCTTGATAGTTACTTTCACTCTCCTCTCTAAGTTATCTGTTGAATTGAACCATCTGTCATTCGTGAGGAAAATTGTGCAGTTCAGGATGTGACGTTTGCCAACAGATTCTGTCGAGTTTGAATCATCCTTTATGGTTTTGTAGGCTATGCCGACGTGTTGGTTCGGATCCGCGGGTCGTTAGACGTCATCTTAACGGATTAGTTGAGAAGGGGAAGGTTAAGACAAGGAAGATTGGTGGAATGATCTTCTACGAAAGATGATTGCGCAAGTTGCCTCATGCTGAAAACCTATGCTACCAGTTGAAAAGGAAAGAGAAATGCGAGGAGACCCTAAGAACCCGTGTCAAACGGCATAAAAGGAAGAACTATCGCTATGATAGGAGATACAGTCGAGTCTATACTTAGATCAGACCATTGATACCAATGGCTCTGCTGATTATCTCAAACAGAAATGAGCCTACTGTGCGTGTCACATTAGGGCAGTTTCTTGTCTTAGAAGACGTAATTGTTTCGATTTGTAAAGAAATTGGTGTCTTAGGCTGAAATAACTATATCTCCAATCTAACTCCAACTTACTTCTGTCCTCGAAAAGATTCGCGTCAGCTCGTGTTGATCTTGGTGAACAACCTGGAAATGTTTGATCAGGTCCTATTGCAGTCTGTCGAAGGAAGCCTAGTGAAGATACTGGGTGAAAAAGGTGGAGAAACAGTGTTGCAGCAACTGGAAAAACGATACTTTCTGAAAAAGGAGGACATCGCTTCAAGACTGGAAGAGTTCGCCCGGGCGCTTGAGACCATGCTAGGGCGTGAAGGTGCATCTATTGTTGAAAACTTCATAATGAGAGAATTCTACTTGAGACTCGGGTTGACTTACGAATACAAGGGAAACCCACCTAGTTTGGCTGAGTACGTCAGGGAAGCAAGGAACAGGTTGAACGTGTCTCACAGCCGGTAGTGGCCTACTAATCTTGCATATCTTTTTCTTACGGGGTAGATTGGTTGGTCACTCGTAAACATCAAAGGTTGTGTATGATCGCTGAAGGAATGGGAAAAGTCTTAAGCATATGTATAACATGGTAGACCGCGGCACAGCGTGAATGGGTCAGATCGATAGACGTGAATCGACGGATGTGGGGCAGTAGTCTAGCTTGGTCTGGGGCTGGTAGCCCGCCAAGAGGATTCCAGAGCAGATTCGTCTGCGGGGAACCTGGGGAGCTATGCCCGGAACGCTGGCGATCGCGGGTTCAAAATGGTTCCAAACAACCATGACAATCCCGTCTGCCCCACCACTAAATGCAATCTCGGTAGCATCCATGTGCACAAAGCCTCACTCAACCTTTGTAACTTTGCCTTGGGAAAAACGCCTCTTTTCGAAGATTGCCAAAGACGTGATGAGCAACGCTACCGTAGCCACCTCGATGGGTGTCTGCACCTCAGGTACGACCACCCCACTTCTGTTGTCATCGACAGCTTGCACTGCGTAGGGTCCATAGTAACCTACCGTCGAGTTAAGTCAACGAGGAGACTCACAAAGCAGCGTTTCGGAATACGGATATATCGAGGGTTGCGTAACAACTAGACAGATCACAAGGGGTCTCCGAGCTATGGCAAAGGTAAAAGTATCTCAACTTGTGACAGACTTTGCTATCAAGAATGATGAAATCGATGTCGGAAAGGAAGCTACGATACGTGAGGTCATCGAGATTCTGAACAGGAAGTACCAGAAGTTCAAAGAATACTTGATTGATCCGAAGACTGGTGAGCTTCAGTACGGGATTCTAGTGGCCCTCAATCAGAAAGATGTTCGTAGCCTAAAGGGACTGGACACGTCGGTTCATGAAGGAGATTCTGTGAGTTTCTATCCACCGATATCGGGTGGATGATGTCGACTTTACCGGTTTTGGTTTGAATACGGCAGACAGGATAACGAGTGCACCGGGCGGCAGATTTGCATTTCGTAGCAGGAGTCTCGAAGATTCTATGCCCTCGATAAGCATACTCCCTTAGATTCTCACTGTTCAAGAATGGCAATTGCGCGTATGGGGGATCCAGTGCATCCTCTGAGCTTTAGTGGGACCCCAACGTAGAGAAATCTCTTGCTTGCCACCTTGTCCAAGTTTGCGAGGTGCTCTGTGTTCAACATTTCTTTTTCTACACAGACCTTATGAGCTTCGCAGTTCCAGTCGTCGGGTTGGTCTATGCTAGGGGTGTCGACGCCCACGTTTCTTGCTCCCTTCTCCCAAAGCCAGAGCATCGCTTCTCTCTTCAGCCCCGGATAATCCGTCGCGTAGGCGGGTGACCCATATCGCTTGTTGTAGTGACCCGTGTAGAGTAGGACTGTGTCTCCTCTCTTGATCTCACTCTTTGACTTCTTCAAGGCTTCTTGTAGATGCTCCGTAGTTATCCAAGCTTTTGCTGGAAGGTGTGAGAGATCCAAACATATGCCTTCCGTGCAAACCCATTCAAGTGGAATCTGGTCGATTGACTTGTCCTTTGGATCTTGGCCGTACTCGTTGAGAGCGTCCACATGCGTTCCACCGTGATCGCTCATGAGAATTCCCATGGCTCTGAAAGTGTACTTGAATCCCATAGAGGCTGTATCAGCATGTGATTCATACGGAAATATTCGCGTTTTCAGATGTGCTGTATAGACAGGCATATCATTGTAGATGTCTTGAGAAAGATCAACAATCGTTCTTGCCATAATGACAACTCCTACGAGATTAATCTTCTGAGTTTAGATAAAAGTCTTCTCAAAGGGAAGTCATGATAGGCGGTCGTTTAATGAAGTTGAAAGTGACTCCTAGACGCAAAAAGTCGGTTGTCAATCGCTAATACTCTGGTCAGTCGATAGTGAAGTGCGTACCGGCCTTTCCACCTATGGACTCACAGATTTTGTCGGGGGAGGTGATTATCGCTTCTGTTCCCCCCTTCTCAAGATATTCTACCACGGCTTCTATCTTAGGTCTCATGCTTCCCGGGGCGAAGTGACCCTGTCCTAGGTAGGCTCGCGCTTGCTTCAGATTCGCATAATCCAGATTCTTCTGATTGGGCTTGTTGTAGTTAAGAGCAACTTTTTCGACGGTTGTGGATATCAGAAAGAGATCAGCTTGAAGTGCTGTTGCCAAGAGGCTCGAAGAGAAGTCCTTATCTACAACAGCTTCAACGCCATACAATTCTCCATCTGCCTCACGTGCTACTGGTATGCCTCCGCCTCCTGCAGCTATAACAACACAATCGAGTTTGATTAGCGACTTGACCGAGTCAAGCTCCAAGATCTCCTCGGGCTTGGGAGACGGTACGACCCTTCGGTATCCTCGCGATGAATCTTCAACAACTGTCCATCCCTCACGGGCTTTGTACTCTTCAGCTCTCTCCTTTGTGAAGAATGGCCCGATGGGTTTGGTCGGGTTCTTGAATGCGGGGTCGTTGGGATCGACAAGTACTTGGGTTACTAACGTGACCACCGGAGTTCGTATGCTGAGCTTGTCAAGCTTGCATCGCATTGTCTGCTGAAGAAGATACCCGATTCCACCTTGACTGTGGGCATCACAAATGTCTAACGGTAGCACTGGTGTAACATGTCTTGCCAAGTCGCTTCTCAGAAGAATGTTCCCAACCTGAGGACCATTTCCATGAGTTATGACGACGTTCCAACCATCCGCAATAACTTCGGCTATCTTACTACTAGTTTCACGAGCATTCTCTAGTTGCTCTGGCAGCGTTCCCACTTGACCTTTCTTAATCAGTGAGTTGCCTCCGACGGCTACTATGACAAGGGGTTTACGCTTCAATCTCCCGCTCCCCGTGAGGCGGTCGGAGAATTGGTCCAAAACAACGGAACTGGATGGTGATGGTCTTTACCTCATCACCAACGATAAGACCGCCTTCTGAACGTGAAGCCTGTTCTCGGCTTCGTCGTATACAACTGAATGGGGTCCGTCAAATATCTCATTTGTTACTTCGTGACCTCGGTCGGCTGGAAGGCAGTGCATGAAGACACTCTTTCTGTCGGTTAGGTCCATCATAGATTCGTTGCAGGTCCAATCTTTGTATTTGTCGATGATGGCTTGTTCCGCCTTTGCGCCAATCTCTCCGTAGTTCAGTGTTGTGTGGCTTCTCATGTAGATAGCGTGTGCTCCCTCGAACGCTTCCTTAAGGTCTGTTGTTTCCTTGAATGATCCACCGTTCTCCTTCGCGTTCTGCCTGGCTCTCTCAATCACCTTTGGGTCGAGAGTGAACTCTGGCGGTCTAACGTAGACAACATCCATTCCATGACGTGCCATCATCATTAAGTTTGACTGGGGTACGGCTGGTACTCTAAGCGCACTGGGAGAGTAGGCCCATGCTTGGACGTACTTCTTGCCTTCGTACTTGGGAAACTTCTCTTTGATTGTCAGCATGTCCGCTAGGGCTTGGCATGGATGATCGACGTCTGATTCCATGCTCACTACTGGAATCTTAGCCCACTTTGCGTATTGTCTGACTATCTGGTCTCCTTCGCCGTATGTTGGCGTGTACACCCTCACTCCGATTCCGTGTCCGTACCGTTCAAGCACTTGGGCGGTATCCTTGATCTCTTCTGGGGCGCCTTTGTCTCCGATGCGCAAAGCCTTCGTTTCCAAGAAGTGCGCATGACCACCAAGTTGTGTTAGAGCCGCTTCGAATGAGTTGCGTGTTCTGGTGGATGTTGCATAGAAGATCATGAAGAAGGTCTTGTTCTTCAGGAGTTCATGAAGTTCTCCCGTCTTGAGCTTGCGTTTGAGGTCCCTAGCAAGTTCAAAGATAGCCTCAAGTTCCTCAAGCGACCATTCTTCGCAACTAACTAGGTCCTTTCCAGCAAATCCATTTGGTTCAAGCGCTCTATTCATACTATTCACCTTTCTTAGATTGGTTCATGTGAGAGTTCGTAAATGGAATATTGGTAAGGTCGATTCTATGGTCATCCTTGATGACTTCAGCAACAACCTGTGTTCGCGTCCTCTCAACCTCTCTCATATTCATCATCTGCTTCAGTTTCTGCATGAATTCAGCTGCGCTACTCGATCTTGTGAAGGCGACGAAATCGTACTGGCCTAGTACATAGTAGACCCCGCACACGCCATGAATGGATGCAATGCGTTTACCTACTTTTTCGTGATATCCCGGGCCGTACTTCGCATCAATCAGTGTTATCGAAACATGATCGTTTCCGAGTTTTGCAGGGTTAAGTTTCGCGTAGTAGCCAAGAATAATCTTGTCATTCTCGAGTTTCTTGATGCGATACCGTGCAGCTGACTTTGAAATCTTGAGTTTCTTAGCGACCTCTTCGAGCGAGACCTTGCAATCTTCCTGTAGTATTTCTAAGATTTTCTTATCTATTTCATCCAGTCGAGGAGCTATACTCAAGATCTGTCTCCTTCTGTTCAGTCTACTTCTTCAAATCGTTTAGGAGTGTCCGGCCAAGTTCAGAAATCTTGTAGGTTGGCTCCGTCTTGGATCCGAAGTCGCTTGATCCTAGGGTTGTTGTTTTCTCACCCGTGACCGTTACACAGCTTATTCTCTTTAGTTGGTCTATAGCTCTCAGGACTTGAGTAAAAGAACTGACTTCGTGTTTTCCCTTTACTATGTCGAATATCTCCTGAGGTTGTTTGTCCACTTGAGATACTTGTTCAAGTATCATCATATGCGTCTTTCCTATTAGTCCGTCAAGTTTCTCCTTTCTTATTATCGCGTCAAGATCACTTTTTGACACAATCAAGTCCCCCTGAATTCAGCCTAGTTTACGCCTCTTCTCTAGGTCAGCAGCTATATCGGCTAGTCCAAGTTCTAGTAGCTTTTCTTTCTTGGGATAACCGGTCTTCTTGTCGACTCCACGCATTTCATAGTACTCGTCAAGTATCTTGTCATACTGCTCTCTTGGAAAACTGGCTCCCTTGGTCGGCCCCGTAGGCACCAGTTCTTTGTAGAATCGTTCTGGCAGGTAGTCGTCTTTCCTGCCCAGCCCTTCTCTCGCGTTATACGCTCTTTCAATCAGGTTTATTCTTTGGCCTGCTGCGAATGTCATCTCGTACGTCCAATCTAGTCCTGTTACAGCGGATAGGACTTTGTGTGGGTACTCTGTCCAGAGTCTCGGCGAGCCTCTGAAGAAATATTTGCAGTTCTCTATTGAATCGTTCAAGGCTCTGATGTTTTCGGTCCAGAAAATCAGTTTACCTTTTCCCTCAAATCCGAAACGATCTGCAGCTTTCCGACTTCCGACATACTTCTCCATTTCTTCTGGTGTGAACATGTATTCGCAAACTGCATGGCTTCTAAGGTGGTCTCCGCCTCGTGTGGAAACACCATAAGCGAAACCCCACGCATGGAAGACACGTGGGTCCATCATTCCCATCTGTTGTCCCTTGATGGTTATGGAATAGTATTCAGCACCCTTTCCAACCTTACGTCCGGCCTTTCGGCTACCGAGGGCAAGTAACTCGCCAAACTTACCTTCCTTATATGCCATCCTTCTTATGCATTCAAGGACGGCATCGGCGTTTCCCCATTTCAGGTCGAGACCATCTGTATCTTCTTTTGTGAGTATCCCTTCGTTGTAGCATTCAAAGGCCCAAGCTATGGTGTCAGCACAGTTAATGTAGTCCAATCCAAACTTGTCGCACCAGGCTCCTCCGACAAGTGCAACTTCTAAGTCTCCACATCCAACCTTCGAGCTGAATCCTCCAGTGGCTTCGTATTCGGTGCCATCGTCCCATGTACCCGCAAATCTTCCTTCGTCTATTGTGAAGTAAGGACTGCAGTGATAGGGGCAAGATTGGCAAGCTCTCTTCTTCTTGACGTACTTTTTGTAGAATGGTCCAACACCGACTTTTTCGGCTTCTTCATAACATGTTTCACGCCAGTTGCGAGTTGGAAGAGCTCCAAGTTGTTGATATTGATCTACAAACATGGGTGTACCATACTTGGAGAAGTTCTCGTAGAACCATCTATCCTCTCTTTTTAGGATCTCAATGTACTCCTCTACTATCTTGAAAAGTTCTCCGGGCTTGGCTACCTTGACGCCCTTTGTTCCACGAACTGCTATTGCCTTGAGTCGTTTTGAACCCATGACTGCACCCATTCCACATTTCGCTGCGGCACGGGTATATTCATTCATCACGCAAGATGTGTAGACCAGTCTTTCGCCAGCAGGCCCTATACCTGCCACACTGATGTCCATGTCTCCAACATCTTTCTGCACTTCTTCTGTAGTTTTGAAATAGTCTAGTCCCCAGATGTGTTCAGCGTTTCTGAGCTCGATCTGGTCATCGTCAATCCATAAGAACACTGGCTTCTTTGCTGCTCCTTCGAAGACTATGACATCGTACCCAGCCCACTTTAGTTCGCCTCCCCAATGTCCACCGGCATTTGCATCCCCAAAGGCATCGGTTGTAGGCGACTTAGCTGTGACTGTGAATCGCCCCGACGTGCTCACTATGGTCCCTGTTACGGGGCCAGTGCCAAAGATCAGTTTATTGTCAGGTCCCAGAGGATCTGTTCCAGGTGCAACTTCGTCATACAAAATCTTTGAGTTGAATCCTCTACCTCCAATCAGTGAAGTCATCATATCGGTTGGCAGAGGTTGGGTCTTGAACGTTTCCTTTGAAAGGTCTACTCTGAGTATCTTTCCAGCCCATCCGTACAGCTCCATTCTCCTCACCCCTTCACCTTTGACGCTAACTCAACCCTAGATTGCATAACAGAGTTCGCGATTCTTTCGAAAGCCCTCGTTCTAATCGATTTCTCAAACATCTCTGGCTTCTGGTAGGTCAAAACTTTGTCAGCTGGGTGCGCTACATTGCATATTCTTACGCACAATGGGGCCCCGTTGCAGAGGTCACATTTGAAGACCTTACCTTTTTCAGGATTGAATGATATTGCTCCAAACGGACAAGCGAGAAGGCATTGTTTGCATCCAATGCATTTGTCGTCGTTGATCATTACGACGCCACGTTGATCTTGGGACATAGCGTCTGCCGGACATACCATGCATGGAGGATCTTCGCAGTGTAGGCATACCATCGGTATGTCCAATCCCTGAGGTTCCCGTCTTAGAACCCTTATTCTTGACAGAGCCGGGCTCGATATTCCCTTCCCCGACCTCAGCATCGAGCAACTCAGCTCACAAAGCTTGCAGCCACAACACTTATCGTAGGCGATACCAATGAAATGTCCCATTCTCTCACCACTTCGATAAGGGTCATCTGCGTCCTTAAAAGATTTAGCTCTTTGTTTCATAATGTGGTGTAATTTCTATACGAATTGTCAAAAAACGACCTTTCGATGGTCCATATGCTTCACACCTAGAAAGTTTGAAATATGCTCTCTAGAATACATGCTGGAGTTCTAGGGGGTTATTATGTGAGCGAGGTTGCGAAGAGAGAATTACTCGTGAAGACTGCTCTTGGATTTGAGAAATCCGATATCGTACTGAAGAATGGAAACCTGATCAATGTTTGTTCTGAGGAGATCGAGCATAGAATAGATGTAGCAATAAAGGGTGATCGTATAGCACTTGTTGGAAATGCTTCGGGGACGATGGGACCTGAGACGCAAGTGTTTGATCTGACTGGGAAGTACATCGCACCAGGTTTTGTCGACGCTCACATGCACTTCGAAAGTAGTATGCTGACGGTTGTCGAGTTTGCCAAAGCTTCTCTGCCTACGGGAACTACGACTCTAATCGCGGATCCACACGAAATCGCGAACGCCGTCGGATATGACGGCGTATTCGCCATGATCGACGAATATGTGAATTCCAAAGTTCCACAGCGAGTGTGGTTTGCTCCACCATCACTCGTGCCGGACTGCCCAGGCTTGGAGACTCCTGGTTCTGAGGTCTCGATTGATGACATAAAGACTGCGCTGGACAAGAATGAAGTAATAGGTCTTGGAGAGGAGCAAGGTTTCACAAACGTAGATTTTGTAATGAAGTACGCCCCAAATCTTCTACCTCGTCTGATCGAAGCATCGGTCTACGCATTGGACAAGGGCAAGAACATACAAGGAAACGCACCACTTCAGTTTGGTCCACAACTCGCCGCTCATCTCATCACAGGTCCCATGGATTGCCACGAGACGACAGATGCAGCCGAAGCCATCGAAAAGATTCGCCGAGGTATGAAAATACTCATGCGAGAGGGATCAACCCAAAAGAACCTAGCAGCATGTCTCAGAGGAGTGAGGGAGGGCCGCCTAGGAACGAGATTTTGTGTCCATGCAACTGATGACATGTGTCCTCCCGATCTATTGGACCCAAACGTAGGTCACGTAAACAACAGCATAAGAAGAGCCATGGAAGAAGGGTTTGATGTCATCAAGTCGGTTCAGATGGGCACAATCAACCCCGCCGAGCATTTCCATCTTGATAGAGATCTTGGAAGCATCACACCAGGGAAACTTGCCGATATAGCGGTAGTTGGCGACGTCAGTGTCAAAGGTTGGAAGACCACCGACGTCCTAAAGGTGTTTGTCGGTGGGAGACTTGTAGCTGAACGGGGGAAGCTCATCATCGATATCCCCCGCGTCTATACCTATCCGGATAGAGTGAGGAAATCTATGGATATCAAACCGAAGTTACAGGATTCCGATTTCATGGTATACGCGCCTCCTGGCAAGAACAAGGTCAAGACTAGAGTCATCGGCCTCATAGAATTTGAGAACCTTTCTGAATCCCTGAGCATGGATATTCATGTTACAAACAGCAGACTGGAAGCCAATACCAAAGACGACTTGCTGAAGATATGTGTGGTCGGACGCTACAAAGCGAATGCCGGCAAAGTTTCCAAGGGTTTTGTAACGGGCTTCAAGATGAAAAGAGGGGCTGTCGCCGAATCAGTCTCTCACGACTGCCACAACATAATGGTGCTCGGCACAAACGATAATGACATGGCCGTTGCAGCAAATTCAGTGATAGAAATGCAAGGAGGCGTAGCCGTTGCAAACAATGGGAAGGTTCTGGGAAAGATGGCTCTACCCATTGCGGGTTTGATCTCAGAATATGATATTTCGGAGTGTAACCGGCGCGTCAACGAACTTGTGGAACTCATCGCCGGTCTAGGTTGTCCAATTCATATGCCCCTGATGCATCTCGCCTTCCTCTCACTAAGTACAAGTCCATGGCTCAAGATAACGGACAAAGGATACGTAGAAGCACAAAACTATCGTGTGGTCCCCCTGTTTATTGATTAGGTAACACATCAGGAAGATGGGACTATTGAGGCATCACCAAGCAAGTTATAACGTAGGGCATAAGAAAAGCTCACCGTGAATTGCCTTGACCAATCAGGAACAGACGGCGTTAGCGACATTCGAGGATTTTGTAAAAGAAGCCCTAGAAATCATCGAAGCCGCCAACAAGAACTCGATTCCATTGAGAATGATCGGCGCTCTAGGAATATATCGCCACTGTCCTAACAGCAAACACATGTACGCTCAGATGAAGAGAGTTCCGACGGACATTGATCTGATCGGTTACTCTAAATACAGTCGAAAGACAATTGACTTCATGAAGTCTCAAGGTTACGTTCCGAGTTCAGAACGCTTGATGGCTTTGTATGGCATGCAAAGACAAATGTATCAGAGCGAGAGAAGTGGAAGACAGATCGATATTTTTTTCGATAAACTAGAGATGTGTCACACAATAGACATCAAGGATAGACTGGAGGTTGACTATCCCACGATCTCACCCGCAGATTTCCTGTTAGAAAAGATGCAAATAGTAGAGATCAATGAGAAAGACGTCAAAGACACGATCATATTGATAAAAGAACATGAGATAGAAAATTCCGATGACAATGTCATAAACATGGAATATGTTGCGAAACTTCTATCTGAGGACTGGGGTTTCTACTACACCGTTAAGACCAACCTAAATAAGCTAAGAGAGTTCCTTCCAAATTACTCCACGCTGATCGAAGATGACAGAAAGACGGTCAATGAAAGAGTTTCAAGAATTATTGAACGAATGGAGAAAGAACCAAAATCTCTGAGATGGAAGATACGGGAGAAGCAAGGCACAAAGAAGAAGTGGTATCGCGACGTTGAGGTAGAAAGAGCCGAGCTAAAAACGGGCGGTGTAGGGTAACAGATATGCCACCTGGGAAAAATGAAAGGCGACGATTTACAAGACTATTCTTTGTAACAGACATACACGGTTCCGAAGAAACCTTTTCGAAATTTGTACGTGCGAAGCAAATCTATGGTGTCGACGTGCTTCTGTTGTCAGGCGACCTTACTGGAAAGCTTGTTATTCCCATAGTGAAACAAGCCGATGATACCTACACCTCGAATCTGATGGGGCAAGAGTGGAAACTCAATAAAGAAGAAGTTGCCAACATCCAAAAGAGAATTGAAACCATGGGGTTCTACTGGTACATGACAGACCGAGCGGGAGCTGAGAAACTGACCTCTGATCTTTCCATATATGATGAAGTTTACAAACAACTCTCCATCTTGAGACTCCGACACTGGATCAACATGATTGACCAGCGAGCTTTGAGTGAAGGATTCCAAATATACGTGACAACTGGAAACGACGACCCACCCTACGTTAGAGATGTTCTAAAAACATGTGCTAACGTTGTCGATACCGAAGACAGCGTTGTCCTTCTGGACGAAACTCATGAAATGATTAGCTTAGGCTTTTCGAACCCGACCCCTTGGAAAACACCTAGGGAATGTTCTGAGGACGAACTGACTGAAAGAATTGAATCAGCATGTTCTCAAGTCAAAAACATGAAGAACTGTCTTTTCAACTTTCACATACCGCCAAAAGATTCGGGGCTAGATACGGCAACGAAAGTGGACCAGACACTGAAGGCCGACATGAGGGAGATTATCGGAGCAGGAAGCACCTCAGTGAGAAAGGCGATCGAGACGCACCAGCCTCTTCTAGGTCTTCATGGCCACATCCATGAGTCACGAGGAACGATAAGGATTGGCAGAACGCTTTGCATAAACCCTGGAAGCGAGTACGCTGAAGGAATCCTCCGAGGCGCAATAGTCTCGTTCGACCAAGAAAAGATCAGAGGCCATCAGTTCACGTCTGGATAAGCGTCGACATATCGTGCAAAGTATGGAAAGTTATTTATACTTTTTTGCTAATCAATTGGGTACCAACCTCAAATAAGGTGAAAATTGTGGCTACCGGTAGCAAAGTTTTCATCAGGACAAAGTCAGGCTTCGTCAGAACAATGGGCATCGGTGATGCACTAGTCTTCAACATGATATGCGTCGGATTCTTCACCGCAAGCCTCTACTCATTCCAACTCAGCCCATTTGTCTTCCCCGGAGCAGACATTGGGGTAGCGTTTCTACTATCAATAGTATTTGCAACGCCCCTTTACCTTGTGTGGGCTTCCATGGGCTGCAGCATGCCACGGACGGGTGGAGACTACATATACCAAAGCCGACTTACAATGCCCGTTCTAGGCTTCTTTGCTTCTCTGATGTTCACAGTAATTATCCAATACTGGTACGACGCAAGCTTCGACGTAATGATAACGATGCAGTCAATATCTCCGTTGCTCGTTAGCGCGGCATTCAGAACCGGAAATATGGGACTGATGAACATTGGCTCTTGGTTTGCAACTCAAACTGGACTGCTGACCAGCAGCGTGATTATCATGGCGATCGCCGTCTTCTGCGCCTCACCTGGAATGCCATTCTATGTCAAACTTCAGAGAATTCTATTCTTCCTGACGTGCATCGGAGTCGCAGCGCTCTTCTACGTCCTGCTAACCGCAGACCAAACCCTATTCATCCAGAAATTCAATCAACTCATGTTAGCGGCAACCGGAGAAAAAACGGATTGGTACAACCTGGTCATTACCACAGCAAGAGACACTGGCTACGTACACACACCAATAAATCTGTATGACACTCTGGGCGCTGTACCTGTCACTCTCATGTGCATGGGATACGGATTCTGGACAATATTCGTCTTCAGCGAGGTCAAGAGCGCAAGCAATTTCAAGTATGCGGTTTTCCAGATGGAGGGCGCCCTCATTATTATGGGCCTCATGTTCTTCGGATTGGCCAACCTTCTCGTACAAGTCAGTGGACGTGAGTTCTACAACTCGCTTTTCTACCTATACATGATGGCGGACCCACTAACCTTCAAAATACCGATCATACCCAACTACATGTTCATTGCTTACGTGGTAAGTCCAAACCTCTGGTTTGATGTGGCGATCGCCGTTGGCACCGCAGCAGCCGCCTTCTGTCTCGTCGTCCAGATAGTAATCGTTATTTCAAGAGTGATAATGGCGATGACCTTCGACAGATTGTTCCCAGAGAAACTTGGCTACGTCGGAACAAGGTTCGTATCTCCAGTATACATTAACATCGCGACATTCTTCATCAATGTGGGATTCATCGCCTTAGCCATCTGGTACCCGACAATCGTCTTCTACTTTGGAGTAATCGCATTCGCAGCGGTTCCAGCCTATGCGCTCGACGCAATCTCAGCGATACTCTTCCCACGACGAATGAAGAGCGCGTACGAGGCATCTCCTGTATCAAAGTACAAAATCGGAGGAATCCCGCTCACAATGATCGTCGGAGTCCTGACTCTGATCTTCGCCGCCTACATAGCCTACTTCTACCTGACCGTTCCAGGTCTCGGATTCCTGTACCCACCAGGCTATGGATTCTTCTTTGCACCAATAATTGGTGCAATAGTCTACTTCTATGTAATGCGATGGTACCGGAGAAAGTATCAGGGAATCGACATAGATCTGGCGTTCAGACTCATACCACCAGAATAGGCGCTGGCATCGAGCAACTCCATACCCCCTTTTTGTTTGTGGCTACCAGTACATTCTGAAGTAGGATTATAGAGAACCCGAGTCGCCTAGCACATCCGATTTTCGGCAGTTGTCTCTTTTTCCTCTTTTGTCGTTCTTCACAGATGACAGCATCAAATGTGACTGTGACACCTGCTCAGCACAACGTAAATTAGACCATCAAGAATCCTACAGATCGAAACCGAGGTTAGATCGCATGAGCAACGAACTAGAGATGTAGCAAATATTTGTGTGGTGGTGGTGCGCACACACAGAGGGTACCTACGGTAGGCACCTGCAACTCACTACTACCACTCAAAGCCCAGGCTCGCATTGTCGGAAGTTGCTTATTCAAGTGTTAGTGCTATGTTGTATCTGAGAGGTGACTAATGTATGGCAAGCAAGAGAAGTAGGGGAGCTAAGAAAGCGTGGACGGCTAGTAGAGATAAGAAGGTGGCGAAAGCACGCGAGAAGAAGAAAG
>Ga0315268_10003760_pt1 | contig 16624 bp, 13 predicted proteins | sample C1_top_MG_FD_204535 | JGI IMG/M metagenome (GOLD analysis project Ga0315268, IMG submission 204535) | Sediment microbial communities from Yellowstone Lake, YNP, Wyoming, USA - C1_top | ecosystem: Environmental > Aquatic > Freshwater > Lake > Sediment | place: USA: Wyoming | collected 2017-08-01
ATAATTTCGTTGCTGCTTAAGCCGCCAACCGGATTCGTTTTTCATTGGAATCTCCGGTCATATTTTCTATAAATTCTATAATATCTATATATTTATAGTGCCCCTAATTAGGTTAACATATTGTTTTAATAATGTTATAATTTTTTTGTCATTTTTGCATTTTTTTCTTGCAATTCTATAAATTCTATATTATCTATATAATCAACTGGCATCTCTTCAACTAATACAGGAGTTTCCCATGGAAGATATTTTTACCGTAGCTCAGGCAGGCAAATACTGTAATGTTTCAGCCAACACCATTATCAACTGGATCGAGTCCGGACACATCGAAGCTTATAAGACTGTGGGCGGCCACCGGCGCATAAAAAAATCGTCTCTGGAAACCTTTATGAGCAAGCAGGGTATTCCATTTCCTGAAGAAGAGGTGCCGGATACACGGAAACGAATTCTGGTAATTGACGACGATCCCATAATCGTTGAAACGATCGTGCAGTCGCTGGAGGAAGATGAGTTTGACTATGAGGTTATTTCCGCTTCAGACGGATTCGAAGCCGGCATCCAGGTCAACCACTTCAAACCTCACCTCCTGATTCTGGATATCATGATGCCGGATATCAAAGGCTACGAGGTTTGTCAGAAAGTGAAATCAAACCCGGATACCAAGGAAACCAAGATCATTGTCCTGTCCGCATATTTGGATGAAGCTAAATTTAAACAAATGAAGGATCACGGTGCGGATGTTTGTTTTTCAAAGCCGTTGCCTTTGTCTCAACTGAAAGAGGAAGTTGCCCGTTTATTGGGTTTGAATTGACCCCTCCGGTTTAGCGGCGGAGAGTCAGTTATCAGTAATTCCGGAGTGGGCTGCACAGCCAATCGTAAGGGAGACGCTTATGAAATTAAAAGATGCCTTAGCCAAAGGAAAGTTTGTGGTCACTTCAGAAATACAGTCGCCGGTTGATGAAAACCCTTTAGAGATAGTCGATAGTCTGAAACTGATTCGGGGGCGTGTGGACGGCGTATCAGTAACTGAAATCGAAATCGAAGGCATTGTCGGCGATACCATCAAAACCTGCGACATTTTAAGGCAAAATCGTTTCGAAGCGATCTATCAGACCACAACCCGGCAGAAGAACCGATTGCAGTTGCAAAAAGACCTTTTAAGCGCCCATAATGCCGGTGTGGAAAACCTGCTTGTTTTTACTGAAGACTACCGTATTACCGGAGACAGCCTGCAGGAAATGATGTTCTTTCACGTGGATTCCGGAAAGCTTTCGTCGGTGCTGGACCATTTGCGACAGGGCCAAACCGTGGATGGTAAGGTCCTCGAAGCAAACGCTGAATTCGTTATCGGTGCAGGTGTTGAATCTGCCTGGGGCAAAAATGTACCCGAACTGGAAATGAAGGAAATGGAAGAAATGACCAATATCGGAACCGGATACTTTCTTACCACTCCGGTTTTTGATCTTGACCGGTTCGAGAAATTCCTGAAGCAGGCACAAACTTTTGGCGTACCGGTCATTGCCGAAATACTGATCCTGAGAACAGCCGGCATGGGGCATTTTTTAAATCGTCATCTGAAATCCGGCCTGGTTCCCGACTGGGCGATCAAAAAACTTGCCGGTGCACCGGACAAACAAAAAGCCAGCATTGAACTGTTTGCCGACATTGTTAAAGGGCTCAAGGATCTCTGCCATGGAATTCACGTGATTTCCATCGGTGGAGAAGAAAAATTGCGCCACTATTTTGATGCGGCAAAATTGAAATAACGTTAACCGCAGATTCGTATCGAGAGGAGATTGACTCAACCCCTGCCAAAGGAGTCGGTCAGTTGGAAACTATTGCGTTAAGCATCAACGGGATACGTATAAATTGTCCGGCCGGTAGTCGCCTGCTGGAGGCGGCTGAAAAAAACGGTATTCCCATTCCGCACCTTTGCAGCCATCCCAGTCTGCATCCGGTAGGCGCCTGCCGTTTATGTCTGGTGGAAGACGAAAAGACCGGCCGTCTGATGGCTGCCTGTGTCACACCGGCGGCACAAGATATGCAAATCCTCACACACACGCCTCGCATTGAGAGACACCGACGTAATATCGTACGGTTGATGATGGCCGAACATCCGGAGTCGTGCATTGTCTGCAACAAAGGAAACCGCTGCGAACTTCGCGGAGTTGCCGCCAAATTGGGAATCGGTGCAACCAATCTTTACCCCATGCCAAACTACAAACCATTGGAACAGGCCAATCCGTTCATTGTAAGAGACCTTTCAAAATGCATTCTCTGCGGCAAATGCATCCGTGCCGACCATGAACTGGTAGTCGTCGGCGCTATCGACTTCTACATGCGGGGTTTTAAATCCCGCCCTGCTGCTCTTTATGACCTGCCTTTGGAACAATCGAACTGCACTTTCTGCGGTACTTGCATCTCCATGTGTCCCACCGGTGCCCTGTCACTTAAAAGCGACTATGCCGGAACCCCCGAACGTACTGTCCCCTCCATATGTGGATTTTGTGGTGTGGGATGCAACCTCAGTCTGGGAATAGCCGGCGAAAAGATTGTTGAAGTAAATCCGGATAAAAAATCCAATACGGTCAATGGCGCCACTCTTTGTGTGCGGGGACATTTCGCAATGGATTTTCTAAACTCAAACCATCGCCTGACCCAACCGCTAGTCCGCGAGAACGGCAACCTGATACCGCTATCGTGGGATAAAACGCTTGATCTTGTCGTCCGGAGGCTCTTTGAAATCAAAGAGACCCACGGATCCCAAAGCATTGCCTTTATTGGTTCCTCCAAATGTTCCAACGAAGAAAATTATCTGTTTCAAAAAATCGCCAGGGTCTTTTTAAAAACCAATAACATCGACAACGGCGGATACCTTTTTGGCCGGCAATTGCTGAGTATGGTCGAAAAACGTACCGACAAAGGCGGACGATTCAACTTTTTCGCCGGTTCCCTTTCGGGTATCGAAAAAGCCGAGGTCATTATGGTTATCGGAGCAGACCCCTGTCATACGGTTCCGGTGGCAGGCTATTATCTGAAAAGGGCAGCGGCAAAAGGCGTTCCCATTTTACTGATCGATCCGCGTAAAACAGATCTTTCAAGGGATGCACGCATCATGCTCAATCTCACGCCCGGCAGCGACCTTGCGCTGATCAACGCACTTTCCGCCCTGCTATGCCGCAGGGGGGCTTGCGAAACTTCTTTCATTGAACGATTTACCAAGGGGTTTGGCGGGTACAGCCAATCTTTGGAAGCATTTGATCTGATTCAGGCCGCAGGCGACACCGGTTTGCGTTTAGATGATCTGGAAAAGGCAGCGGATCTCCTTGCAGGGAAAAAAATCACTTTTGTGGTGGGGTGCGGAATATCCAAACAGCGCCAGGGCGAAAAAATCATGGACGCCCTGCTCAATCTGGCCATGATGACCGGCAGTATCGGATACGCAGGCGCCGGTTTTCATATAACAGCCAAAGAAAGCAATATAGTTGGAAGCTGGGATATGGGAACGGTGCCTGATGCTCTTCCCGGGCGTCGTCTTCTTTGTGAAAAAGAAGCACAAAAAGAATGGGAGGCTGTTTGGGACACAGAACTCTCTCTTAAACCCGGTTTAAACATGGTACAAATGATTGAAGCCGCTGAAAAGGGACTTTTAAAGGCGGTCTATATTATGGGAGAAAATCCTTTACGGGCCCTTCAGGAGCCGGAGCGTGTCCGAAAAGCCTTTGAACGCATTTCTTTTATCGTCTGTCAGGATATCCTGCAGACTGAAACGACTGCCGTCGCTCACATCGTTTTGCCTGGAGCAGCCGTTGCAGAAAAAGAAGGAACGTTCACCAATATGGAAGGGCGACTGCAGCAGTTTTCACCCGCGATTGTTCCGCCGGGTGATTCACGGCCGGATTTTGAAATTTTATCCGTACTTTCCCAAAAAATGAGCGAATCACCGCACCCCCTTTCCCTCTCCGATATTCGCGAAGAAATCAGCCGGGTGCTGCCCATGTACACCGGTAACACACAAAGCAGTCATCTGGTCTGGATCAAGGATTTTGTTCAAAAAGATGAAACCCGGGCCGAAAAGCCCGACTCTTCGATTGAACTGAAATTTTCAGATGTTTTCCCATTGAAAAGAGATACACCCGACAGTGAATATCCGGTTACCTTGCTGCTGGGTTCCGACCGGTATCATTTGGGCAGCGGAACCCGCACCAATCGGTCATACCGCATTGCCATATTTGAAAGCAGCGTAAAAATTGGACTGGAACAGTTATCGCAATCACCGCACAGTCAAGAATACCCCGATGCCCGCGGCGGGGAGCTTCAAATATCGCATGCAGACGCAAAACGTCTGGCGCTGAAGGACGGCGACGCGGTGAGACTGACATCGAAGTGGGGTGCGATCTCACGCACGGTTCGCATCCAAAAAAGACTGTCGCAGGGTCTTGCCTATGTCTCCGGCGCCTATAGCCATAATGATGCCCGTTGCCTGATACCGCTGACACCTCTTTTTTCAGAAGAATCATCAGGATGGAATTATAGTAAGGTTAAAATGGAAAAAATATGAAAGGGAAACTGCCATGGATCAGCAGGAAATCAACTGGGTAAAATTGACCGAGATCATCGATGCCCATCGTGACGAGAAATGGGGTCTCATACCCATGCTGCAGAAAGTACAGGAAAAATTCGGTTACATTCCGGCGGAAACAATCGCCCCTATTGCAGAGGCCCTGCAGCTTCACCCCAGTCAAGTGCAGGGAGTGATCAGCTTTTACGCCGGTTTTACCATGAAACCCAAAGGACGTTGTGTGCTGAAGGTATGCCGCGGTACGGCCTGCCATGTCAAGGGCAGCCGCAGCATTCTCCGGGCAATGAAAAAAGATCTCAATCTTGAAGAGGGTGAAACAAGCTCCGATTATCAATTCACACTGGAAACAGTGGCCTGCCTCGGGGCATGTTTTCTGGCGCCAACCATGCTGGTGAATCACGACTATTACGGCAAACTGACACCCAACAAAATCAACAGCATCGTAGGAATCTATCGTAAGGACCAAAGTGATGGTTGATATATCGCAGAAACTTAAATCCATCGCAGAGCTGGAAGGACTGCGCAATACGATTCAATCTAAAACGGATAAGTATAAAACCGTGATACATGTTTGCATGACCGGATGCCGTGCTTATGGCGCCACCGCTGTCCACGCGGCCCTTGCGGAGGCTGTAAAAGCACGCGGTCTGGCTTAATCGGTTGAAGTGCGGGCAACAGGCTGCCATGGCTTTTGTGCCAAAGCACCGGTTATTGCCATCGAACCCATGAGAGTTCAGTATGGGGGGGTAGAGCCGGATGATGCCGATGAAATTGTGTCCGAAACCATAATAAATAACCGCATGATCGAGCGGCTTGCCTACAGAGATCCCAAAACCGGGACAACTATCTACCATCTGGATCAAATCCCTTTTTATGCCAGGCAGGTAAAAAGGGTTCTGGCCCGCTGCGGACGCATTGATCCCACACGAATCGAAGACTATATTGCCGCAGACGGATATCAGGCCATTGCAATGGCGTTCTCCCGTTATCAGCCCGAAGATATCATCGAGCAGGTTCTTGCATCCAAATTAAGGGGCAGGGGCGGCGCCGGGTTCTCCACCGGGTTGAAATGGCGTTTTGCCCGTCAGGCGCATGGAGAACCTAAATATATAATCTGTAATGCAGATGAAGGAGATCCGGGCGCATTTATGGATCGCGCCATACTGGAAGGCGACCCGCATGCCGTGCTTGAAGGCATGCTCATCGGCGCCTATGCCATCGGCGCGGCATCAGGTTTCATTTACGTCCGTGAAGAATATCCAATTGCCGTGGAACACCTGACCATCGCCCTTTCGCAGGCGAAAGCATTGGGTCTTTTGGGAGAAAATATCCTGGGAAGCGGATTTAACTTTGATTTGGCGCTTAAAATGGGTGCCGGTGCGTTTGTATGCGGCGAGGAGACCGCATTGATGGCTTCCATCGAAGGTAAACGCGGTATGCCTTCGGCACGTCCTCCCTTTCCCGCTCAATCCGGTCTGGATAGAAAGCCATCCAATATCAACAATGTGGAGACCCTGGCCAATATTCCCCTGATTATCAAAAACAGCCCTGAATGGTATGCTCAAATGGGAACGGAAAAGAGTAAAGGCACCAAGATATTTTCTCTGGCCGGCAAAGTGAACAATACCGGACTGGTAGAAGTCCCGATCGGCACCAGCATACGGAATGTTATTTTCGATATCGGAGGCGGCATACCAAAGGGAAGAAAATTCAAAGCGGTCCAGATGGGCGGACCATCGGGCGGATGCGTTCCGGAGCAATACCTGGATCTGGCAATCGACTACGATACCCTGCAACGCATCGGCGCCATCATGGGCTCCGGCGGCATGGTGGTAATGGATGAAAATAACTGCATGGTTGAAATTGCCCGCTATTTTCTAAGTTTCACCCAGTCCGAATCCTGCGGCAAGTGCGCTCCATGCAGGCTTGGGACAACCCAGTTGCTGGAAATACTGACACGCATTACCCGGGGTCACGGACGCCCGGAAGACCTTGGTACGATAGCAAGCCTGGGAGAAACTATAACCGAAGCCTCACTTTGCGGATTAGGCCAGACATGCGCCAAGCCTGCTCTGTCGACGCTGAAATATTTTCCCGAAGAATACCGGAACCATATTGAGGAGCATCGATGCACAGGCGCTGCGTGTGACGCAATGGTAATTTCCGCCTGCCAGCACGCGTGCCCGGCCGGCATCGATGTGCCCAACTATGTTGCCGCTGTAGCACGCGGCAATTATGCCAAGGCGGTAGCCATAATCCGGGAACGCAACCCTTTTCCGGCAGTATGCGGGAGGATTTGCATTCATCCCTGTGAATTCAAATGCCGCCGTGGTGAACTTGATGATCCGGTTGCGATTCGCTCTTTGAAACGATTTGCGGCCGACTGGTATTTTGAAAATATGGGCACAGAACGGGAAGCTTTTCCGGTAACCCAACCCCAGCGCATAGCAGTTGTGGGGGCTGGACCGGCTGGTTTGACCTGTGCCTATTTTTTGGCTAAAGCCGGCTATCAGGTCACCGTATTCGAAGCAAAGTCCGACGGAGGCGGCATGCTGGGCATTGCCATACCCGAGTTCCGTCTGCCCCGGAAGGTAATTCAAAACGAGATCGACTATATCGTCAACTGCGGCGTGGAAATCCGGTATAATGCCGCTATAGATGCCAGGCATAACATCAACGACCTGATAAACAAGGAAGGATACGGAGCAGTCTTTATCGCCGCGGGTGCCCAGGCCAGCACCCGCCTGGGGATTGCAGGCGAAGACCCGGCATTATCAGGGCTTTACTATGGCCTTCAGTTCCTGACAGATGTTCGTTCAGGCAAAAAAGTTAATCTTGGCAGCCGTGCGATCGTCATTGGCGGCGGCAATGTGGCCCTTGATGCGGCCCGAACGGCAAAGCGGATGGGTTCCGGTGATGTAAAGATTTTCTACCGCCGGCGGATTGATGAAATGCCGGCCTGGGTAAAAGATATTGAAGAGGCTGTTGAAGAAGGTATTTCAATTCATCCTTCCTGGGCCCCAAAGGTTATTCTGCATGAAGGCGGCAGAGTCAGCGGAATGGAATTCGTGGCAAGCAAAACCGTTTACGATCCCGACGGTCGTGCCCGGCTGAGCGTTGACGATAAACGTACCCGGATTGAGAATGCGGATACGGTCATTATTGCCGTCGGGCAGGCGCCGGACATCACTTTCCTGTCAAAAGACAGCCAGATAGAACGCTCCCTCTGGGGCAGCCTCGTGGTCAATCCAAATACACTGTCCACGAATATTCCGGCCATTTTTGCAGGAGGAGATTTTACTACCGGCCCCAGTACCGTTATAAAGGCAATTGCATCCGGTAGACGGGCTGCTGTTGCTATCGACAAATATTTTCGGGGAGATACAAGCCGGATCGATCTGGCTGATGAAAAAACATCCATGTTTGAAGATGCCGGGCTGGCATTGGATGAGGCGTCTGCGGAAGATAAACCGCGTATCCGGGTCGATCTTGAAGCAGCAGATTTACGCATCCGGGACTTCCGTGAAGTCGAAAGAGGATTTCGCGGAGAAATGGAAGCACATCAGGAAGCGCTCCGCTGCTTAAGGTGTGATCTGGAAAAAGAGAGGAGATAGTTATGATCAGGTCAATAACCCAATCCAAATCCGATGAAAGCATTGACCAGCTGCTGACCGGCCGCCATCGGGTATTTATTGTCGGATGCGGCACTTGCGTCACTTTGACCCGTACCGGCGGCACCCCCGAAGTCCTTGCCATGCGGGACAAACTGTCAAATAAGGGTAAAATGATCACCGGCTATGTGGTCGTACCGGTGGCATGTGATCATTTGACACCGGAAATTCTTTCGGAATACGGTGAACAGATCGGGCAGGCCGATGCCCTGCTGGTGATGACATGCGCTTTCGGAGTGCAAACCATTGCCAGTCAGCTGAAAAAACCGACCATGCCGGCTCTCGATACGATGTTTATAGGCAAGGAAACCGGCCCGGGCCGTTTTAATGAAATTTGCATCCAATGCGGCACCTGCATCATCGGCGAAACCGGCGGTATTTGCCCGGTGACGACCTGCCACAAAGGTCTGGTGAACGGTCCATGCGGCGGAACCAATAAAGGGAAATGTGAAATTGATTCACAAAAAGATTGTGCCTGGACCCTTATATATAAAAGACTTGACGAACTCGGCCTTCTGGATGCCATGCGAAAACTGCAACAGCCGCGGAATCATCTGGGAGAACCGCGCCCTGGCCGATATATTCTCCCGCCCCTTAATGCACCCGAATAAAGGAAAGGAAAACGACCGATGGCTTCAGCATTTAAAAAAGCGCTCGATTCCGGGAAGTTCGTCGTGACCTGTGAGGTTGCCCCGCCCAAAGGGATCAATCTCGAAAAAATGATTCATCACATCGAGCTGTTAAAAGATAAAGTCGATGCCATTAATCTGACGGATCATCAAAGCTCGGTTATGCGATTCCCCTCGCTGGGCGCCGCCCTTTTGGTAAAGGAAATGGGGGGTGAACCTATTCTTCAAATGACTTGCCGGGATCGCAACCGCCTGGCTCTTCAGGCGGACCTGCTCTTTGCCGCCAGTCGCGGTATCCTGAATGTACTCTGTCTCACCGGCGATTCTGTGATGCTCGGGGATCATAAACAAGCCAAAGGGGTATTTGATCTGGATTCAAGCCAGCTGGTGGCCGCCATCCGCACCCTTGAAAAAGGCAAGGATCTCGGCGGAAATGACCTGGATGGCTATGTGCAGTATTGCGCAGGCGCCATTGTGACGCCGGAGGCAGACCCGCTCCCTCCCCAGCTCCTCAAATTTGAAAAAAAAATTGAAGCCGGGGCTGAGTTCATTCAAACTCAGGGTGTCTATGACATGGAGAAATTTAAATCGTTCATGGCGTACGCCCGGAAGTTTCCGGTGAAAATTCTTGCCGGAATCATCTTGCTGACATCCGCCCCGATGGCGCGTTTCATGAACAAAAATATTGCCGGCGTCAACGTTCCGCAGGCGCTCATTGACGAGATAGCTGCAGCGCCAAAGGGAGGAGCTCTTGCAAAAGGCGTCGAAATTGCCGGACGCATGATCAGAAAACTTCATGAGGAGAAAATCTGTGACGGCGTACATATCATGGCTATCGGTAAGGAGGAAGTTGTTCCGGAAATTATGAGGATGGCCGGACTATTCACCTCTTCTCCTCTTTCGGAATCAGATGGATAAGCCACAGAGTGATAAACGGTATGAATGCAATAATGCTTAAGACAGGCCTTATGGAGAAAATATCGCAGAGCTTTCCTGTTACCGGGGTAAGCACACCGCCTGTTCCCCATGCAAGTCCCATCATGAGACTCGAAGCCATCGATTTTCCTCCGGGGGCGAGTTTCTGTGCCATTGTAACCCCGAGAGGGAGGGTTGCAAGGACAAAAAAACCGGACAACATTGCTCCGAGATAGGCCCAGTTTCCCGGAAGATAGAGAAGAAGAAGCATGCACGGCGGCGTTAAGAAATGGGTGATGTAAAAAACCGGTTTAAATCCCATCCTGTCAGCCATATGCCCTGCAAGGAGCCCGCTCACCGAGCCGGCTACGGTAAAGATTGCCACAATCGAACCTACCGACATAAGCGAATGCCCTTCCCAGCTGTATAATACCGGAAAGAAAGTCATAAAAGACTGGCCGACAAAGGCCCGGAGAACCATGACAATCCAGATGAGAAGTATCGATTTCCATACCGGCCCGAAAATCTCTTTTATTGAACCGATAAGACCAAGGTCCTTGAGTCCTTCTCCAACCGGCATTGGAACGGTTTTAAACAGGTAATACATGATTGCCAGGCCTAAGAAGACTGTATAAGGCGTTGCTTCAAGACCGTACCCCGCCACAAGCCATGTGATAAAAAGCGGCCCCACTCCGAATGCAAGAGTTCCGCCCATGTTGAATACCGACATGGAAAAGGCAAAATTGCGTCCTGAATATGAAGAAATCATGCCGGCAGTGGTGGGATGGAAAATGGATGAACCTATTGAACTGGCCGATACAAGGAGAAGGAGAATGGCATATGAAGGCGCAATTCCGACAAGTGATGTTGAAATGACAACGATCAATGGTCCTCCAAGAACAAAAGCGCGCGTTTTATAGCGGTCGGCAAGATATCCTATCGGGGGCTGTACCACAAAAGCAAGGAAGCGGCTTATTCCGGCAATGAAACCTGCCTGTGCGAGTGTGAGGGAGTATTTCTGAATCAGAACCGGAAGCAGGGGACTTATGAATGAATGGTAAAAATCGCCCGTGAAATGGACAAGCGTCAAGGCCCAAATAATTTTTAAATCGGCTGTTTTTTTAAACTGAATCATAGTTTTATATTTACTGAAGTTGATAAACTCATAAAAAGTAAAATTTCAGACGGCAAAGTAAAAAGTTCATTATGCAAGGCGTCGCGCACCGAAACAGCGAGCGCATCTTAAATTGATTAATATTCCTCAAGATTGAAGCGCAACACAGCAGAATGACTTTTTACGAAGCCGTCAAAGTTGACGGAAGATATTCTTTTAGATATAACGTAACATAAGTTTGCCTCAATTCGAAATAAAATATTGATCTCCTCCAAATTAATTGGTGATCTTGAGAGGATTCAAGGGTTCAAGGGTTCCAGGGTTCAAGTGAAAAGGAACAGAATTTAAAATAATGATGCCGATCGAATACAAAAATATAAATTACAAATATCCGGGGGCACAAAATCCGGTTTTCAACAATCTGAGCTGCCGGGTCGGAGATCCGGGGTTTCATGCATTATTCGGCCAGTCGGGAGTGGGAAAGTCAACCTTTGCCCGCATGGTCGCTGGCCAGTTAAACGGGTTTGCCGGCGAAATTGCGGACAAGGAGCCTAAAAAAGTATATTATTCCTATAACCTTGAGAGGCTTCCGGGATGGTCGGGCGTCGGTGAGCATATCGATAAGGTTACACCCGAAACGAATAAAAACAGAATTGATGAAATAGTTGAATCTTTCGGGATTCTGACCTGTATGGATTCAGGTTTTTCCCGGCTTTCTCTCGGACAGCAGAACAGGGTAAATCTTGCAAGATACCTTTTGCAGGATTTTGATCTTTTGATTATGGACGAAAGCCTTGCCAATGTAGATGAGGCCACGCGGGAGCAGATCATCTTTAAAATAAAGGAGATGTTTCCGGAAAAGAGCTTTCTTTATATCTCCCACAGTGTTGCGGAAGTTTCCAGGTTCTGCAGGAATATTCTTGTGTTAAGAAGTTTTCTTAAGATGCCGCAGGCCCTCACGATACATGGACAGGATGATATAAGGGGAAAACAGGTTGTGAAAAAGGATCTTGAAGAGACCATGCTGGAGATTGTAAATGCTTCATAAGCGGCTATACCAGTTTGTTCTTGTCTATTTTATCGGGCTTGCCTTTTTATTTACGGTAAAAGGAGTTTTTAATCTTTCCGACTATGTTATCCCAAGCCTTCCTGATATTTACATTACCGTGCACAGGGTTTTTACGAGATATTTTTTCGATGTGTTAAACACACTTTCGGTGGCAATCGTCGGGCATGTAATTTCTATTGCGATGGCAACCGCTGTTGGAATAATCGGTCGTCTGTCAAACTGGATCGGTTCACTTATTAAAACCGCAGCCTTTAATATCCAGGCATATCCTATTGTTGCGGTGGCTCCCATGATTTTTATCCTCCTTGGTGACGGTCTTTCCTCGAGGCTTCTTATTGCGGCGATGATATGCTATTTCCCTCTACTTCTGTCGTTTATAGGAATTCTTTCTGAGCCGATAACCGATATTGAACACTTTTACGTCCATTCGGGAAGGATGCGCTGGCAGCTCGAGGTAAAAATAAGAGCCTTTGAAAACATGAATAAACTCATAACCGTTGTTGCCGGAAGCGCGACCCTTGCGATGGTGGGAACAATCGTTTCGGAGTTCATAGGGGCCAGCGCAGGAATAGGATACAGTATTCGTATCGCGCTGTACCAGAGCGACCTTTCAAAGATTCTGGTTGCGCTTTTCCTGATAGGAATTTTTACGTCGCTTTATCTTGCCGTTCTTGAATGGCTCGGCCATATGGTCAGCAGAAGATGGGGGGAGAGGGAGGCACAAGGAGATAGGCAAGTTTCTGGTTCATAGTTTCCGGTTTATGGTTACAAGGGAAAAACCAGGAACCAGAGACAAGTAATAATAAACAAGGATTTGGAAATGAATGTAAGAAATATTGGTGTAATGGTTACATCTTTTTTGATTATACTTCTCACTTTTTCTTTCGGGTGCGGCAAAAACCATGGAGAGATGACGAAGGTTGCTTACCGTCTCAAGTGGCTCTTTAACGCCAGTGTCGCCGGCGATATATATGCCGATGCTCAAGGATTTTTCAAGAAAGAGGGGCTTGAGGTAGAGGTAAAAGAGGGCGGACCGGAAAGGGATGCCATAAAAGAGCTTGAGATGGGGCATGCCCAGTTTGGTGTTGCCTCGGCAGACCAGATTATCAGGGCCGTTTCAAAAGGAGCTCCTGTTGTGGTGCTGGCGCAGCTTTTCCAGGCCAATCCCCTCCAGTGGATATACAGGTCGGATAAAGATAAAATCGACAAACCGGAGGATTTGAAGGGAAAGGTTGTCGGAATAACCTTTGGCGGAAACGATGAAACGATCATGAAGGCGCTTCTTGCAAAATACGGTATAAAGGAGAATGAAATAAATTTTTTCAGCGTAAGGTACGATTATACGCCTTTTTATGAGCGCAAGGTTGCCCTCTGGCCTGTTTACAGGAATGCACAGGGAATTATCATCGGCGATCAGCTTGAAAAGGCAGGAGAGTCCGCGGCATTTTTTGACCCTGATGCTTCCGGCATACGTTTTGTGGCAAATTCGGTTATAACAACCGAAAACATGATTAAAGAACATCCTGAAACTGTTAAAAAATTTGTTTCAGCTCTGATGAAAGCATGGGGTGAAGCATTAAACCCTGATAATACAGATAAAACTGTTGAGACTATTCAGAAATTCGACAAGGACACTTCTTCGGATGTTATCCGCAGACAGCTTGATATAACGAGGCAGCTCATGAAGCCGTCCGCAAAGAAGGTTTTTGGCGCCATAGATGCCGAAGCCTGGAAGCAGACCGAGAGCATAATGCTTGAGCAAAAACTTATTCCCGCATCGGTTGATATCGAAAAAAGGCTGAAGGCGGAATATGCCGGGCAATAGGCATAAGTAAGAAAGGGTTCCAGGGGTCAAGGATTCAAGGGTTCAAGTGTTTAAAACCGAAAATGTATTGAGGCAAGAGTACGGACAGATAATAATTCGGACGACTTCGTAAAACGTTCAGATACAAGGCGCGCGAATACTGAGGAAAGAGGCGTACCAAGTTCAGAGGCTCAGTTTCCAATTCGGAAATTGGCAATTTTGGGCAAGCTCAAGGAAATCAAGGGATTGTGCGGAGACATACATATAGTATGTCGCACAAGCAATCCAGCGGATTGACACAGAGATCGCTCAAAAGGGCCATTTCCGGATGGAAACTCAGGCTGCGCAGATGCCGTATTTAGGCAGTATCTCATTTATAATCGAAAAACGGTGTGCCATCAGCGCATCATGGAAGAACTTCCAGTCGCTTCCCAGAAATGAAGGTGAATATGGATATTTCTCATCTTCGGCATCTGTTGTATTGTCCGTCCCGATAGCTTCATGTTTCCATGATCCTTTCCCCTTGGGAATGTAATTAAGGGTTACAGGCGGAAATCCGAAATAGCCTTCCTTTAAGGCTTCGATCCATTTTTTACAACGCTCATCGCTGTTTTCATCGGTTGTGACGGTCATCATATGCAGGATTCTATCTCTGTCGGCATCTGAAAGCCCGGAAACATCCGTATCAGGGTCACCTGCCCTGAAGCGCTGGAGGGCCTTGCACATCTCATGGGCTGCTTCAGTAAATTCAGATGGATTATCACGGAGTACCGTGTTTCCGAGGCCGTCCATATAATTCCATTTTAAATACGGCCTGTCCGGGAGAGAAAGGGCGGCGCCGTGGCCAAGCGGAAGAATATCACACGCAAACCTCCCGGCAGCCTCATCGAAAATATCTCCGAAAAAGCGCTTCAGCTTTATTGCAAAGGCAGCGTCAGATAGTTTCCTGTCATCAATCCTGGTTATGGTATTAACCCTGTGGCTTACACCCGCAAACCCTTTGTGTGCCCATGTATCCGCATAAACATGCATGGTTATTCCGAGCCTGTGAAGGCCGTACCGAGCCTTTCGGTCTGTTATGCAGGCGTGAATCATGTCTTTTGCAATGAAGCTTCCCGGACGGCAGATCAGCTTTTCAATAAAAGTACCATCGGGATTTTCGCCGGCTTTTTTACCTTTATTTCCCGGCAGGAAATGAAAAGGGATCCATACATGGCGGTTTGCAAGCTCGTTGAAGTTCCTGTAGTCGAGGATCTTGTGTGCCGAACTTGTGCGGGCATACATTGCGCCGTTATCAAACATTAAGGTTCCGGAATTTGTTGCGTCATCCACGTACTGGGCGCAGTATGCCACGGTTTCTGCTTCCCTGTGTCCGAAACCTGCTATGCGGGATACAACGTAAGTTACGCAAAGATGAAAATCTATCTGCATTTTTCACCTCCATTAGTTCTCCCGGTTAACCGGGAAAGGGGTCAGGGATTCGAGGATTCAAGGGTTCAAGTGGAATCCTTGACCCCTTGAATCCTCTTTAAATTATTCCCCCATATAGCAGGGATATTTTCAGACCGCCGTGGTGCAGGGTTTGAGCTTTCAACGTAAGAGGAAGAGAGTTCAGAAGTGTAATGTCCGGGACTATCAGGGCGACTTTCCAGCCTGAAAAATCCTTTTTGAGCTTTTCGCATATGGCGAGGAACAGTTTAACGCTTTCAGCCCTGCTTCCCATTCTTAGCCCGTATGGCGGATTTATAACCACGAGACCTTTATCTTTTGTCAAAGCGTGAGGATCAAGATCGAAAAAATCTTTTTGCTCCACCTCAACCGTTTTCAACATATCATATTTGTTTATGCATGATTTAAGCGAATCGCAGGCTTTGAGGTCGATGTCGGATGCAAAAATATGAGGTGATGAGATCACTTTTATGCCGGATTCAGCTTTTCGTTTTATATATGCCCATCTTCGGGGCTCAAAGCAAGGCCAGTTCATGAAGGCAAAGTTCCGGAACCAGCCTGCCGGGATGTTTTGTGAAATCATGGCGGCTTCAAAGGAAAAAGTGCCTGACCCGCACATGGGATCTATCAATGGTTCGCTTCCGTCGTAACCGGAGATTCTGAGTATGGCTGCCGCTGTTGTTTCCCTTAACGGAGCAGTTGCCCTGTGGGTTTTTATGCTGCGCCTGTAAAGAAGTTCACCGCTGCTGTCCAGAGAAACGATAAACCTGTCATTTGATGCGCGGACGAAAACCTGTTGCTCTTTTGAATCATCCTTTGCCGGATTGGGGATGCCGTTTAACGCGAATCTTTTTTCGATGCTTGCGGCAAATATTTCTGCAATCGCATCTTTATGGTAGAGCCGCGATTGCTTGGTTGAAGTTTTTACTTCCGTCCTTGCATCTGCCGGAAGATAAAGCTCCCAGGGAAAGCCGGAAAGCTTTTTTTCAAGCTGCATGAAGTTTGTGGCCTTGAATTCTGTGATCCGCATCAGGATCCTGTTTGCAGTACGAAGATTGAGGTTCGCAGAATAGCAGTCCGTTATCCGCCCCTTAAATTGCACGCCCCCTGTAGTTTCGACGAAATCTTTGCCTGTTTCGGCAAAAGTTTTCAGCTCAGTAAGGCAAAGCGGTTCGAGTCCCGGAGATGTTGCTGCAAAAAACTCTTTTTCACGTCCGGTTACATGCCGTTTGATGCGTTTAAAAAGTGATGAGTCACTTGTCTGATTTTTCACGGTTTTGGGTGCGTACAAGGTCCGGTGTCTTATCATCATATTCCACCTTGAATTGCAGCAGAATGATCGATGCAATCACCATTATGCCCCCCGCCATCTGCAAAGGTTCAAGAATTTC
>Ga0315268_10003762_pt1 | contig 16620 bp, 20 predicted proteins | sample C1_top_MG_FD_204535 | JGI IMG/M metagenome (GOLD analysis project Ga0315268, IMG submission 204535) | Sediment microbial communities from Yellowstone Lake, YNP, Wyoming, USA - C1_top | ecosystem: Environmental > Aquatic > Freshwater > Lake > Sediment | place: USA: Wyoming | collected 2017-08-01
GTTCTGAACAGAGAAGCAGCAGAAAACATTGGGAGAACCGACAAGGCAGTCTCACCGACCTACTTCAACACATAATAAAGGGACAAGGCAGCGCGCGCTCTAGGACGGTAGTGACAGCGGGCACAGATATAGATTAGCACCAAATAGACACGCTGCTGAAAGCATTGAAGCAGAAGCTCAAACAAGAGCTTGTAGAACCACCTATGCCAGCACCTAGAACGGTATAAATTACAGCATGGGAATGGTAGCCCGGGAGAGTTTCGATCGATCGATCCACCCCCCGCACTCTAATTTCAGGCTCATTCTGAGCTGATTGCAACCAAAGAAATCCAATTTGGGATGTTGTGAGTGGGGGCTGAAATTTGAACACACGTTTACGGGTAAAAGTGCACTGCTTCTGCCGCGCGGATAACTTCAAACTTTCGATTCAAACATTTTCTAGGCACTATCATTTCACGTGTAGAAACTAGGCAAATCACTCTAAAAACAACTATATTTTACTCACATTTTTGCTACTTAGAAGAGAGTATGGCGCTCTGTCTTGGCGCACGACTGAAATTTGAGAATATTTATATAAGATGTTGTCTTAGTTCAGCCCCTACTTCGAAAGTCCCCATCTATTACTATCTCGAGGTTGCAGTTGCAACATTAGAAATCATACGTTATGTTGGTGAGACCAAGAATTTGAGTTGGATTGTATTCGGTATTGACGTAGTTCAAGTCGTCGAAGTAGTTTTGGGTCTGGCAATAACCTATCTGGCAATAACCTATATTGCAGGGAAGTTGATCTCAAAATCTCTTTTCAGACTCTTCGAAAAGACTCCATTTCCGGAAAACATCGAGAATGCCATTGTGAAAATCTCCAAATACATCGTCTACGTGATAGGAATACTCGTTGTCATAGAATTCTTGGGTTTCGACTTAACATCGCTTATCGTGGGAGTCGGAGCCTTCAGCATCGCCATAAGTTTCGCAACAAGCACAATAACTCAAAATCTGGTCTCGGGCCTGCTCGTGCAGGCTGACAGAGCCTTTCAAATCGGTGACAGAATAATGATACAAGGAATCGAAGGAAAGGTCGTGAAGATCACCGTGAGAACAACAGTAATAGAAACAAAAGAGGGGCATTGGGTCTACATTCCGAACGCGTTGTTTATGACCAACTTGCTAACAAGAAAGAACCAAGACGAAATCGAAGTTTAGGAATCATGCAATGCCTTGGTTGCATAACAGTAATTGGAGAATGAAACAGTGGAAAAAAAGAGAGATGTAACAAAGTGAAACAGCTTCCTACCATTTCTAGGGTTTCAGAAAAACGTGTTGCCTATTTGAGTACCTATCCTCCGAGGGAGTGCGGGATAGCAACCTTCACAAAGGACCTACTTGATGCTGCTGAGGAGTTGAACGAGTTGAAACCCTCGACAGTAGTAGCATTAAACGAGAAGGAAACAATCTACAATTACGATAAAAGAGTCAAGTGGCAGATCGAACGCGACTGCGTTGACGATTACGTACAAGCAGCACGCTTCGTCAACTCCTCCGATGTTGATTTAGTAAACATCCAACACGAGTTCGGTCTGTTTGGAGGAGAGTATGGCGATTATATCAACCACTTCTTAGACGATGTTGAGAAACCAGTGGTAACCACCCTCCACACAGTACAACCAAACTTTGACCCAAAAGCCCAAGCAGTGCTGAGACGCATAGCAGCAAAAAGCGCATCAATTGTCGTGATAGCACGTTTAGCCATAGAACTCTTAGAAAAACAGGCTATTGGGTGTAAGAAAGTCGCTGTCATCCCACACGGCTGCCCAGATATCCCATTTGTCTCCAGCGAAATTGTGAAAGCGTCTCTGGGCTTGAAGGATCGGTTTGTTCTATCTACTTTTGGGTTGATAAGTCGAGGCAAAGGCATAGAGTATGCTATCCGTGCACTACATTATGTTATTGATAAAGAACCTCGAATCATATACCTTATAATCGGAGAAACACATCCAGAAGTCAGAAAGACCGAAGGCGAAAACTATCGGAAAAAACTCATGAGACTGGTTGAAGAACTGCACTTGGAAAAGCACGTAAGATTTCACAACCGTTTTCTCTCCAAACGCGAACTGATTAAATATCTTCAAGCAACGGATGTTTATCTTACTCCATACATTTCTCCGAATCAGATCAGCAGTGGAACACTTGTATATGCTTTGGGAACGGGCCGTGCTGTAATATCCACGCCATACCTTCACGCCCAAGAAGTCTTAGCTGAAGGACGGGGATTGTTCTGCAAGTTCAAGGATGCCAACTCGGTTGCCGCATGTATAGAGAAATTGTTGGATGAAAATCTAAGAAGGACTATGCAGAGAAAAGCGTACAAGTACAGCAGAAGGTTCGTTTGGTCAAACGTAGCGAAAGAGTATCTTAAATTGTTCAAACGAATTATCAAAAACTAAAGGTCGGTTCGACTTGGAACTTCCACCTGTTAAGTTGGATTTTCTTAAACTACTTACAGATGACACAGGTATCCTCCAACATGCAAAATTCGCAACTCCAAGAAGACATGAGGGCTACACGACCGATGATAATTCGCGCGCACTTATCGCTAGCGTCAAATACCAACGGCTTTATAATAATCCAGTGGCAAGAAAACTTGTAGACATCTACCTAAGTTTTCTACTCTACATGCAAACACAAGACGGGAGATTCCACAATTTTCTAAGTTACAATCGGCAATTCACGGATGACTTCGGCTCGGAAGACAGTATCGGACGTGCCTTGTGGGCGTGCGGATGCATCATAGACTCGAATTCGTCCAAGCAAGAAAAACTTGCAGCAAAGGAGATTTTTGATAGAGGTCTCATGTGGATTGCGAGATTCGGGTCGCTTAGATCCAAAGCATTCGCAATTCTTGGACTGGCCCATTACAGAAGAGCCTACGAGCGAGACCAGAACGTCATCCCGAACATAGAAAGTCTAGCCCATCAGCTCTTACAGGCGTATGAAAGGGAATCCTCACTAGGCTGGCTCTGGTTCGAACCTTGTGTCACCTATGCCAACGGGCGTCTGCCGCAAGCTCTCTTTGAAGCTTTCAGGGTTACTTCCAACAAGGACTACTTGCGAGTTGCAGAGAGATCGTTTAACTTCATTCTGAAACTCCAAGTGGTCGATGGCAAATTCGCGCCAATAGGTAACAAAGGCTGGTGCAAAAGGAACGGAGAAAGAGCGCTGTTTGATCAACAGTCAGTTGAAGCATCGTGCATGGTTGAAGCTGCACTTGCAGCCAGCCGAGCCACTGGAGACGATGAATATAGAAAAGAGGCGTACAGCATATTCGATTGGTTCTTGGGGAAAAACTGCAAAGGCGTCATGATATACAACCCAAAAAACGGGGGATGCTACGACGGAATAACGTCGCACGGGCTGAACCTGAACCAAGGAGCTGAAGCCACCGCGTGCTATCTTATGGCCCGGTTGGAACTCGAAATCGATAAGCGCTCATCACGAGCGAAGGCAACTGAGTTACATAGACCATGGAAGAATTGATTGTGTAAGATACCTTGGAAGAACTGTGGATTTATTAGGTGCAAAAGACAAAGGTAACGCGGTTTGGAAAATGACGAAGGTTCGACATTTAATGGTGAAGGATTTGGTTGTTGCCAAGGAAGACGTTTCAATTGAGAAAGCTGTGAGAATGCTTTACACGAGACATGTTGGCTCTGTTATTGTCACGGATTCCGAAAAGAAGTGTATAGGAATCTTCACCGAGAGAGACGCCATAAGAGTGGTGGCTCAGAAAATCCCTTTGAAGACTCCCTTGAAGAAAGTGATGACAAAAAAGGTTGTGACTATTCCTGGGGATGCCAGTTTTGCTGAAGCGAGAAGAAAGATGGTCTCCCGTGGCATCCGGCACTTACCAGTCGTCAACGAGGAAGGCAAACTTGTCGGTTTGTTGGCTTTTCGGCGGGTTCTGGAGGAATTTCTAGGGACACGTTTCGAGGGCGCATAAGAAGGGTCTGCAGACTGTGAAACGTTTTCAGGGAAACCCGATTCTTGAACCGGTCGCAACCAACGCTTGGGAATCTCGAAGAGTATTTAATGCGGCAGCTTTTCGTGCACACGATCGAGTTCACATTCTTTACCGAGCCATTGGCGATGATCGTGTTTCGCGTATTGGTTACGCTGCAACGTCAGACGGGTGTCACATTGACGAACGTCTAGCGACACCCGTGTTTGAGCCTGCAAATAATGCGGAAGAGGACGGATGCGAAGACCCTAGGTTAAGTCTTCTTTACAACAAACTAATCATGACTTATACAGCTCTGCGCGAGTTTGATCAACAGTCCCTGTATCAGATTTCCTTGACTTCTATTGGTTTAGATGATTTTCTTAGAAAAACGTGGAACTGGGAAGATAGACGGTTGGCTTTTCCGGGAATCCGAAACAAGGACGCTGTAATATTTCCGAGAAGGATTGGGGGCAAGATCGTCATGCTTCACCGTCTTGAACCAGACGTATGTATAGCCTACTCGGATGATCTTCAGCGTTGGTATGATATCAAGTCTGTGATGACGCCAAGAGCAGGACGTTGGGATAACTGGAAGGTAGGCGCTGCAGGAACACCGATTGAGCTTAACGAGGGATGGCTTTTCATTTATCACGGAGTCAGTTTTGAAAGAACTTATTGCCTCGGAGTCGCGCTCCTGGACAGGAACAACCCTGAAATCGTCCTTCATCGTTGTGACGAGCCGATCTTGGCACCAGTTGAACATTACGAACGATTGGGAAAAGTCCCAAACGTAGTTTTCAGCTGTGGCAATGTTTTGGTAGACAATGAGGTTCTGGTTTACTATGGGGCAGCAGACAGTGTTCTGTGCGTCGCAACTTTTGACTTGGGAGAGCTCCTGCCCAAGAAATAACGGGCTGTAGATATCGGACGTTCACGCTGGAAACATCTTCATCGGGGTATGGGTTCAAACCTGGCACTACAGCCGAAGCTTCCTTTCTTTGGTCTTGTCTAAACAAGGTTTTTTAGACGGAAGTCTGTCATGGTTTTCATGCCGATGTGAAAGTCACTAAGACTAGCCTGATTTGCAGGAAAACTCATATACCTGCGTTCAGATTCGTCTAGCGCGAAAAGGTGCAGAGCGTGCCTGATTTAGGAGAGATACTAGGAAGAGAAGATGTTGGTCCTATCATTCGAAGGTTCTTCATCAACACATTGTTTGACTCCACGTTTATGCTACTCGGTATTGTTGTTGGGGCTGCCTTTGCCGTTGATGCCAGTCTCAACGTTGTTCTGGTAACCATGGTAGCGAGCAGTCTTGCCCTCGGTATATCAACAGGAGTCAGCATATACGAGGCAGACAGTCTTGAACGAGAGAGAAAGATTGCCGAACTGGAAAAGGCTTTGTTCATGGATTTGAGCAACACAAGGATTGAAAAAACGGCTAAATCCATCACAATATTGACAGCCATGATTAATCTCTCGACCCCCCTTGTTTCGTGTGCTGTGATGATATCCCCTTTCATACTTGCCATTTGGAAGATTCTGGAGGTCCATGTAGCATCCTGGTTTTCTGTCATATTAGCCTTAGGTACACTGTTCGGTGCAGGGGTCTATTTGGGGAAACTTGGAAAAACAAATCCTTGGACAAAGGGATTGAGAATGGCGGGGTTCGGTTTCATCGCTTTCATTATTGGGTTTCTTTTGAATACTCTGGTCTAAAGCATTTTCAGCAAAGAAAAATGCAGGTCTATTGAGAAGATGGTTTTTGTAAAGGTTTTGTTTTCGATACGCTAATTTCATCCACGCCCTTTATTGACGTGCCATATTCCTGCATAATCTTGGATATACCATCATACTCAATGTTCGGGCCTCTCATGGTGAGTTTTATTGTCTCGGTTTTCACGTCAACATCAGTGACAACAATGTCACATTCTTCAACTCCACTGACGGAGCAAATCGCCTCTGACAATTCGACAAGGCGTGTCTCACGAGGTTTAAGAGCCTCTATCAGAACTCTTCGAATATGTACAGCCATACAATCTTCCTCTAATGATAGAGCTGTTAATGCCTTAAATTTCTTTTCGCCAAACCTTCCTATTTAATAGCCGGGGAGAGTTTCAGACTCTCGTCAAGCATAGCTTAAGCATGTTTTTACCGGTAAAGTTGGGTGGGGGTCCCACCCCCGCACCATTTTCGAACGCCGACGGAGAAGGAAATAGGATGACTTGGACGGGTTGTTTGCACGCTAGATTTCGAATTTTTCTATGATTTTTCTCTCTCTTTGTTGAGTTATTTCTGCTACTACGTGAATGTAGTTTTGAAGCCCTGAATTTTCGATTCGGGGTTTTAGCAATTCGTCGATTTGAAAGATTCCTGCAGAGTTTGACATTGTGATCCTTATTGTCACTGGCTTTTCGTTGCCTTCTTGAATGCTTACCTTTTCGATTGATAGCGCAGAAACAGAGTGAATGTCGACCTTTCCTCCTTGAAATGGAATTCTCGCTCTTCCTTCCTCCATGTCTAGGGCGTCGGCGATGCGTACGATGCCTGCTTCTACGGTCAGCGGCTTGTTCGGGTTTTCGTGGGTTACGATGGAATGCAAGACTTCAGAACAGATTATGGTGCGTTCTTCTTCGGAGTAGATTTGACGCAGATATTTTTCAACAAATTCTGGGGCGAATATCGCGCCGTAAAGTTCATGCCCGTCTCTTTTGATTGCCATGCCTAAATCATGGAAGATTGATCCGAGAACCACGACTACCTCGGCGTCCTCGTTTTTCATGCCATAGTTTTTGACGATGCTGGGCACGACGTTTCTTTCAACCAGGATTCTGAACAGTTTTAAAGCTGAGTTTGCGACGATTTTCACGTGTGTTGGCCCGTGATCGGTGTAGCCCATGCGGTCGATGGCCATGACGTTTGAGCATTTCCACATGGTCTGCAACTTTACGTCTTTTTTTACTTCGTCAATGATGTGCTCCAATTTGTGGTTGTCTCGGAAGGGTATGTTAAAAACATATGACATTAGCAACCCTCAATCCGTCTAACTGTTGTTTTGTCTATAGATTTAAATCATTAGCCAAGCATTCTACGGTATCCGTACATGTTCTGTGGGAAGGGAAAGCTGATGGAAATAAAGAAGCCTAGAGAGTTTTTTGAGAAAGTGCTTCCAGCAAGGTTTGACCCTAAGAAAGCGGCAGGTTTTGAAGCTGTTGTCCAAGTGAATATTTCTGGAGCTGATGGCGGTGAATGGGTCGTGATTGTGAAAGATCAGAAGATGCAGGTAAAAGAGGGGGTTGATTCGTCTCCTTCGATTACGTTTAAGATGATGGACGCAGATTTCGTGGATCTGATCAATGGAAAACTGGATGCCGTTAAAGCCTTCATGACTGGAAAGCTTGAGTTTAAGGGAAGTTTATCGATAGGGATGAAACTAATGGACATATGGTTTGGTTAAGAGCCATCGGCCGAAAGGGAACGAAGGGACATCGCGATTCAACCATTGGTTTTCAAATAAGAAGGCTCAACGCCACTCGAAAGATTTGTTGGAACTCGGGCGTTCGTGTTGGATTAATGGAATCTACCGCGTTAGCGTAAAGGGGATTTGCCATTGTTCTTTGAAGAAGATTTCTGAAGGCTTTTTCCTCGGTCTGGGAGCTGGTGTGCCGATTGGCAGGAGTGCAACTACTTTCATTTTTGTGGGGATCTTGAGCAGGCGTTTTAGTGCTTCTTCGTCGAATGCACCGATCCAGCAAGTGCCGTAGCCTAGGGCTGTGGAAGCTAGAACGATGTGCTCGAGGGCTATCATTGCGTCTTTCTCATGCCACCTGATGGAGACGTCAGGATCGCCGACGGCTACGACGATCACGGCAGCGTCACTCAGGAATGTCTGGTCGTCTGCTGCTTGTGCCACCTCCTTTTTTCGATCTGCGTCCTGAACGACTATGAAACGCCACGGTTGACGATTACCAGCAGAAGGCGCCAGACGGGCAGCCTCAAGAATCATATTCAATTTTCCGTCGGGGATCGGTTCTGGTCGGTATTTTCTGATGCTTCTTCTGGTTCTTATGGCTTCGAAAACGTTCATTTCCGGGTTTCCTTCTTGTTCAGAGCCCTGTCTCATCGGGGTTATTACGTTTTTCCCGCAGTTCTTAGGTCGGAGCATGTTGAAGATAACTGGTTTCGGCTTGTTGTATTTGAAAGCCCCTCCCCCAGGTTCTTTTCCGAACGGCTTTACCGCATAGCGTATAGGCCATCGAGGTATGTCAATTATAACGGGTTTCGACTTGTTATAATTGATAGCCCCCCTACGTTTTTTCAGCAGATTTCAATCGGTGGTCTGACTTGGGTGTGAAGTTGGTTTTGGTTAGGATGGGGGCTGGGGATTAGCTGTGTAGGCTTCGCGGTACCAGACGACGGTTTCGTTCTGTCCGATTACGTATTTGTCGGAGGCGACTTGGCCGAAGGTCCATCCGTAGCTTGAGTGGCTCCACCACAGCCAGTATTTTCCGTCGGAGTTGGGTATGGTGTCTATGGCGTTGACGGAGGCGCCTGAGAGGCTTTCTGTGTAGTTTACTGAAGCGGTGAGTTTGGTGAGGTCGAGGAGCGTGGAGCCAGCGTTGATTTTGGTTTCGTTTACCCAGTGGATGGCGCTTCCGTTGCCGTAGTTTATGCCGAGATTAGCTGTGATTATGGTTTCTTTCACTTTGGACGAGAGGTCGTTGTACTGGTAGTAGTAGTAGCCCGCCGTGAGTGATGCTGCCAGGGCCCAGCAGAGCACGACTAGGGCGAGTAGAATCCACTTATTCATTTGGAAGGGCTTGTCTGTCATCGTTTCACGACCTTTCTTAACGCGGCAATCGTTGGGACTGATAGGGCTCCGAATATCAGGAAGTTGGCTCCTTCATGCAGCACGGCGAACGGGGCTCCGAGGAGGATGGCGACGATGACCGGTGTGCCGAAGACAGAAGCATAGACAGTGTTGGTGATCAAGTCGTAGAGCACTGTTGGAAGAAAGCCCATCGTTGCAAACAGGATGCTGAGTCGCAACCGTTGACTGCTAAGGCTTGTTGACTGAAGCGCTTTTCCCAGCAAGCCGCCTGTTATCCCGTACAAGGTTTCGGCGAGCATCGTTGCTACCCAGATTCGAGGGTCGGAGCCGTACGGGTTTATGGACCCGTAAATCAGCCAGGAAGCTATGCCGATTGAAGACCCGAGGACCGATCCGAAGAGGAAGCCTCCTATGAAGACGATCAGGTCCATTAGTTTGACGTTTGGGATGCCTACTAGGGCATAATCCGTGCCTATTGACAGCGCGCAGAACGTCACGATGATGGCTATCTTGATGGTTTTCATTCGGAAGCCTCGTTGGTTAGATAATCCATCCAGCTTATATTTAACAATTCCTATATCCAACTTGTGACAGCCTGTATCCGAGGATGACAACGGTTGGAAGCTCTTGAAACCGTAAGCAGGGTTGCAGCGAAAACCGCACCCGGACGCTTGCCCTCATTCGCCGAGGCACACGTCGTGGAAGCGTTGGAAGAGATAGGTCTTCAAGAAACCGTCGGCAGGATGAAACTGTCAAAAGACCTTCACCTAGGAGAGGGTGAAGCCAGAACTCTGGTGAAACATCTCAAGAATGAAGGGTTAATCGACGTTTCGAAATTGGGGATCTCGCTGTCTGCTACGGGAAGAAGACTGCTCTCCCGGCTGAGAGGTCTCATGAGCGAGCAAGTAGATGTTCCTTCCACGCCCTTAACTGTTGGGCCTTTCAACGTTGCAGTTCGGGTCACTGGAATGAAAGATATCATAAAATACGGTCTGGAACAAAGAGACGCTGCCATAATGGCCGGAGCAAAAGGAGCCACCACATTGGTCTTCATCAAGAACAGGCTGATTATGCCCGGCACTAGGGAATACGTGTCGAAAAGCGATCCCTCCATTCTCGTGGCGTTGCCGAAGCTTGGTTTGAAAGAGGGGGATGTCATAATAATCGGGAGTGCAGATGAAAAATTCATGGCAGAGCTCGGAGTAAAGACGGCAGCTCTTGAACTCCTGAAATCAAAAAAAAGGAACGACTCGATCGATCGATCTAGTGCGCGCGCTGTTTGAAAAAACACGGGGCCTATCAATTTTGTTAAGTCCGAACCCTGCAAAACTGACGTAATACTCTCTATCAACCTGAAGACCTTTAACCCGGATCGTCGGCTTCCTGTTGAAGGGTTGGTGCCCAGAATGGAAGTTTTTGAAGCGATTCGAAGGAGGCGTTCAGTCAGAACCTATTTGCCAGACCCCGTGCCGCAGGATAAGCTGAAGAGGATTTTGGAAGCAGGACGACTGGCACCTTCCGCCGGGAGCATACAGCCGTGGCACTTCATAGTCGTCTTCGATAAAGGGAAACGTGAGATACTCGCGAAGGGCGGAAGATACGCCAAGTTCCTGTCTCAAGCCCCTCTCGTTATAGTGGGCTGTGGAAACAAGAAGCTTTCACCAAACTGGAACGTCGTCGACACGGCGATCGCGATGCAGAACATGGTGATAGCTGCTGTAGGGGAAGGCTTGGGCACGTGCTGGGTCGGCAGTTTCAAAGAAGAAAAGGTCAAGGAGCTTCTTAAAATTCCCGAACAATTCAGCGTGATTGCCCTTCTGGCTGTTGGCTACGCGCGTGAAAAACTGGATTTAACGGCCAAGGTCGCACATCTTATCCGCAAAAGAAAAAAGATCGAGAAGATCATTAGTCTAGACGAGTTCGGAACTTCCTTCGTGGAGCAGCCATGAGCCATCACACGTCGCGGTGTTCAGACAACTTAGGCCTTCTCTGCAAGTGCCAAACTTGACTCCGTGTTTCTCAGCTAAGCGGGATACGTTTTGCATCAGTTTGGCCCTCATATCCTTGGGCAAGCACAGGTTTCCGCCGACTTTCTCGCCTCTGTCAAAATACAGGGGCTTCAACTTCTCCGCAATTCCCGGTAGCGCCTCGCTAAGCCTTTTCCAGTTGTCGAGCTTCACCTTGTAGGTGGAACTTGTAATGTGCTTGGCGCCTGCGGAAGCGATGGTTCTGACCAGTGTTTCAGGATCATCGTTTACGAAAGGAATTATCGGGTCGATGCGCACGGACGTAGGTATGCCCTTGGCGACCAGGGTTTGAACGGTTTTGATGCGCTCTGAAGGCGCGGGCGCACAGGGTTCGATGAGCTTGGCAACGTTGTCGTCATCTGTTGTAATAGTCAGGGAAACCATCGAAGGAATATTCCTTAACAGGTCAATGTCCCTGGCGACGATGTCAGATTTTGTGACTATGTGCACCTTACAGTCGTGCTGAGACAGTATTTCCAGGCATTTTCGCATCAGACCCGTTTGAGCTTCTAGGGCCGGGTAGGGATCTGAAGAATTGGAGATGGACAAGGTTTCACCCTTCAACCCGGCAGCCTCCCTTTCCAATCTCTGAAGCAAGCTCTTTTTAGGCCTGCAATCGGAGAAACTCGGAATGTAGCCTGACGCGTAGCAGTAGAGGCACGCATGGTCGCACCCAGTGTAAAGATTGAAAGTCAACTTGGGCGGGCACGTGCAAAGCGGCGAACGCCAAGGATCAAACCTCGAGATCAAATTCACACAGATACCCTCATAACAGTGTGAAGTGGAACGTAAACAAAAATGATTCGCCTACTTACGGATTTACGGAGCGCGTGCAAATTTCCTGAGAAGCTTGCAAGTCCAATTATCCCCGTTGATGCTTGGAAAGAGGGGTCTGCAAAGGACTTCTTCAGCTCGTTCTGGTTGCAACCAATGTGCCAGCCGATAGGATAGGACGCCAGCCTTCTTATTTTCACAGATTTAAGAGAACACTTTTCTTAATCTTGATGTAGTACCCAATGAGGCCATTGACAACTGGAACTATCGTTTAACTACGTTCTTGTAGAAGCTTTCAATAAGCTTGTGTCCGTCTGGATGTATACGATTTTTGATGTTGATTTTCTCAGGATGAAACTGTACACCGTAGAACGGTTTGCTCTTTTGCCTGACTGTCTCGACTTCACATGTTTGGGAGTCTGCCAGCAGAACAAAACCTGCTGTGTCGAGGCTTTTCTCTTTGACGTAGTCGTTATGCGATTCAGCGAAGAAGAACCTAGTCTGGTCTGCTCCAAGACCTGCAAATATCTCATCATTTCTGATTATGTGCACTTCTTCAAACCTGTCAATGACTGGGTGGGTAAGGGAGTCTACTTCACAGCCGAAGGAGGTACAGAGCAGTTGATGACCATAGCATATTCCTAACAACGGTAAGTCGAGACGTCTGATCCAATCAGCCACATTCTTAAACCTGTTTCTGTGCGATTCATCCACTATTCTAGCTCTAGACCCGCTCAGTATGACAGTGTCTATGTCTTTGCCGACTTCAAAATTAGCATCAATGTTCATGAAATGGTCACTTCTACATTCACCGAACTTCTCGACCACTCTCACCAACTCCTCCAACTTGGCCCGCCTATCCAAAGAACAGTTCACAACCAAAGACTTCAAGATTCAGTCGCACTCCACGATCTCTGACTGACGCAACGGCAACCTTTGTCGAGACAACAGAATTCATCCTAATATAGACATCGGAGTTTTCAGTCTTGATGCAATAAACAACAGAGTTAGGTTCATCTCACCCGGGCACACACACCGCAAAGTACGCAGTGCGGAATGCCAGGCCATCGGTTTGAAACGAGTTGGTCTGAAGGCACGTCCGGGTCTCTTGACAATAAGCTTTATGTGAGACGTGAGGTCATAGGACTTTTGGATTTTGTGAGACTAAATGCAATATGCCATAGAAAATGGTGAAGTTTACAGACCTTTTGAGATGCCAGAGGGCACCGTCATCGTTGTCGATGGAAACAAAGTGACCTATGTAGGGCCAAAGGAAGTCAGATACCCAGCTAACACTGAAATCATCGATGCGTCAGATAGGATGGTCACTCCGGGCTTCATTGACATGCACATCCATGGATGCGCTGGATTTGACGTGACCGAAGGGAGAAATGGTTTCCTCGAAGAAATGTCAAGGTTCCTCGCTAGACATGGCGTCACCTCCTTTCTGCCAGCGGTGGTGAGCACGACCAAGAAAAGAATGATAAGAGCGATTGAAAATGTGAGGGAAGCGCAGGAGAAGAAGAAAAGAGCAAACGTCCTCGGCCTTTATCTGGAAGGGGCCATACCTCAACGTGGAGAAAGCTGGCGCTCAGAACCCCCAGTACATCAGAAACCCGAACATTACCGAGGTCAAAGAAGTCCTTGACGCTGCAGAAAAAACCGTGAAAGTAGTTGCTTTGGCCCCCGAAAAGGCTAACGCCATCCAAGTCATAGAAGAACTCAAGAACCGCGGAATAGTCGCATCGGCCGCACACACAAACGCATCGTACCATGAAATGCTCCTAGCAATCGAAGCCGGGCTTTCACACGTCACTCACGTCTTCAACGCGATGAGAGACTTCAACGGCCAAGAAATCGGCGCGGTCGGCGCCGCCTTGCTGCACGAGGAACTGACGACAGAGCTGATCGCAGACGGGGTGCACGTCCATCCAGCCGCGATAAAAATGCTGGTCAAGATGAAGGGCTACGACAAGGTGGTCCTGATAAGCGACGCCATCAGCGCCACAGGTCTCCCAGACGGAAGATATGAACTGGGCGGACTAGAAATCCTCGTTAACAATGGAATTTCGACCCTGCCTTCCGGGGTCCTGGCCGGAAGTACGCTAACGCTGGACAGAGCCGTCAAAAACATGATAGAATTGGCGAACGTTCCAGTTTCTGAGGCGTTGAAGATGGCAACCCTAAACCCTGCGAGAGTTCTACGCCTTAGAACAAAAGGAGAGATAAAGGAAGGAGCAGACGCGGACATCGCGATACTGGACAGGAACTTCAACGTACAGTCAGTTATGATCCACGGAAAACCCCTCTCCTTTTCCTAACAGGCGTTCAACACATCGCCAAGAAATAACGTACAGAAGCTAGTTTCTTTTTTGAAAGCACTTCGTCGGCCCGCATCATCATAAGAGCTTGAGAGTCACTTCAGCAGCTGCGTCCATCATATTGCTGGCAGACTCACCATTCTTGAGACGATGGAAGATTCAAGCGCATTCGCATAGACTCCTGCAAGATTCCGCGGAGTCAGCTCCTCGAAACTCATCCGTCTTCCGATTGCCTAGCGTTCCAGCCTCAGCGCAACCTCAGATCCTGTTCAACATGCCCCGACAATGGCACGTACGCGAATGGAGTCCCAATGCCGCCAACTCCACTGCAGAAATAAGCCCTCCTTCGACCGTAGCAAAGTCAGCCGCGGCAAAATGCTCGTAGAGACGAGGCACGTAACCCCGCACAGAGACTATTCGAGCTACGAAAATGGTCGCGGCATATTTAAATAGCAGATTGTTTTACTTATCTAATGATTAAGTTTCTTAAAGGGAAACAAAATGTCTCTAGATCAACGAGCCCAAATACTCGAAGCCACCACATCGACCAGCCGTGGCGTCAGAGACCTAGTTCAATTGCTGAAATGGAAGACATCGAACGTCATTTCCTTACTGAGAAAGATGAACGAAGAGCAACTTATCGAGTTCCAACAAGTTGCAAATTCGAAAAGAGGTAGACCTAAAAAAGGTGTGACGTGCACTCCTTTAGGCTTCGAGTTTCTCGAAACTTACAAAAAACTAAAAATGAAACCACTCAGAGCGAGAAAAGAAGACCTAGACCACGCAGTGAAAGACGCAGCATATGCCAGTAGACTCGTTGCAAACGGTCATTCACCCTTCCGAATTTTTATGGAGTTGAACAAGATTGCCCGCAATATTAAAGTCTCTTCAGAGACTCCTGAAACTGTTTGAAGACAAAAAAGTCCCCTACATGATAATCGGCGGTTACGCTCTTCCTTTCTACGGAAGAATCCGAACAACAGTTGATATTGATTTGGCCGTGGCAGTTAAAACTGAACAAGAATTCAACCGGCTTCTCAATCTGCTACAATGGGCGGACTTTGAACCAACCATACACTCTCCTCTCAACCCTTTAATTGTCGTTTTGGATAGGAAAGAGAAAATTGAAATAGAACTATGGCTGAAGCCTGACGGAATCGTTTTTGATGAGGAGATGCTGAGAAGAAGAAAGAAAGTCAAATTAGATGCGAACATTTCTGCATGGATCGTTTCCCCAGAGGATTTTGTAGTAAACAAGTTGGCCAGACCCGACAGAGGAGTAACCGATGAACAAGACGTCAAAAGTGTGCTAATCAGGCAAGCGGACAAACTGGACAATGAATATCTTGAGAAAAGAGCTCAAAAAGCCGGCGTTCTTGCAGTCTTGCAAACCATTCAAGCTCTATGAAAAACGCACATGAGGAAAATCGTATGCTGGAATAGGCGCATATATGCTCAAGTTCCCGTTTCTTAACCGATTATGAGTGAATTGTGCGCATGCCAGCGCTCCAAGCATGTTCTATCGCCTTTATCGCACTCAAGCCAAGGAAGCCCAGAAGCGCAGGCTACCTGTCAAACGATTCAGGAACGAACACACGCGCAGGGACTGGCTAGAATCACTTCGGTTGTCGTCTGTTATACACTTCAATCACGTAGTTATCCAGGTCACAGAATGACACGGCATAGTATCCTGGCTCAAATTCGGGATGCTCTTCACATGGGAACAGGGCTTTAAACCCGCTATTTTTCATTTTTCGCTCAACGGCATCAACAGTTTCCTTGTCCTGGACGAAAATCGCCAAATGATCCGCCACGACGAACTCTTCTCCAGTTGGAGCCTTACGCTTAACCCTTGGTTCCCGCAACTCGCCCACCCAGACCGAAAAACTCTCATTAGAAAACCCCATTCCATCCTCAGTGTCCATCATGATCTTAAAGCCAAGCCCCTCTAACAACGCCTTGTAAAACTTCCTCGAGGTGCTCAGACTCGATACTTCGATCCCCACATGTCCAACAATCGCTTGAATCCGCTCAGCCGAAACCATAGTATCATACCACGATGGCGACTGATGCGCTTCTCCATTTAAATAACTTTCGAACCGATGAGCCTCGCAGCAGTAACAAAATTGCAAGCCCAGGCAAAGCGCATCAAAAGAAGTGATTCCAGCACGATTGTTACTCAATTCCCTGACAAAAGTCCATCAAACCACTGCTACCTACAATCCTGCGTCGGCGAACGAGCATTGAACACCATACATAGACCCATCTTTCCTGCAGATCAAGCTTCACCGAATATATCGTCCAGACACTGCCTATAGCCCGACACCTCAGGCGGTTGGAGACCGCGGGCTGAGCTGGTCGGTCGAAACCTTCCAGCTTACACCCCGATTCCATCAAACCCATCTTCTATGGGAGCCTTCGTCCCCCTTTAGGGGAATGGCTGCCTATTTTCGGGAGAGACTTCGGGCTTAGATGCTTTCAGCCCTTATTCTCAGCGGCGTGGCTGCCCGGCGTTTGCCCTGTCGGACAACCGGTTAACTAGAGGCCACAGCGTCCCGTTCCTCTCGTACTGGGGACCCTTTCCCCTCAGGCAGCCCGCACTCCCAGCAGATAAAGTCCGACCTGTCTCACGACGGTCTAAACCCAGCTCACGTTCCCTTTTAATAGGCG
>Ga0315268_10003763_pt1 | contig 16619 bp, 12 predicted proteins | sample C1_top_MG_FD_204535 | JGI IMG/M metagenome (GOLD analysis project Ga0315268, IMG submission 204535) | Sediment microbial communities from Yellowstone Lake, YNP, Wyoming, USA - C1_top | ecosystem: Environmental > Aquatic > Freshwater > Lake > Sediment | place: USA: Wyoming | collected 2017-08-01
ACGATTCAGCAGCATTTGATTGCCGCTTGAATTGTCGAGCACGCCTGATTTGATCATCAGGTCAGGTGGCATGTTGTAAGTCGCTTCCACCGTGCCCAACTTTTTGCTCTCTTCGACGCTAAAGGCAAAGCCTGCATCTGCGCCGAGCAGCCGGGCCGACTGAGCGATGATGTAATCCAGTATCTCGCCGAGCGACTGATTGGAATTGAGAACCGCAAGAATGTCCCGCAAGCCCTCGGCCACTTGCCGTCGCCGGTCGGCTTCTTGCCGCTGATGTTGTTCTGCTTTGTAGAGTCGCGCATTTTCCAGAGCAATAACTGCACTGGAGGCCAGCATAGCCAACACGCGCTCGTCTTGCGATCCAAACGCTCCCGACAGTTTATCGGCTACCGCAATGGCGCCGATGGGACCGGAACCGGAGATGAGTGGAACGATGAGCAGCGAATTGATTCCAGTCAGCCGGATGATCTCCGAGTTCACGCGCGGATCGTTTTGAGCATCGGCTGTGCGGAAGGGTTTGCCGGTAGTAATGGCTAGGCCGATCAGCGACTGGTCCATAGGCAGCCGATAGCCCATGAGCGGGGGCTGGTCGCCGGAGAGGATGGAAACTTGCAGACCTTCGCGATCCAGCATGAACACCAGCGTGCCTCGCGCAGAAGTGAGCCGCCGCGCTTCGTCGGCGATCATTTGCAACACAGCGTCGGGATCGAGGCGGCTTGTGACCGCTTGTTGGACGGCAAAAAGAGTTTGCGTTTCGTCGGCGCGTTGCCGGGCTTCTTTGTACAACCGCGCATTCTCTATGGCGATGGCAGCCGCATTGGAAAGGCCCCAGACGAGCTCGATCTGTTCAGTTGCAAAGGTGTAGGGAGCGTCGAAGGTGGTGAGCATGGCAATGGCTACGACCTTGTCCTTGACCGTGAAAGGCACTGCCAGAAGCGATCTCAGTCCTAGTAGACGAGCCGTTTTCTTGTCCGTGCGCGGGTCAGTCTGCGCGTCGAGGCATATCGTGGGTTGTCGGGTTTCCACTACCTCACGGGTAAAAGCATCCTGCTCCGGATCAAGGGGACGCGAGTAAAAGGCCCGCGCGCACTCTTGTCCGAAGGATTGGGGATCCACTTGACCACTGGTTGGAAAGAGCAGCCCGCTTTCCTCATCCAACAGGTAGATGGCACAGTGACGTATACCCGCCGCTGCCGCCAGACTTGTAGCCACGTGGCTCAACACCTGTTCCAGTTCCAAAGAGCCGCTCGCGGCCTGGACGATTTCGAGCAACGTAGAAAGCTCGCGCGTGCGCTCTTGTACGCGCTGCTCCAAAGTCTCATAAGCAGTTTGGAGCGCTTTTTGCGCCTGCTTGTGCCCAATCGCGATGCCGACGAGGTGCGCAGCCGTCTCGATGGTGTTCAACTCCGCTTTGGTTGGCGCGCGCGGCTTGGGATAATACATAGCAAACGTTCCGATGACCTTGCCATTCGCAGAAAAGACCGGCTCTGACCAACACGCGCCCAGTCCGTACTGCACCGCCAGATCACGCAAACCGTCCCAACGCGGATCGGTGCGAATGTCCTCCACGATCACTCGCTCGCGCCGGTAACAAGCCGTCCCACACGAACCTACCAGCGGGCCGATCTCTAGTCCCTCGATGGATTGCACGTAATCTTCGGGCAGGCTCACCGCAGCGCCGATGTGCAAGTGCTTCCCGTCCTCGTCCAGCAGCAGAACCAACCCCTGCATCCCAGGCGATTGTTCTTCGATGATGCGCACCAGAGTGTGGAGCGTCTCCGAAAAGTCTTTGCCAGTCGCGAGCAGTTCGAGGAATTGGCGCTGGCCTGCCTGGATCGCCTGTTCCCGTTTGTGCACCAGCGCGTTGACAATGATCTCGCCGATGATGCGCAGCAGGGCGACGCTGTCTTCCGCCCATGTCTTCTCGGTTCGCACGGAATCGAAGCCAAGTAATCCCGCCAGGGTCCCGCGATACGCCATGGGCACCATGAGGAGCGATCGAACTCCTTCGCGCTGGAACTCGCGCCTTTCCGCGCGGGCTTCGGATGCAAGATCGGCTACACACGGAACATGAATCACCTCAAGTTGTTCGAGTTTCTCCTTCAACCACGGGAATCCATTCAGCGGCACTCCCTTGAGTTGGTCCATGTAAGACTCGATGCCTTCAGCGCACCACTCGTGCGTGTTGTCTATCGTCGTGCCATCGCCGGAATACTGAAAGACGTAACTGCGATCAACCGCCGCAAATTCGCCGATGGTTTGCAAAGCGTGCTGGATGCCCGCATCAATCTCATTGGGGCCAAGGTTGATGAACTCGGTTGAAATTTCCGTGATGAGCTTCTCGAAAGCGAGGCGTTCCCGCAAAGCCTGCTCGGCGCGCTTACGCTCGGTGATGTCTTCGATAACCGAAATCACGTATTTGGGGTCGCCTGACGAGGTGCGGACGAGCGATACGGTCAAATGGATCCAGACGATAGAGTCATCCTGACGGATGTAACGCTTTTCGAGCGAGTAGGACTGCCTTTCGCCGGCCAACATCTGCCCGAGATACTCCAGATCAACGGTCAGATCGTCAGGATAGGTAATATCCTGAAAGCTTCGCTGAAGCAACTCGTCGCGGGTGTAGCCGACAATATCGCACAGCCGTTGATTGACCCACAACCATTGGCCATCCGGCGACACGTGAGATATCCCGACTGCGGCTTGTTCAAAGGTCAAGCGAAAGCGTTCCTCGCTTTCGCGCAGTGCTTCTTCGGCGCGTTTGTTTTGTGTGATGTCGCGCGCGACCCAGATCACAGTATCTTCAAGCATCGGCGAGACGGTCGCGGCGAACCAATCCTCCGCTCCTTCGATGGGCAAGCTATACTCAAAGTTGACCGGCTGGCGAGTTGCCAGCGCACGCTGAATGTTGCCGAGGAACAGGTCAGCCTGGGGCTGGGGCAAAACCTCGTGAAGCGTCTTGCCCAACAATTCCGCAGGGGGACGGTACAAGAGTCCGGGATTCGTCGGCGCAATCTTGAGGTAGCGCCCGTGGCTATCGAGAACGAGGATCACGTCCGTCATGGCTGCCAGCAGAGCGCGCATCTCGGCTTCGGACGCGCGCAATGCCTCATCCGCTTGCCTGCGCTCGGTAATATCGGTGTGCGAGCCAATCATGCGAAAAGGCTTGCCGTTTGCATCGCGGAGCGTCATGCCGCGCGCCAGAATCCAGCGATACGAGCCTTCCTTGTGCCGCAGGCGATGTTCAAGCTCGTAAACTGCCGTCTGTCCTTCCATTTCAGCCTGCACCTGCGCGAGCGCACGTTCCGCATCGTCGGGATGGATCAGGTTGCGCCACGCTTCAAACCGATTCTCAATCTCATCATCTCGGTAGCCGAGCATGCTCTTCCAGCGCGGCGAGTAATAGACGTCGTTCGTTTCCAGATCCCAGTCCCAAATGCCATCGTTGGTTCCTTGCATGACCAACGCAAGCCGTTCTTCTCGTTCTCTGAGCGCCTGGGCCGTCCGGTCCAATTCGTCGCTTGCTTGCCGATTGGCCGCCAGTGTGCGCAACTGAAGATCGTAAAAGCGTTCCAGCAGCACTACAGCGGAAATAAGGAACACGGCGAGCGCCGCGCCTGCCTCGATCCAGTATGAAAGGGTGAGCGGGTTGGTCGTTTCGGTCACCCACTTCCCCAGCCATCCCCCTTGAGCCAGGAAGGCAAAAACGGCATAGATGACAAGACTCAGAGCTGTCGTGAGGTAACCGGCGCGCGCACCGATCACAACCGTGGCGATCACCGGCAGAATCACTAGATAGAGGCGACCACTTCCGACGAGTCCCAGGCGCGCAAAACTGGCGACGGCATTCGTGTAGCACAGCAACAAGAGTCCCCACCCACGCAAGCGATAGTCTACACGAGGCGAAACGGCGAGGCCGATAACGGACAAGTAGACGATTGCATAAACCCACAGCAGAGGAGTGAACGTCGAGTCCCGAATGGCGTTGATGAAGGGGGATGCCCAGGCCGGCAAGCCCGACAACGCAACCACGACCAGGATCACGTGCACAGCTCTGCGCCGCCACGCTTGCCAGGTGAACTCGATTTCGCTGGCTCCGGTTTTTGTGCTATCAGTGGCCGGCTGAAGGTCATGTTGCTCAGGCTGGCCTTCCATTGTGTTGCCTCCAGTGCGCATCACAGTGCGGGAATCTCACACGGGGCATATCTGCGAAAAGCACTGCTCGCCCTGACATTTGCCAGAGCGAGCGAGTAGCCGTCAGTTCCGTGTGCCTCCTGGGCTAACCTGCGTTAGCTTATGCGCTGCCTATCCAGTATTGAGGGCGAGTACATGAATACTATACAGTGGATTGGTGGATTTTACAACCTCTTCGAGGCGTGAACGAACATCTTTTGAAACGCCGTCGTCTTAGCGCTTTCCGAGATCAGGATGCTGATCAAGCCTGCTACGCCGATAAACATCAGTTCCCAAAAATGCAATGGCCCAAAGCTGAATAGACCCCTCAGGAAGGGAACGCCGATCGCCAAGGCCAGGAAGGCAGCCGCGCCGCCGACCACCCACCACAAGGCTGGGTTGGGTGTGCGCAACGTCGCCACGATCGGGCGCGTCCAGGAGCGATTGGTCAAGATCAAGCCCAGGTCGGCGATGACGAGGGTGGCAAAGCTCATCATGCGCGCTTCAGATTCGCCCATGCCACGGGATAGGACAAAGCCATACATCGCCAATACAACAACCAGCACACCCACGCCTTGAATCAGACCGGTCAAGATCATTTGCCGCCCGAACAGCGGGTCTTCCAGCCGACGAGGTGGACGGCGCATGATGTTTGCCTCGTCCGACTCCATTTCAAACACCACCGAGCAGGCCGGGTCAATGATCAGTTCCAGGAAAACGATGTGCACCGGCAGCAGCGCCAGCGGCCACTTGAGCAGCACTGGAATCAGGGACATGCCGGCGATAGGGATGTGAACGGAAAAGATGAACGTCATCGCCTTCTTCAGGTTGTCAAAGATGCGGCGGCCCATCCGCACGGCCTGGACGATGGATGCAAAGTTGTCGTCCAGCAAAACCAGCGCGGCGGATTCGCGGGCCACGTCCGTGCCGCGCCCGCCCATCGCAATGCCGATGTGCGCCGCCTTGAGCGCGGGCGCGTCGTTGACGCCGTCGCCTGTCATCGCCACAACCTCGCGATTGGCTTTGAGCGCCTGAACGATGCGCAGCTTTTGCTCCGGCACCGCGCGGGCAAAGATGCACGTCGTCTTGATGCGCTCCTGCAATTCGGCATCGCTCATCTGATCCAGCTCAGGCCCGGTGATGACCTGATCGAGCGGTCTAAGCCCGATCTGCCGCGCGATGTTGCGCGCCGTGCCCGGATAGTCGCCCGTGATCATCAACACGCGAATGCCCGCCGTGTAACACTCCTGAACCGCTTCCGGCACGCCGGGGCGCACCGGGTCTTCCAGCCCGAGCAGCCCGAGGAACTTGAAGTCAAAATCGTGTTGTTCGTCCGGCAATACATCTGGACGAAGCTGAGCTTTGGCAACGCCGATGACGCGCAAGCCTTGGTTGGCCATCTCGTTGATCTGCTCTTCGAGCGACTGTTTCCGCGCGTCGCCGAAATGGCACAGGTCGGCAATCGCCTCGGGCGCGCCCTTGGCCGCGATGGTCAAGTTGTGGCCGTCTGGTGAACGCCACACGCGCGACATGGCTAGCAGTCTCTCGGAGAGTGGATACTCTTTGACCAGCGTCCAATCTTTGTGAAGGTGTTCGGTGTTGGCCAGCGTGCGCCCGCCGAGTTCCTTCATCGCTTTTTCCATCGGGTCGAAAGGATCGGTGGGACTGGCGAGCAAACTGTATTCCACGACCTCGTGCAGGTGCTCCGGCAGCGAGACCGGTTTGCTCTGCCTGCGGCCTGCGGCCACGACCGCAGGCTGGACGGGATAAACCTCGTGGTCAATCGCGATATGTGTGACAGTCATACGATTGAGTGTGAGCGTGCCGGTCTTGTCCACGCACAAGGCCGTCGCCGCGCCCAGCATCTCGACGGCGGGGACACGGCGAGTCAACACCTGCCGCTGTGAGATACGCCATGCACCCAGCGCCAAGAAAATCGTCAGCACCACGGGGAACTCTTCCGGCAACGTCGCCATCGCCAACGTAATGCCGGCCAGGAAGCCCTTTACCCAATCGCCGCGCGTCAATCCAAAGACGACCACGACGAGCACGCACAGGCTAAGGCCAACCAGTGCGAAATTCCTGACGAGCTTGCCAGTCTGCTGCTGCAAGTTCGTCTCTTCGATCTCTAGCACCTGGAGTGCCTTGCCGATCTTGCCCATCTCGGTGCGCGAGCCAGTGGCCTGCACCTGTGTGATGCCCTGGCCCTTGACCACCAGCGTGCCGGAATACACAAAGGGCTGGTCATCGCCGCCGGGGCGACCCATCGCCTGGACGCCATCCCACGCCTTTTTCCGCACCGGCACCGATTCGCCGGTCAAGAGCGACTCGTCCACGCTGATATTTGTGCCGGAGAGCAGAACAGCGTCGGCCGGGACGCGGTCGCCTTCGGAGACGAGCACAAGGTCATCGCGGACCACTTCGCGCCCGGCGATGCGCTGCTGCTTGCCATCCCGGATGACCAGCGCGCGCGGGCTGGATAGGTCGCGCAAAGCTTCCAGCGCGCGCTCGGTCTTTTGTTCCTGGTACAGCGTGATCCCGATGACGACGAACACAAAGCTCAACAGCATCAGCGCTTCTTCCACGTCGCCCAGGAACAGGTACAACAGTCCGCACGCGATCAACATGAGAAACATCGGCTCGCGCACGATTTCGAACACGATGTGCAGCAGACTGCGCTTTTTAGCGGAGGGTAACTCGTTGTAGCCGTCCTGCGCCAGCCGTTCCATGACCTCTTGGTCGGTCAAGCCTTGCAGGTTATTTTCGTCAAATACCTTGCTCATAGATTTCCAATTCTCCACAGCATAATCAAGTATTCGTTTCGTCCTATGCAGAAAGGGTCGCCACATACTCGGCAATGAAGCGCATACGCCCGCAACTCGACGCCGGCCTGACTTCAGAGTGCCAAATCTATTGCGTTGTGTTGTTAGCAGAGCGCGATGGGAGGATGAACCGGAGGGAGGGAAAACCAAATCAGCCGCGTCAAGCGAGCGTCGTTCAGCGGAAATACCCTCGTCAGCGAAATGGCGACGAGAGCCGGCGTGGGCAGCGCCAGAATAGCCAAGAGGCTGCAGGTTGCAAATTGCAAGCCCGCCAAGCTGTTCCCTCGAACGGACTGGCTTGCCAGGAGGAGATCAGGTGAGCCGCAAGTGATGTCGGCGACCAAATGCGCCGCCAGCCCGCACAAGACCGCTACAACGCCCAGCGTGATGAGTAAAGGCAATCGCGTGGAACTACGGGGGACGCTATCCATGTTGCACATGATCCAGGCCGTGCCGAAACAGGCTGGCGACATGAGCGTCGAGGGTGTAAAAGACCTGTCGTCCGTCTTTGCGCGCCTGCACCAGCCGCATCTGCCTCAACGCGCGCATATGATGCGAGACCGCAGATTCGCTCAGGCTGACTGCTTGGGCCAATGCGCCGACGTTCTGTTCGCCTTTGGCCAGCACAGAAATGATGCGCACGCGGCTTGTATCACTGAAAGCGCCAAAGAGTTCTGCGAGGTGGGCGGCGGTGTGTTCGTCAAGCGCGGCGGGGTAGGCAATGCGGGTACGGGTAGCCATAGTTCGATAATTGAGCATCTGTTCAACTATTTGGATTTTAGCCCAAAGTGGCGGGATTGTCAAACAAATTTGGAACGGGGTTACTTGACAAGGCATTGCAAAGCAGGTACAATGCCCTTCGCCGTGCGGGCCTGTAGCGCAGTTGGGAGCGCGCTTCAATCGCACTGAAGAGGTCGCGGGTTCGAATCCCGCCAGGTCCACTCGATTGTAGATTGATGATTCTGGATCGCTGATTGAGCAGGCCGTGTGGTCAATCTGCAATCTAAAATCCTATGGGCCCATAGCGCAGTTGGGAGCGCGTCTCAATGGCATTGAGAAGGTCGCGGGTTCGAATCCCGCTGGGTCCACCAGAGAAGCTTGGGGCGGCACGCTGGGCAAGATGCCGCCTTTGACATCAATGCGGTGAACAGGAGTAGTAGGTCATCTCCGCAGCGAGCCGGGAGAGCAAGGTGTGAGCCTGGCAACGGCGGTCACGGAGAACGCCCAAGACCGAACTCGCCTGGGAGCATCGCGGTGAAGGCCGAGACATCGGCAGTAGCTTGCGGCGGCTCGCGCCCGTTATCGCGCTTTGAGTGGATAGGACTCTTGTCCTATCAACCAGGGTGGTACCACGGAGCGGCCCCTTCGTCCCTGAATGGCGAGGGGGTTTTGGTTTAACAACGCAACTGTCATTGAACTTTTATCAAATGCAAACGCCATGCCCGATACTTTCCGGTATCATAGGTGATATTCTCAGGGCAGGTAGAGCATCCAACCGCCCGAGAAGCGAAACCTACGGAAAGTGAGGCGCACAGACAACTCGTTGACAAGTGGAGCACATATTGGGGCAGGCGTTATCAGCGCGTACGTGTTGGGAGCGATGCTGCATCAACCCGTCTCGCCGGTCGTAGTGGGAGTGGCAATCGGTTTGAGCTTGTTGCCCGACTTGGATGCGATTCTGGTGAGGGCGCATCAACATCGGCAAGGCGCTATCGGACACAACAACCATCACACGCTGTTGACTCATACGCCGTGGTTCTATCTCATCGCAGCCTCCATTCTGGCTTGTTTCATGGCGTGGCAATCGGTAGTGTTCTTTCTCGTTGTCACGTTGGGTCACCTGATGCTCGATAGCTGGGCGACGGACGACGGCATCATGTGGTTGTATCCGTTCCGGCGCAAGCAATACGCGCTCTTGCCGCGCCCGATTCACGCGGGCGGATTGCACGGCGTCGAGTTTTACAAACGATATTACCGGCTCTGGCATTTTCTCGTGGCCGAAGCAGTGCTGGTGTGCGGCGGATTGGTCGTAACCGGGATGACGTTCATGCCGACGTTGTTTCGTTTGGCATGATGGTCATTCGTTCTGAATCAGACGCCGCCGACCCCGTCGTGCGGCGTTTTTTGTACATTCCTTCCATATCATCATTACCGCTTCGCATTGTGGAGGTAGCTGATGCCTATAGCGAAACTAGAAAGTGTGCCGCTCCGTGAACTCTGGAAACATGAAGAGCATGGCTTTTCTGCGTGGCTCGAACATAACATCGAGGCGTTGTCTGAAACACTTTGTATTTCTCTGGCCGAAGTGGAGCGGGAAAAACCGGTTGGCTCGTTTCAAGTTGATCTCACTGCGGAAGACAATGACGGGAATCTGGTTATCATTGAGAATCAACTTGAAGCTACAGATCACGATCATTTAGGAAAGGTTCTCACTTACCTTACAAATCTTGACGCAAAAACAGCTATCTGGATTACAAGCGAACCACGTCCTGAGCATATCAGGGCTGTCGCTTGGCTCAATGAGGCCACTCCTGCAGATACTGCATTCTATCTTGTCCGTTTGGCAGCTTATCGCATTGGCGGCTCTGATCCTGCACCGTTGTTCACGGTGATTGTCGCTCCGAGTCCAGAAGCCAAAGACATAGGAGAGCAAAAGAAGCACCTTGCGGAGCGACATGTTCTACGTCTAAAGTTCTGGGAACAGTTACTTGCCAGGGCAAAAGAAAAGGGTGTTACGCTCCATGCTGGTCGCTCTCCTTCGCCCGATAACTGGATCAGTGCTGGGGCAGGAAAAAGTGGAGTAAGTTTTAACTATGTGATTTGGTTGGAAGAAAAGGCTGCGGTTGATCTCGAAATTAATACGGGTGACAAAGACCAAAACAAGCATATCTTCGACACACTTTTCTCCAGGAAAGAGAAAATTGAAACAGACTTTGGTGGCACTCTCTTATGGGAGCGCCTTGATGAACTGAGGTCGTCGCGAATTCGGTTCTTCATTAGCAAAGGTGGGTTGAAAGACAACGAACACAATTGGCCCACTATACAGGACGCAATGATTGATGCTATGAATCGCTTGTCAAAAGCGTTGAAGTCCCACATTCAAGCATTGCGTGAATGAGACATATAGGAGTTGAGGCTATGGCCGACAAATACATTCCACAAGACATCGAACCCAAGTGGCAAAAGAAATGGGACGAGGATAAGCTGTATCGTTCGGTGATTGATCACAGCAAGAGAAAGTTTTACGCGCTGACGATGCTCCCGTATCCGAGCGGCGACCTGCACATCGGTCACTGGTATGCGATGACGCCATCAGATACGCGCGCCCGCTTTATGCAGATGCAGGGCTATAACGTGCTCTTCCCGATAGGCTTTGACGCCTTTGGCCTGCCAGCGGAAAACGCCGCCATCAAGCGCGGCATCCATCCGGCCAAGTGGACGTATGCCAACATCGAGAACATGCGCCGCCAACTGCGCTCGATGGGCGCGATGTTTGACTGGGAGCGCGAGGCCATCTCGTCCGACCCGGAATACTACAAGTGGACTGAGTGGTTCTTCGTCCAGCTCTTCAAGCACGGGCTGGCCTACAAGAAAATGTCGGCGGTGGACTTTTGCCCCCACTGCAACACGACCCTGGCCCGCGAACAGGTCTGGGGCGAAGATCGCCACTGCGAGCGCTGCGGCACGCCCGTCATCAAAAAGGACCTGGATCAGTGGTTCTTCCGCATCACCCAGTACGCCGATGAACTGCTGGATTTCTCCAAGATTGATTGGCCGGAGCGCGTTCGCGCGCTGCAAACCAACTGGATCGGCAAGAGCGAAGGGGCCGAGGTCACGTTCCAGTCGGAGCAAGAGGACCCGATCACGGTGTTCACCACGCGGCCCGATACGCTGTGGGGTGCGACGTTCATGGTGCTGGCCCCCGAGCATCCGCTGGTCGAAAAGCTGACCGCGTCCGATTGCAAAGCGGCAGTGGACGAATACGTCGCGCAGGCGCGCCGGCAAAGCGACATTGACCGCGAAGCTGCCGACAAGGACAAGACCGGCGTGTTCATCGGCGCGTATGCCGTGAACCCGGTCAATAACGCTCGCATCCCGATCTGGATCGCCGATTACGTGCTGATGACGTATGGCACGGGCGCGATCATGGCGGTGCCCGCGCACGACGAGCGCGATTTTGCTTTCGCGATCAAATATGGCCTGCCCATCATCCCGGTGATTGATCGCAACGATGGCGTCGCCAAGAGCATTGCGTCGAGCCAATGGGTGCGCGAAGGTTTTGATGCGGCGCTGCAAGCAGCGGGCATCCCATTTGCTCAAGCGGGCGATAGCCTCCACATCACTCTGCACGGCAACGAGCAGATTGATCGCTACATCGAGATCGTCAAGGCGTATCTACGGCCTGATGAATGGATTGAGGTTGTCGGCGCGCGCTGGGTCTTTGTCTTTGCCGATGCGGACGGCGTCGAGGTTGTGCCGTTCGATTCCATCGAAGCCGATCAAGTCATTCTGGCGCATTGCCAGCAATTGGATCCGAACGTGCGCGACCCACAGAGGGCCTTCGGCTCTAAGCGCACGGTGATGGAGATGCTGTGGGCTGCCGAGTTTTATCGCGATGTGCTCTTCCACGCCGAATACGGTACGATGATTAACTCGGAAGCTTTCACTGGCACGCCGGGTGATCGCGCCAAGTCTAAAGTCACCCAATGGCTGGAGCAAAATGGCGTTGGCAAGCACGCCGTCACCTATCGCCTGCGCGACTGGCTGATCAGCCGCCAGCGCTACTGGGGCGCGCCGATCCCCATCGTCTACTGCCCGGAACATGGCGCGGTGCCCGTGCCCGACGATCAACTGCCGGTGACGCTGCCGATGGACGTGGAGTGGAAGCCGACGGGCGAAAGCCCGCTCAAGCTGCATCCGACGTGGGCGCAGACGACGTGTCCCATCTGCGGCCGGCCTGCTACGCGTGAGACAGACACGATGGATACGTTTATGTGCTCGTCATGGTATCACCTGCGCTATCTGAGTCCGCATTACGACCAAGGCCCATGGGATCCGGCGGAAGCGGAATACTGGCTGCCGGTGGATTGCTACACGGGCGGCATCGAGCACGCGACGATGCACCTGATTTACACGCGGTTTTTCAACAAGGCGCTGCGCGACATCGGCCTGTTCCCGCACGACGAGCCGATGCTTCAACTGCGCAACCAGGGCATCATCCTGGGCGAGGACAGCGAAAAAATGTCCAAGAGTCACGGTAACGTGATCAACCCGGATGAATTGGTGACTCGCTACGGCGCGGACGCGGTGCGCACGTTCCTGATGTTCGGCTATCGCTGGGATCAGGGCGGGCCGTGGTCGTCGGGCGGCATCGAGGGGAGTGTACGCTGGCTGAATCGCGTGTGGGCTATGCTCGTCGAAGAGCGAGAAGTGAAAAGCAAAGAGCGCGATGAACGCGGTGAACGCGAACTGCGCCGCGCGACACACAAGACAATCAAGCGGGTGACGCATGACTTTTCGGTGTTCGAGTTCAACACCATCATCTCGGCGCTGATGGAACTTTCAAACGTGCTGATCAAGGCCAAAGAGACACCGGTCTACAGGACCGAGACGTGGAACGAGGCGGTGCGCTCGCTTTTGCTGATGATGGCCCCGGTCACGCCGCATTTTGCTGAAGAATTGTGGGCGCGGCTAGGTTATGCGTACAGCATTCATCAGCAAGCCTGGCCTGCATACGATGAAGCGGCAGCGGCGGATGAGGTCGTCACGCTGGCGGTGCAGGTCAACGGCAAGGTGCGCGACCGCATTCAAGTCGCGGCGGATGCGGATGAGGATGCCGTTTGTCAAGCGGCGCTGGCGGCAGCGGGCGTGCAAAAGCACACCGAAGGCAAGCAGGTGGTCAAGGTCATCTATGCGCCGAAACAATTGATAAATATCGTGGTGAGGTGAATACTCGGCCCCCGACTTCAGGTCGGCATTCTGTTTGACTCTTGTCCCAATTGCTCACCAGGGACAAAAACAAGAAGGCCCGGCTGCAATCGCAGCCCGGCCTTTTGTCGTCACAGATGTGAGTCAACCGGTGACGGCGCTTCCGGCACAGTGTGGGTAGTAGAACATGCCCGCCACGTCAATGCTACTGCTCAGGCTTTTTCGCTGTAACAAACGATTCAAGCACGCCATCAATTTGGTAGCGGCAATGTTCATAGTCGAGGTGAAAGCACACTTGGCCTTGCCATCTAAAGCCAGTGGTGGCATTGACAATGATGATCTCGTGCGATGAAGGGCCAAAGTAGTGAGTGAGAAGCCAATCTCCGGCTGCTAACAAGGTGGCCTCAATTTCTTGGTCTCTTGTGCGGCGAAACGCCCTGAGCCGCCATGTCCCAGGACTTGGCACGATCTGCTCTGGATAGTGTGCGCTAATGTAGCTGATTGCGGCATCCTCAAAATCCTCGCTTTGCGTGAGCCACTTGCATGCCGACGGAGCACGAGTAGAAGCTGGCAATGTGGCGGGTTTGCCCACCGTGCAACCTGCATTGAGAATCGTCGCCAAAATCAGCACGCACAGAACGAGCGCGATGTTGAATCGAGATAACTTGCGATACATGGTCTGCCTCCTCTGCCACGCCAAGCCTATTGCTTAGGCTTCTCCAGCGTTACAGACCTTTCAGTCACGGATAGTTCCCAGCGGCAGTCGCATCCTTCGCGTACCTCACGCCACTTGGCGCTTCCTTCCCACTTGAATCCGGTGACATCATTGGCCACTATGTACAATTGGCAAAAGTCGCTGGATGTGATGATCCAGTTTCCACCTATCCAACCGACCTCCGTCGCCTGCCACGCCAGTCCCTTGGGAGCTTGCTCTGGGTAATGTCCCTCAATGTAAGCCAGCATCCCCCGCACTTCAGAACAGGCCTGCGGTGCTGAGCATCGCTTGGGTTCGCAAGTTGACTCGGGTGTTGGTGTCGGGACCGGCGTGCTTGTCCCGCAACCGCTCGGAAGAAGTGTCGCCAAAACCAGTGCGCATAGAACGAACGCGATGTTGAATCGAGATGACTTGCGATACATGGTTTGCTCCCTCATGCCAAGCCTGCCGCATGGGTTTCTCCGCTAACGGGTAGGCGTCGGAGTCACCGCCGTTGGCGTCTCCTTCTGAGTTTTGCGACCGATTGCAAAGATTATATTTTCCAACTCACCAAGTGCTTTGTATGCACGCTCATCACAAACACGGTTGCGGTCATGATCTATGGATCTTTTTTCCCCGTGAATGTGGAGGGTGATAGTTATTTTGTAATCATCGGCATGAATCCTCGTCGGGGAAGCCGAAGGCTTGGGTGGATTTGTCACATAGTAAACGCATCCATAATCTCTCTCAGAAATCGAGAAAAAGCCAAGCTCTGCAAACTTGATTACGACTTGTTTGAGCTCATCCTGCGAAATCTGACCTTTATAAGACCCACTGAAACCTTTACGCGTGACCGTACCGTCGGCGGTGATAGCTGTATGCGCTATGAAACTACTGTCCATTGCTTCTAACCATTCTTCTTCGTGCTCAGCCGGCGGTACCGGTGGCCTCCCGAAATCGTAGATACGGGCTTCGATGAATGTATCTTCAGGCACGCTCTGTGCTACCCACGCTGCAATTGGGACGGATGTGATTGTCGGCAGCGGCGATGTCGGTGTGGGAACGGGTATGTGTGTTGGAAATGGAATCGTCGGTGGTGCGACCGGCGCACTCGCCACGCAGCCGCTCAGGAGAATCGTCGCCAAAATCAACGCGCACAGAATCAGCGCGACGTTGAATCGAGATAACTTGCGGTACATGGTTCGCCTCCTTTGCCAAGCCAGGCTTGCGGCTTGGGTCTGCTCATCGTTATTTGAGTCAGTTCTTTTATCCTTGCTCCATTCGTGCCGTGCGATTGAGACGCAAGAACGGCTCTTCCGCTCGCAGGTCGCCGTAGCAGACCTGGGCGGATGCTTTGCACCCACCCTGGCACTCGTCGCGCCGGGCGCACGGCGCACAATAGGCAGGCACGGCGGCGACAAAATCAGCCAGGCGAGTCGCATCAATAATGTCGCCGAAGGGTTCGCTCCACACATTGCCCAGAATCGTGGGCGTGTGGTTGCACGGACGGACATTGCCAGCCGTGTCAAGCGTGTAATACGCACGGTCAGAACCGGCGGCGCAGAATCCAAAGCCCAGGTGCGGATACTCGGATGTGTCTATCAGGCATGGCTGGATGGGAATGGAGCACGAGATAGGCAAGTGAAACTCTTGAGCGGCGGTTTCGGCCACCTGCAGCGCGACGCGCATTTCGTCTACCGTCGGCAACAGGTTGTCAATGTGGCCGGCGCCGCGTCCGCCTGGATTGAAGCGGTTGAGCATCACGCCGCGCACGCCAAAGGCAAAGGCCAGCTTGAGCGTGTCGTACAGGTCGGCGATGTTGCGCCGCGTCGCGACAAAAACCGTCACCACTTGCCCCTGGTGATAGCGAATGTCCGCGATCGCCGCAAGCACTGCATCGAACGCGCCGGCCGAGCCAGACAACGCATCGTGCACCTCGCGGCGATAACTGAGCAGCGGCAATTCAAACAGGCTCACGCCGCGCTGGATGAGGTCAACCGTGATGCTGTCGGTGAGCCGATGGCCGTTGCTGATGACATTGACGGCCACACCGCGCTCACTCAGAAAGCTGACAATCTCTGGCAGATCCTCGCGCAGCAATGGCTCGCCGCCCGTCAACGTGACGTGTGTACACTCGACCTGATCGAGCACGTGGGCCAACAGCGGGCGCACGTCCGTCGTCAGACCATCCAGCCGTGCGCCGTGCCAGTTCGGGTGATTCCAATAGTTGTAGCAATGCAAGCAGGCGTGATTACAGGCCTGGGTCACTTCAAAGATGATGGTTTGTAGGCGTGGTCGGCTCATTCGGCGCTCTACTTTATCAGCAGCAAAGTAACCAGGGTAAGCGCTGCTTGAGCTTCCACTGGCGTCACCTCAATACTCTCCAACTTGCCGGGTATTTGCCCGGCCTGGAATTGTGAAAGCCACGCTATGTCTCGTTCCAGCGCAGCCTTTGCACGATCAACGGTGTCTACGTCAATTGAGCTGCGCTGGGCCACCTCATTCAACACGGCAGCTTGAGTCGTCAGGTTCTGGCGCGGCGTGTACTCGGGTGGTAGGGGCTCATAACAACAGGCGGCTGTCTGCCGCTGGATGTGAGCGATGGCCTGCTCAAAAGCCACGCCGATCTCATCGGCTACGGCTGCGTCCAGTTCCGTGTTATCAACTAGCGCTTTGAGCGCGTCGGCATGACGCTGACGCAATCCACGAGAAAAGTCCGTGTCCTCAAGTGCTTTGAGTTTGGGATCCTTCAACTCCAGCCAGCGATCTCGCAGTGCAATCCATCGTGGATGGCTGCGTAGTTCGTAGGACATATCTACATAGGGTGGAGCCGCAGGCGACTGGTAACAGGAGAACGGTGGAGTGGAGAAGGGCTCCTGAGAGGGAGTGGGCGGGAGTGTCAGTCGGGAACCCAAGTCGCAGCCTGACAGCAACAACCCTGCCAGGGTCACGCCGACCTGGCGCATGAATTCACGACGAGTGGTGTTCACAGCTCCTCCTTG
>Ga0315268_10003764_pt1 | contig 16617 bp, 17 predicted proteins | sample C1_top_MG_FD_204535 | JGI IMG/M metagenome (GOLD analysis project Ga0315268, IMG submission 204535) | Sediment microbial communities from Yellowstone Lake, YNP, Wyoming, USA - C1_top | ecosystem: Environmental > Aquatic > Freshwater > Lake > Sediment | place: USA: Wyoming | collected 2017-08-01
GTCGGCCGGATGGGCGCCAGCAGGCGGAGTAAAAAAGTAGCAGACGAGCACCAACCCTGCGGCCAGACCCGTCCAGACGGACAAAGCCCGTTTGTCATAGCCCAAGCGGACCACCAGCCAGACGAGCAGCAAGGGCAGCCAGCCATGAAAGAGCGAAAGCCCGCGTGTGAACAGCGGCAGGTGGCGGTCAAACATGTAACTGGTCAGACCCAGAAGGTGAATCCCAAGCAGATTACTGCCGAAGTCCGCAAGCCAAAGGCATTGCGGCAGCAGAATGCCCACGGCGCACATGCTGATGAGCAGGGAGCTTTCCAGCCACATGCCCGCCACCGTGAGCAGGAGGGCGGCATCGCAGAACCATAAGAAATTGGTCGGCCCATAGGCGTGCCAATAAACCGGAACCAACACGGCGAGGAAAACGGTGCCGGCCACTTTGGCGGCCAGTGGAATTTTGGAGCGGGACATTTTCAAACCGCCTGGCGCGGCACGAGCGCGAACTACCGCACGATGATTTCCGGCGGGCGCACGACGACGACCGGGGCGCGCACGACGACTGGCGGTGGTCCTACGACCATAACTTCCGAATGATAACCATGTCGGCCGTGCCGTCCGCCTTCGGAAACAAGACATCCACTGGTACTGAGGAGGCCGAGAACGCCGGTCAAAAACAGGATTTTTTTCATATTCATTTTCATATTCAGTTTGTATCGCTTTCTGGAGTGACGTTACGTGACGGGCGCGAACTCCGCTATGGGGTGTAACCCTACTAAACATCCATACTGTCGCGGGCATCCATCAGGATGCGGCGTCTGGTTGATCATCGTTTAGCGGCGGAAACTTTTAGCGCTCTTCGCCTCGTCGTGGTTTATCGTTGGCGTGTCAGTTTTCGTTCGTTGGGTTCTGATTTGCTCTGGACACGGCTCAGTTCCTCAAGCCCGGCACATGGGGAAAACACCCCATATCGCGCACAGGCTATTTGAACTATGCTAGCTGCTGCATGAATGCCAAAGACCTTGGAGAAGGATTGCTGGCCATCACCAGTCAGGAATTCGGCCAGACCGTGCAGCGTGATCCTGATGGAATAAGGAAGGATCAAGATGCGAACACTCCGCCCGGCAAAGTCACGCTGATTGAGCAGGCCGAGGGGCGAACAGGCGAAGCCAACACCCGCACGAAACAGGCCGAGGGGCGAACCGACGAAGCCAACACTCGCACAAGAAAGGCCGAGGTGCGAACCGACGAAGCCAACACCCGCACCGATCAGGCCAATACGAGAACCGAGGAAGCCAATACCCGGACGGAGCAAGCAGAACTGCGGATAGAAAAGGTGGAGGCGAAGAGCGAGTCGCTCCAAGCCTCCGAGATTAGTTATCGGCGACTATTCGAAGCAGCGCGGGACGGCATCCTGATTCTGGACTTCGACACCGGCCGCGTCGCCGATGTGAATCCTTTCCTGGTTGAACTGCTGAGTATTTCCCACGACGAAATGGTCGGCAAAACCGTTGGCGAACTTAGTCCGTTCAAGGACCTCGTGGCCAATCAAGGGGTCTTGGAGCGATTGCAAAAGGACGGGTATGTCCGCCATGATGACCTGCCACTGGAAACGAGGGATGGCCGCCACATTGCCGTTGAGTTTGTCAGCAATGTGTATCAAGCCGGTGACACAAAAGTGATCCAATGCAACATCCGTGACATCACTGAACGCAAGCGGACGGAGGAGGCGCTGCGCGCATCACAGGAGATCACCGAAGGCATCCTCAACGCGATACCCGTGCGGGTATTCTGGAAGGACAAGAAGCTCGTTTACCTGGGCTGCAACGCGACATTCGCGCGTGACGCGGGATTTGCCGGACCGAAGGACATCATCGGGAAAGATGATTCCCAGATGGGATGGCGGGATCAGGCGGAGTTATATCGCGCCGATGACCGCCAGGTCATGGCGAGCGGCTGCTCCAAGCTGCTCATCGAAGAGCCCCAGACGACCCCCGAGGGGAACAGCATCACGTTGCTTACGAGCAAACTACCTCTGCGCAATTCCAAGGGGGAGGTCAGCGGCGTCCTCGGAACGTATATTGACATCACCGAGCGCAAGCGGACAGAGGAGTCCCATGCCCGGCTGGCCACAGCCGTCGAGCAGGCCGCCGAAACCATCGTGATTACCGACACTCACGGCACAATCCTCTATGCGAACCCGGCGTTTGAGACATCCACTGGCTATACCCGTGCGGAGGCCCTCGGCCAGAATCCCCGCATTCTCAAGAGCGACAAACAGGATGCCGAGTTTTACCACCGGATGTGGGATGTCCTCGGACGCGGGGAGGTATGGAGCGGCCATTTTTTGAACCGGCGCAAGGATGGCAAATTTTACGAGGAGGAAGCCACCATCTCACCGGTGCGGGATGCAGCGGGCACGATCGTCAACTATGTGGCTGTGAAGCGGGACGTAACGCGGGAAGTGCAACTCGAATCCCAATTCCGCCAGGCGCAAAAGATGGAGGCCATCGGCACGCTCGCGGGCGGCGTGGCGCATGATTTCAACAACATTCTGGCGGTCATCCAAATGCAGGCGGGTTTGCTGAAGGACCGTGGCGGTCTTTCCGACGAGCAGTCGAAATTTGCCGACGAGATCGGGGCCACCGTTGCCCGCGGCGCCGCCCTGACCCGCCAATTGCTTTTATTCAGCCGCCGCGAAGTGTTCCAACCGCGCGATCTGGACTTGAGCGAATCCATCACCAACACCACCAAAATGCTGCGGCGCATCCTCGGCGAGACCATCGAGGTTCAGCTCAAATTGGCGGCGCAACCGATGTTTATCCATGCCGACGCGGGCATGATGGACCAGGTGTTGATGAATCTCACGGTGAACGCCCGCGACGCCATGCTCAACGGCGGCCAGCTCGTGATCGAGACTTCCGGCGTGGAATTCGACGAGTCCGCCGTTTCCCAATCAGCCCAGGCGCGTCCCGGTTCATTTGTGTGCTTGAGCGTGAGTGACGGCGGCAGCGGCATTCCACCGGAAATTCTGCCGAGGATTTTTGAACCGTTCTTCACCACTAAAACTGTCGGCAAGGGCACGGGCCTGGGATTGGCGACCGTCTTCGGCATCGTGCAACAACATCAGGGTTGGATCAATGTCTATAGCGAAGTCGGCCGGGGGACGACGTTCCGTATTTATCTCCCACGGCTCGCCAGAAGCGCGGGAGCAAAGTCGTCACCACCGGCGCCGACAGCCGTGCGTGGCGGCAATGAGACGATTTTGCTGGTGGAAGACGAGCTGTCGTTGCGCATCTCCGTGCGACTGACCCTCGCACGACTCGGTTACCACATTCTGGAAGCGCCCACCGGAGTCAAAGCCCTGGGAGTCTGGAAAGACCACCGCAAAGAGATTCGTTTGTTGCTAACCGATGTGGTCATGCCCGACGGAATGACCGGAATAGATTTAGCGCAGCGGCTGCTTCGGGAAAATTCAAAACTGAAAGTGATTTACATGAGCGGCTACAGCGCCGAGTTTGCCGGCAAGGAGTTTCCAATGAAAGAAGGGGTTAACTTTCTCGCCAAGCCGTTCGCAGCACAAAAGCTCGCCCAAACCATCCGTGACAACCTGGACACGCACGCCTTAGCCGGGATGTGAAGCTATTGAGATCTGGGCGGGGCTGACTGCAAACCCGAGAGCGCTCCCAAGATGGACTTTTGCACGGTCGGATTGAACAGATTTCCCAAGTGTCCGCCCCGATTGAAAACCGTCAATTGTTCCGGGGGGAAGGTGGCGCGGAGCCAGGCCAGGTCTTCGTCTGTCAGGAGAAAATCGTTTTCATTGACGATGACGCGGATGTTGGGGTTGGCGCGCAGACCGGCATCGTACGTCCGTAAATCGCCGGCTTTTATCAGCGCTTCCGCCGTCGAGTCAATGCCCTGGGTCCAATAATACGGGATCGCAAACTTCTCGAAATAATCCTGATAGGAATAATCAAGAATTTCCTGATACACAGGGTTGCGCCTTAAATTCCGGATCGGATGTTGCAGGACGCCCTGATTATTCCGCCGCTGACTGCTGAAGATAACGTCCCGCAGGATGAGTCGGAAGTTCAGACCGATGAGAAACTTGGATTCGATGGCGTTGAAGGGCAGCGAGGTTTGCGGCGTGAGCGTGCTCTTGCTCAAGGCGGCCACCTTCAAAAAGGTGTTTTCAAGGTTGTCGGTCCGGTTGGTGACCGACCATTCCAGGGGCGCGCGGTAAAATTCGTCCAGTTTGGAAATCCCCTGCGCCAGGCGAACAGGTGTATTGATGGCGACGTAGCGGTCAAACTTAATCAATGGTGGGGCGAGGCTACTGACGAGCCGGCTCGCGGGGACGCTCGCCCCACCCAACAGCGACGCGTTGGTCGCTTCGGTGGCCGCGACGAACAAGGATTGGAGAGCGCCCATGGAATAACCCATCAGCGCTTTGTCGCCCAACCGATCTGGATACAGCGCCTGCAAGCGGCGGTCAATTTCTGTCAACGCCACGTGCACATCGTGACCGTCCACCGGTAGATAAGCCGGCATCGCCGCGGTCGAGGCGTGTTCCATGAACTCGGAGTTGAACGCGCTGCTGACGCAGACGGCGGAGAAGCCGTTTTTGTAAACCAACTCGGCCAGTGCCAGGGAGGGTTGGGCCAGCCGATGCGAGCCGAGACCGGGAAGGATATAAACCACGGGCGCTTTTCCCGGTTGCAACCAAAACGTGAACTTCAATTTCCGGCCCGTCGCCGGAATCAAAACCGACCGGGTCTTGCCGTGGCCTGGGAATTCAGGGTCTTTGAAGGTGAAGAAGACGGATTCGAGGGTTTCCAGCGAGGCTTCGTCCTGCTCTCCCTTCACCTGGAAATCCGCCACCCGGTTCTCTCTCGCAAATGTCCAGGCGTACTGAATCTCGGAATACGGGTCCATTTCGGCCTTACTGAAGCGCACATATTCTCCCACGGTATCAGAGAGATCGTTATACATGACCGCGTAGGTGAAATAAGTGTAGGGGCCGAGATAGGTCAGCGGTTCGTTCGCAACGAATTTGTAGGGAGCGATATAGATCAGCGGATTGGCCGCCGTGTCGGCGGCAAAGCCAACGGTATCGCGTTCGTTGCTCGGCCCCAGAAACGGCAGCATGATGAAACATCCCGGCTTCCAGCCCCATTGGCCGAACGTCTGGCCAAAATCCGCGTCCGATTTCGGAATCTTCCATTTGGTCCCCACGTCGAAGAACCCGGCCACCCCGACCGTCGTGTTGCAAACAAACCGGTAGGATTCATCGCGGGCGCCGTTCCACTTTCCCTGGAGCAGATTGTTGATCAAGCGTCCCGGGTAAGTGAGGTTCTTGCCAAAATTGCCGATGCCGGTGCGGACCGGTTTCACGACGACGAACCGGTAAGCCCGGCTGGTCGGCTTGATGACACCGGTCATAAACCTCTTGTTGAAGCCCCACATCACCCGATTGAACGGTTCGATGGGGTCAGGGACGGATTTGGGGAGAACAACGGTTTCCGCTGCCGGCCGCTTGGTCGAGCCAACGGCAGTCGCCTGCCCGTGAGCGAACGGCGAGAGGTACAACGATAGAACCACCAGCGCCGAACTTCCAATTCTTCGACTTGGTAGAATTTTCAAATCGCTCGCCATTCTGGCCTTGAGGCAAAAATAATTTGGGCTTGGGCGACCAACGCAAGCGGCGCGTCGTGTCCTCGCCAACAACTTGGTTTCAAATAGATGAAGCATACCTTCGTGGCCATTCCGATATGACGATGCCGAATCTTGATTGGCCTGACTGCGCCTTCAGTCCAATTGATCGGGATTCCAATTCTCATGGCGGGAGGTAATCACGGAAATCGGGCGTGCGCTATGGGGTATTCACCCCATGTGAGATTCTTTCTAATCCAACTGCCGACGCGGCCACATCAATCCTCAACCATTGAACGCCATACCTTCTTCCAATGCATTCGTTCGAGGCCATCACGTCGGGCGTCAATCGTTCGGACGATCGCCTTCAACCAACGCAACTCGGAGCGATCTTGATTCGGAGGGCTTCCGTTTGCTTTTCGGAAGCCCCCGATGTCGTCGCGGCAAAGGTCAACCTTTTCGGCGTCGTGGGAACGAGCTTCAAGGAGAGCATTCATCGGATCGCGAATCTAATTGAGACTCCGCTTGGAAAACACGAAGCGTTTTCGTCCTCGAAACTCGACCAGGCCTGCGTTGACGGCGAGCCACACAATTCCTCTGGCCTGACGTTTACCCCAAGCGTCGTGCACAGCGGTGATGAACCCACCAAACGTCAGGGGTTTCTTCCTGCAATTGGTCTTCATAGCTTGAACATTATGGGTTAGTAGACCGGCGAACGCTATGGGGTGTTCACCCCATGCGCGTTTGAGCGGGGACGGGAATCATCAAAGCTGCCAACCAACGGCTGCTGGCTGGCTTTGCCAGACTGTCGGCGGGGCGATCTGCTCGCGGTGACCGGTGGTCGCGCGCAGGACGTTTTTCACCGTGTCCAGCAGCGCATCAACAGCAAAGGGTTTCACCAGCGTGGCCGCAAGTTGCAGCGTCGGGGTTTGGGCCAGTTCGTCCGTGGGCAATCTACTGGCGGCCATCACAACCGGGAGCGCCATGTGGGCGGCCCGCAGCTTCCTGACCAGTTCAACGCCGGTCAGCTTGGGCAGGTCGTGCTCGGTGATCAAAAGATTGTAGCGGTTGACCTGAAGCGCCTCCCAGCCGGCGCCGCCATCTTCGGCGACCTCAACGTGGTAGCCGGGACCAGCCAATGCATCGGCGTACAGCTTGCGAATGTCGCTGTCTTCATCAACCGCGAGAATACGGTGAGGGGAATGCGCCGGGCGTTGCCGTGGTGCGTCAGCGGCGACCTCAGCTTCGCGCAGGACTTTTCTCACCGTTTGCAATAACTGCTCGATGGTATAGGGCTTGACCAGCGTGGCGGCGGGTTGGAGCCAGGGGTAACGGGCGAATTCCTCCGTAGGCAATGTTCCCGTGGCCATGATGACCGGCAATTCCATGCGGGCGGCACGCAGTTGCTTGAGCAACCCGACGCCTGACAGGTTCGGCATGTTGTTGTCGGTGATCATCAGGTCGTAGCTGTTAACCTGAAGCGCCTCCCACCCGGCGGCGCCATCTTCGGCGGCATCTACGACGTAGCCGCAGCGCGACAGCACTTCGGCGTCGAGACGGCGGATGGTGGTGTCGTCCTCCACCACAAGAACGCGATGGGGCGGATTCGTTTGGGATTGCAGGGGTGCGCTGGCTGACTCGCACGCCGGCAAAATTTGATTGGCTTTCATAGCATCACAATTTAAGCAGAACAACCTTATGGCCACTATGGGGTGTTTTACCCATGTCAGGATTCCCCACCCGGCGTCCTGAACGCGTCGCACAGGCGCTGGCCCACGGCTCAAATCCGGCCCGCCAAAAGCAGCACGACCAGAATGGCCAGAAGCAAACCCAGCCCGCCGCTCGGGAAATAACCCCAGCTCTTGCTGTGCGGCCAAGTCGGGAGCGCGCCTATCAACATCAGAATGAGCAGCACCACTAAAACCGTTCCTAACATGATATTCCTTTCGAGGGGCGATTTTCTGCCGGCGCGCAGGCCGCCACCCTGTGCCGGCTGATTTTCCGCTGTGGAAAAATCTTTTTCATGGCCGGAAACTAAACGCGAAAGGCGCGCGGTTCTATGGGGTGTTTCCCTATGGGGCATTTACCCCATCCAGGATTGTCGTGAAGCCGGTCTGAAAGATGGGTGCGCTCTCCGAATCCAATGGAAATGTTCCGGCGCGGAGGTTCGCTGTCAATTTGCGGCCCGATGGGCGAACTATTGGCCCTTCTTTTTGGCTGCCGAGGGATTGTTTTCTGAATTTTCCTTCACCGCCGCGATCATCTCGTCCATCCCTTCTTTGATCTCGCTGACCTGGGGATGCACTTCCTTGATGAGATCATGTTCGATCTTGGATAACTTCTCGATGCGTTTGCCCTGCTCCCGAAGCTGATCCAAAAGGGCATTCTGTTTGGTTGAAAGCCGGTGCATCCACCAAAAACAAGCGCCCCAGCAAACCGTTCCCACCAAGGTCATCCAGAACGCAAGGTCATTTCTGTCCATAACCAATAATGCTGCTCATCCAGAAACGTCGGAGCAAAATATAAATCTGCGAAAGGCGCTAAACGATGGTCAACTGGACGCTGCTCTCGATGATGCCCGCGCCGATGGCGTAGCGGGTGAGGCCGGCGGTGTCGTGGATGTCGAGCTTCTCCATGAGATGTTCGCGATGCTTTTCCACAGTCTTGAGACCGATGCCGAGTTCCGACGCGGTTTCCTTGTTGGCCTTGCCTTCGGCAATCAGTTGGAGCACTTCCATCTCGCGCGAAGTCAGTTGGGCAACTTTCTTTTTGAGCACTCCCGTGCGGTCAGGGGATTGCGGATTGAGACGACCGAGACGCCTGGAAATTGAGGGACTGAAAAAGGTTTTCCCATTTTGGACTTCCCGAATCGCCCGGCACACGTCGTGGGCGGAGGTCTGTTTGATCAGAAATCCCACGGCCCCGGCCTCGGTTGCGTTTTTGACATACGCGTCATCACTGTGCGCGGAGAGCATGAGTACTTTGGTGGTGGGGACCGCTCTGAGGACCTGCCGGGTGGCCTCCAAACCATTGAGCAGGGGCATCGCGATGTCCATCAATACCACGGCGGGTCGAAGTTTTCTAACTAGGGCGACCGCCTGGCGTCCGTCCTGCGCTTCGCCGACTACTTCGAGGTCGTCTTCGAGTTCGAGCATCTTGCGAAATCCCTCGCGCACGATCATGTGGTCTTCAGCCAGCAAAACAGTGATTCGTTTCATAGGATTCAAGATTTGGTCGGGCGAACTCCATCAGCGGGTTTTTCGCCCCCGCGCTCGGGCGTTGCCGGGCGGAATTTGCGCAAGAATGGTCGTGCCGTTGTCGGGTGCAGATTCGACAGTGAAACTGCCGCCCACCATTTCCAATCGTTCCCTCATGCCGAGCAACCCGAGACGTTTGCCGCCATTGGCGCGCAAGGTGCGTTCCACACTGAAGGACTTGCCGTCGTCTTTTATTTTCATGCAAACGTGGTCGCGAAGTTTCCGGATGCTCACTTCCACCCGGCTGGCCTGGGCATGGCGGGCCACATTGGTCAGCGCTTCCTGGGCGACGCGAAAGAGCACCGTTCGTTTGACCGTGTCCAATTGTTCCACCGCCGCGAAGGCCGTCAAACTGGTGCGGACGCCCGTCCGCGTGGTAAAGCTTTTCATGAAGGAATGTAGCGCGGGAATCAGCCCCAAGTCGTCGAGCACCGCCGGGCGCAATTCGCGGGCGAACCGATGCACGATGTCCACCGATTTTTCCACGAGCCTTTGGGTGCGGGCGATGTTGCGGTCGAGGCCCTTGGTGTTGAGCGCGGCCTCCTTTTTCAAGGCGGCCAGCCGGATGTTGATGCCCGTCAGGGTCTGGGCGATGACATCATGCAGTTCGCGGCTGATCGTTTTACGCTCATCCTCCTGCGCCGACAGAATCTGGCGGGACAATTGCCGCAACTGCTTCTGCAGGCGACCCGATTGTTCCAACAACTGGCTGTAATGGCGCTCGCTTTTTTTGAGCGCTTCTTCCACCGACTTGCGCTGGGTGATCTCCAGACTCAATTCCAGATTCGAGGCGGCCAGTTCCACCGTGCGCTGGCTCAACGTCGCGACGAATTTTTTCAGGTGGACGGCGGCCTCCCGCGCACTGCGATGCGTTTTCTCAATCGGGAGGATCGCCACGGAAAAGAAAATCCCCGCCTGCTTGATGAGCGCGGCGCGTTTGCTGGTCGGGCAGCCCGGCAACAGTTCGGTAACCAGGGTTTGCTCGTGGAGCTTGGCCAGGTCCAGCGTCTGCAACCCGGCGGCCAGAGCCTGACTGCCCAATCCCCGCGCCGACTCCAAGCTTGCCTGCTTGCCCTGCTTCAGGTGCGTTCGCAACGCGGCCTGATAGCGGCGCGACAAATTGAGGGGCTTGTGTTTCATAAGCTGCAGAATTCGCGGGCGACCCGCCGCACGGATCGGGCCGATTTTGCCACCAGCCGCCGCATGCTGGCGATCTCTTTCTTGAGGCCCTGGGTGTTGACCCTTGTCTCCTCTTTCAACTGAGTGTTGACCCTCGCCTCCTGTTTCAAAGAGAGCAGCCGGACATTGATGCCCAACAGAATCTGGACGATTTCATCCTGAAGTTCACGGCTGATCTTCTTACGTTCATCCTCCTGCGCCGCCAGCACCTGGCGCGTCAGTTGCCGCAAACCTTTCTGTAGGTGCAGGGACTCCTTCAACAGTCTGGTGTAGTGTTTGCCGCTTTGCTTGAGGGCGGCTTCCACACTCTTGCGGCGCACGATGCCGCGTTGCAACTGACGATTCGCGGTGGCCAGTTCCAGCGTGCGCCGGTTCAGCGTCTCCTTCAACTGGTTCAAGTCAATTTTGCTCTGCCGCGCGGCACGATGCGTCTCCACGATCGGGGTGATGGCTTCGGTGAAAAAATTCTCCGCCCGCTTGATCATCCCATTTCTGCTGCTGGATAATTCCAGTGCGGTGAGTGCTTGCTCATGAATCCGGGCCAGTTCCAGGGTCTCCAGCCCGAGGACGACAGCCCGGCGTCCCAGTCTCAACGCCGGCTGCAAGCTCGCGCGTGGTCCCGGCTTCAGGTGTTTTCGCAAGGCCGTCACATATCGTCGTGACAACTCGGTCAACTTCCGTTTCATTTTGCACTTCGAATTCAGATGCAACGCTCCGGGATGTTTGATCTCTCGACGGCGAGCCGCCAATTAAAAGACAATATCAGACGATCGGTTCAATCTGTATATGGGGTGAACACCCCATAGTCAACGGCCAGTCCGGCGCGTATCGTTTTTCCCGCGTTACACCAATAACGCAACAACCGAAAGAAACGCGCATGATGAAAACACTGCTTCTACTGGCACTCCAAGCCGGAAATGGGCGCAACCCTCATCGTCTATGAGTGCCGCCAACTTTTCCCGGACTCCCCTGGGCCGTGCATTGCTGCATGCGCTCTGCCTGTGTCGTCGCCCCACCGGCGCCCGCTTCTTTTTCATGGGTTTGACTCGGAACCTTTGTGAATGGCAACACCACCGCGACCGTCGGCGCTTGAATCCGTGAAAACACTTTGCCTGAAAAATCGGCGCGCTGACCCGACAATTCGGAAAATACCCTGTCAGCAGTTCCCGGCCACGTCGTTTGCACCCGCCAAACTGCGTCAACGATGAAGAAGAAGATAAAAAGCGAACACCAAAGAGAAACCGCATTTCTGCGGCATTGCATTCGTTATGACGAAAGTCCCGGGCGCCGGGCGCTGGATGACCGGATCACCCAGATTCAGCGCGACGAGCGCTGTGTCCGACGCGCGATGTGGCTGATGGCCCTGTTGGCGGCGTTGGCGTTGGCCGGTCTTTGCTACGCTGCGATTTTTTTGGACGACTATCCGCAAAGGACATCGCAGTTCGTCACGCGGTTCATCGTTCAGGTCTTTGGCGCAGTTGGCCTGGCATCCACGATTTGTGTGGTGGCTTTTCTGGGCCTCCGGATGATCTATCGCCTGAGACTAGACCGGCGGCGGGAAGAATGTCGTCAGTTGGTCACGAAGTTGTTGGAATCCCGGTTAGGCAAGCCGATCACCACGCCCTGGCGCGAAAGTCCGATGGGTGACAGGAATCGCGAGACCGTCCAGGTTGCTGCCGGACGCAATGGTTCTCCCGACCAGTCTGAATCAACCGCACAGGGCTGAACCTCCGGTTCGCGTGCCACCGCCAAGTGCCACGGAGTTATTTTCTTTTGCAAATCTTCTACGGTTGAGCCAGTCGTCAGGGAGCGTCTCCAATCATCCGCGGTAGGGTTACACCCCATAGCGCATCGCCAGCCCATAACGTAGCGTGCTGCCTGCGATAAAACGAACATACAATTATGAAACATAAAACATTACTCCTCACCGCCCTCTCCGTCGCCGCGTTCACGGTCGGCTGCGATAAACCGGCAACCACCTCGCAACAACTCGACAAGGTTCAGGAAAAGACTGCAGCCGCCGCGCAGGACATGAAGGATTATACTTACGCGCAAAAAGCTGAGTTCACCGAAAAAATGCAGAGCCAGTTGGCCGAGATCAACAAGGATCTGGACCAACTCGCCGCCAAGATCGAAAAATCCAGCGACGCGGTCAAAGCCGAAGCCAAACCCAAACTCCAGGCGTTGCGCGAGCAAGCGACGAAGTTGAACCAGCAACTGGACGAAGCCAAGAACGCCACCGAGTCCACGTGGGACAGCGTAAAGGCGACCTCCAAGAAAGCGTATAACGAATTGAAAGACGGATTCAACCAGGCACGCCAATGGGTAAGCGACAAAATCGCGCCTTGAGGTGAGAAGGAAAATTCCATGGAGCGAACGAAATGCTCAAAAATCGGATTCCTGTCAGGCGTCACGCTTTTGAGCGCGCTGGCAGGATGCGCTGGCCACATGGACGGACCACGCCTTGCGAGCGGATATGCACCGCCCCCGCCGGATTACGTGGAGAGCGAAGTCGTGACGCTGCAGGACGAATACGTGTATTACCCCGATTACGAGGTTTATTACCTCAGCAACCGACGCCAATACGTATATCTGCAAGACGGTTCATGGGTATCGCGACCGGTGCCGCCGCGGGTCCCGGCCGGCGCATTGTTTGCCTCCCGGTCGGTGAGGCTCGATTTCCACGATTCCCCCTCAATTCATCACGCCTCAGTTGTCCACGAGCACCCGAAACATTGGTTGCCACCGGGAGCAAGTCACGGCAAGAAGTTTGGCCACGACCAAGGTAACAAGAAGGACAAGCAGGGACGCGAGTCCCATTGACGATGAGAAATTTGCGCGGAAACACATACCAACACCCAAGAAAGAAATGTTATGAAGAAAACGAAATGCTCAAAAATTCGATTGGGATTATGCGCTGTGCTCCTAGGAGCGCTGACCGGATGCGTCGGTTACGTGGACGGGCCGGGTTATGCGAGTGGGTATGCACCACCTCCACCGGTGTACGTGGAAGGCGGGGTCGTAGTGCAGGACGACTACGTGTATTATCCCCGTTACCAAGTCTATTACAGCAGCAACCGGCGACAATACATGTATCAGGACGGCCGCTCGTGGGTGTCGCGACCGGCGCCGCCGCGCGTTTCGGTTGACGTGCTGTTTGCCTCGCCGTCGGTAAGGCTCGATTTCCACGACTCCCCGTCAATTCATCATTCGACGGTTGTCCGGCAGTACCCGAAAAATTGGAAAGGAAACAAAGACAAGGGAAAGGGAAACGACCGGGGAGGCCGCAGGTAGATGACCAACAGAATATCAGCGCTGGCAGGTTTCCGGGAATAATCATCACGTTATGAAAGCTTTCAAGATTGTTTCGCACAAAGGAAAGGACATTCCCGCGCGCCACGCTTCCAAGGGTTGCGTGGCCGCGGTTGTGATCGCTCTCAGCGCGATCGGTTGGGGCGTGCCCATTTGCCGGGCCCAACCGCCCGACAACGATGCGCCAGGAACACAAGTGCTTACCCGCGGGCCGGTGCATGAGGCCTTTGCCGGGATGGTCACTTTCAATCCCGAGCCGGGCGTCGTGGTGACGAAAACCCCGCCCGCCGTCATCGAAGAAATGCCGCCCGAGGAGCGGCCGGTGGGAGATAACGTCACTTGGATTCCCGGCTACTGGGGCTGGGATGACGAACGGAGTGACTTCCTTTGGATCAGCGGCACCTGGCGCGCTCTACCACCGGGCCGCCAATGGATGGCCGGCTATTGGGGGAAAACGCCACAAGGCTACCAGTGGACTTCCGGGTATTGGGCCGACGCTGCGGCGCAGGAGACGACTTATCTGCCCCCGCCGCCCGCGACCGTGGAAGTGGGTCCCAATGTCGTAGCGCCGTCAGTGGACTACGGTTGGTCGCCGGGTTGCTGGATATGGTATCAGGGGCGTTACGCCTGGCGTCCCGGTTATTGGGCGCTAGGCCGGGCGGATTGGGATTGGTGCCCCGCTCATTATGTTTGGAGTCCGCGCGGATACATTTTTGTCGGAGGTTTCTGGGATTACCCGGTGGCACGGCGCGGCGTTCTTTTTGCGCCGGTTTATTTTGAAGCCGGGGTTTATTCCCGGCGAGGTTACTTCTACTCGCCAAGTATCGTGATTGATCTGGGAGTGTTCAGCGACCATCTGTTCTTGCGGCCTCGCTACAATCACTACTACTTCGGTGACTACTATGCCGCGAGCTACATCCAAGGCGGGTTCTACGCCTCGTTTTCTTTCCAATCCGGCCGCCATGGCTACGACCCGATTTATTCCCATCAACGCTGGGAGCATCGCCAGGACCGGGAGTGGGAACACCGCGTGGCAGCCTCGTACGATTATCGCCGCGATCATGAAACCGCGCGGCCACCGCGCACTTGGGCCGCCCAGAGAAACATCAATCCGGACACGGCAGAATCCAGACAGAACCGAGTGATAGTGGCCACATCCATCAACCAAATGGCCAAAAGAAAAGACAGTCCCATGCGATTCCAGCCGGTGGCCAAAGCAGAAAGGCAGAAGCTTGCTCAGCGGGGCCAGGAAGTTCAGAAATCCCGCGATCAGCGGCGAACGCTCGAGGCTAGGGCCGCGGACACGACCACCCGAAAACCCGGTGGGGTGATTGAGCCGGCCAAAGTGCAACTTCCCCGATCGCCGATTGTGGCCAAGCCGGCCAGTCAGTTGGGAAGAAACCAGGCTCCGCCCAAGGCGCAGCAGTCGCCCAAACCAGACCCGAAGTTCCAACCCAAAGCTGAAACCTCCGGTCGCCAGCCAAACGTGAACCGGAGCAATCCTCAATCTCAACCGCGCAAGCTTGAGTCAGAGCAGCAGCCCGCGCCAGGGCGAAGCGAGGTGGCGCCCCGCGAAAGACAGGTTCAACCGGAATCGCAACCGCGCGCGAAGGAATCGCAAAAGCAAACTCAGGGAGAATCACAGAGGAACGCGAGCGGGTTGGAAAAGAAGGCGCAACAGGAGTTCGAACGACGTGCGAAGGATGCGGCGGTGAAACCCCAGGAAGATTCGCAACGGAACGCCCGGGGATTGGAAAGGAAAACACAACCGGAATCGCAACCGCGCAAGAGAGATCCGGCAGTAAACGCGCGCAAAGCATCGCAGCGGAACGCGAGCGGGTTGGAACAGAAAGCACAGCGGGTGTCGGAACAGCCCGCCAGGCGAAGGCCCGCCCAGATTGAAAGAGGTGCAGCGCAACTCATCAAAAGAGACCGTCAGCAGGAAGGCGACTAAGCATGAACAATAAAAACTTTTCCCGAATGGGAAGTAAACCAGCGCAAGAAATGCAAAAGGAGAATCCTATGAAGAATATTAAAATTAAACGCTTGATCGGTATGCTCGGACTCGTGCTATGCGGTGCGCTTCCAGTAGCCACAACCTACGGGCAACCGTCGGTATCGGTCGGGGTGAGTGTGGAGATTCGCGCCGAAAGTGATTTTTATGAGCCGCTCGCCCCGCAGGGGGAATGGGTGGTTATCGGCTCCTACGGACGCTGCTGGAGACCGGGCCACGTGGCCCGCGATTGGCGGCCTTATTGTAACGGCTACTGGCAGCTCACCGACGCCGGCTGGTATTGGGTCAGCGATGAACCGTGGGGCTGGGCCACGTATCACTATGGTCGCTGGAATTTCACCGCCCAATATGGCTGGTATTGGGTGCCGCAGATCCAATGGGCGCCGGCCTGGGTTTCCTGGCACAGCGGTGGCGGATACATTGGCTGGGCGCCGTTGTACCCGTCCGGCGTGAGAGTCATCGCGCCACAAGCGTATGTCTTTGTCGAAGAACGGCATTTCCTGGAGCCCGTTCGCTCTTCCACCGTGATCGTCAATAACACCACCATCATCAACAAGACTGTGATCAACCAAGCTCCGACCACCACCGTCATCGAAAAGGCAAGCGGGCGAAAAATCCAGGCGGTCCCGGTTCAAGAACTGCGCCACAAGACGGAAGCGGCGGTCGTCAGCAAGCAACGGACACCGACAGCGACCAGTGAGAAAAAAGTCCAGACCCCGGCGACCAGCGAGGCTGGACCCCGCGAAAAGAAAACGGCTGCCGCGCCCGCCCCGAAGAATAGCAAAGCGCAGAGCGAGACACGCAAGTCCGCTCCCGCCGCTGCGGAATCCAGGCCTGCGGCCAAGTCCGTGGCCAGACCTGAAGGCAATCGTCCCGCGACGATTAAAGAACCAACCGGGCAGAATGCCAATAAACAACCTGCAAAACAGAAAAAGTCTGCCCAGCCGTCAGACAAGAAAGCGCAACGGGTGTCGGAACAGCCCGCCAAGGAAAATCCGGCCGCGAGTGAAAACAACGGAGCGAACCCGGCGGCGGACAAAGACCACGAGAAACAACCTAAACAATAGTTGGGTGGGAGGTCGGGGACCGGCCTCTTGCAGCCGACAAATGTAAATGAGTTTCGCCAAAGAAACCGATCAAACGCACAGCTATGAAACACAACCATAACCATGACAATGCTCGCAGCACCGGCCTGCAACTGCAGCCGGT
>Ga0315268_10003765_pt1 | contig 16616 bp, 13 predicted proteins | sample C1_top_MG_FD_204535 | JGI IMG/M metagenome (GOLD analysis project Ga0315268, IMG submission 204535) | Sediment microbial communities from Yellowstone Lake, YNP, Wyoming, USA - C1_top | ecosystem: Environmental > Aquatic > Freshwater > Lake > Sediment | place: USA: Wyoming | collected 2017-08-01
ATCGAATCTGGCTCGGACCCAATGATCACTCAGAGCGCGAACGGGTCAGTCCGGAGTTTTGACACAAAACCGTCTGGCGGATAACCCATGCGCATTGATGCCCACCACCACTTCTGGAAACTCGGCCGCTACGATTATCCGTGGCTCGGTCCGCAGTTGAACGCCCTCTATCGCGACTTCGGCCCCGACGATTTGCCGCCGCTGCTGGCCCGGCATCGCATTGACCGCACCGTGCTCGTGCAGACCATCAGTTCGCTCGACGAGACGAAATGGTTTCTCTCCCTCGCGCGTCAGCATTCGTTCATCGCCGGCGTGGTGGGCTGGGTGGACTTGAAAGACCCGCGCGTGGGCGGCACGCTGGATGAATTGCTCGCTTCACCCGGCCTCGTGGGCGTCCGGCATCAAGTGCATGACGAGCCGGACGTGAACTGGCTGCTCATCCCAGACGTGCAACGTGGCCTGCGCGAGCTGGTCCAGCGCGGTCTGCCTTACGAGTTGCTCATCCGCCCGCCGCACCTGGCCGCTTCGCTCCAGGTCGCGCGGAACTTCCCGGGCTTGCCGCTCGTCGTGGATCACATCGCCAAGCCGCGTATCGCCCAGCGTGGCTGGGACGATTGGGCCGGCGGCCTCGCCGCACTGGCCCAGTGCCCGAACGTCTGGTGCAAACTCTCCGGCATGATCACCGAGGCCGACTGGACGAACTGGCAGCCGGCCGATCTCAAGCCCTACCTCGATCACGTGCTCGCCACGTTCGGCCCGGAGCGCGTGCTGTTCGGCAGCGACTGGCCCGTGTGTTTGCTGGCGGGTTCGTATGATCGCGTCGTCGCCGCGTTGGAAACCGGTCTGGCCCATCTGAGCGTGGCGGAGCGCGAAATGATTTTCGGCGAAAACGCCGTCCGCCTCTATCAACTGAAGGACCTCGCATGAAACTCAAAGACAAAGTCGCCATCATCACTGGTGGGTCGAAAGGGATCGGCCTCGGCTGTGCCAGGGTTTTCGCCCGCCACGGCTGCCAAGTCGTTCTTGCCTCGCGCGGGAAAGACGAAGGCAAAGCCGCCGAAGCGGAACTGACGAAAGCCGGCCACACCGCGCTCTTCATCCCCTGCGACGTGGCCAGCAAGCCGGACATGGAGTCGCTGGTTGCGGCCACCGTCCAGCGCTTTGGCCGCCTCGACTGCATGCTCAACAACGCCGGCTGGCATCCGCCCGCCCTGACGATTGACCAGACCAGCGTGGAGGATTTCGAGAAGCTGCTTCGGCTGAACCTGACCAGCACCTTCATGGGCTGCAAGTTTGCCGTGCCGCATTTACGCAAGACCCGCGGGAGCATCATCAACATGTCGAGCGAAGTGGGTCTCATCGGCCAGGCCGCCGCGCCGAGTTACGTGGCGACCAAGGCGGGCCAGGTCGGCCTCACCCGCGCGCTGGCCCTGGACCTGGCGCCGGAAGGCATCCGCGTCAACGCCGTCTGTCCCGCGGGCGTGATGACGCCATTGATGCAAGAATGGGCGAACACCCAATACGATCCGCAGGCCGCGCTCAAGATGGTGGATAGCTGGCATCCACTCGGCCGCATGGCGACGATTGAGGAGATCGGCGAAGTCTGTGCCTTCCTCGCGTCCGCCGAGGCTTCCTTCATCACCGGCCAGGCGATCTGTCCCGACGGCGGCGCGCCGCTGGGTTACCGGCGGTGAGACCGGCGAGATCCATTCAACATTCGACATTCGACATCCGTTACATACTCTTCCCCCATGATTCGCGGCATTTTGACCCCCAATCTGGTTCCTTTTAAGGGCGACGGCTCGATCAACGAAGACGAACTCCGCCGGATGATCAACTGGCTCATCGAGAAAGGCGTGAGCGGTCTCTACCCCAACGGCAGCACCGGCGAATTCATCCGGTTGAGCTTCGAGGAACGCAAGCGCGTCATCAAAATCGTGGCCGAGGAAAATCGCGGGCGCGTGCCCATCCTCGCCGGCGCGGCGGAGTCGAATCTGACAATGATCCTCGACGCCTGCCGGACCTACGCCGACCTCGGCTGCTGCGCCGTCTCCATCACCGGCCCCTACTACTACAAAGTGAGCCAGGAGAGCATCGAGCATTTCTTCCGCGAAGTGGCGAAGCGTTCGCCCATTGACATCCTGCTCTACAACATCCCGCAATTCTCGAACGAGATCAGCGTGCCCGTGGTCACGCGGTTGGCGATGGACTGCCCGCGCATCGTGGGCATCAAGGACAGCAGCCGCGATTTTCCGCGCTTCCTGAACACGCTGCATGCCATCAAGCCGCAGCGGCCGGACTTCAGTTGCATGATCGGCTGCGAGGAGATTCTGTTTCCGTCGTTGCTGATGGGCGCGGACGGCGGGACGATCGCCAGCAGCGGCGTGGTGCCGGAAGTGATCATGAAACTCCATCGCGAATTCCAGGCGGGGAATCTGGCGGAGGCGCAGCGCATCCAGTTCAAACTGCTGGACCTGATCAACGCGATGCTTTACGGCACTAATTTTCCGGAGGGCTTCCGCGCCGGTATGTCGCTGCGCGGGTTCAACCTCGGCACGACTCGGCAGCTTCTTTCGCCGCGCGAGCAGTTCGATCTCGAAGATATCCGGGGCAAGATTGCGTGCATTCTGGCGGACTGCGGATTTTCCGAGGCCGCCAGCGCATGTCGCCGGCCAGGCGACGGAGCAACGGTGTCCGCCGCGCGCACGGCCGCGACCGAGCCAACCGTGCCGCCGGGGGGCAGAGTTGAAGTGGAAGGAATCGTGCGGGAGGTCATGGAAAAACTGCGCGCGCAACAACCCAAGGCCACGAACTGAACCTGCCTCGCATGGCGCTCGGCTTCGCTGAAATCCCTTTCCTGAGCCTCACGGCTGTCATCGCCGACCAGGTCGTCAAGGCCGCCAACGTGCGTCTGCTCGGTATCGAAACCACGGGCGATCAGAACCTGATGCTCCGCTTGCGGGGCGACGTGGCGGCGGTCGAGACCGCGCTCGCTTTTGCCGAAGCCCGCGCGAAGGAGTTGGGCGCATCCGCAACCGTAAGCTGTTTATCCCGACCCGAGACGGCGCTTAACGCGCTCATTCATTTTCCCAACGCGCAGAATCCGCTCTACGGCGGGCGCGACCAATTTCTTCCGACGGACTTTCCGCAACCCGCCAACCAACCTATGAACTTGAAACAACAAGCACTCGGAATCATTGAAACGCAAGGCCTCGCCGCCATCCTCGAAGCCACGGACGCCATGCTCAAAGCCGCCAACGTGACGCTGGTCGGCAAGGAGAAAATCGGGGCCGCTTACGTGACCGTGATCGTGAAGGGCGACGTCGCCGCCGTGAAAGCCGCCGTGGACGCGGGCAGCAGAGCCGTCGGTGGCCTGGGCAAACTCATCGCCGCACACGTCATCGCCCGACCGCACGACGACCTGGTGGCGCTGCTGCCGAAGTGAACAACGCTGGCATTATCCTGTGTATGCACCATCAATTGGGTTGAACACAACCGCCAATCGCAGAAAGCGCAGATGCTGGAACACATTCGGGCTGACGGTTCCGTCGGTCCGTTTCAGGGTTCGTAATCATCTTTTGGCGTGGGTGCTCACGCTGTTGGCGATGGCCGGCTGGTTAACCGCCGCGACTCCGGCGGAAGGCGCGCAGGTTGGGGGTGACGCCGTCGCCATTCCTCCAGCGTGGGAGGTGCTGCCCATCCCGCGCCACGCGGACTATGGTTCTCCGGCGGATTTCCTGGTGCCGGGCCGTGTGGCCGTCGTCCGCCGGGAGAACGGCCCCTATCACACCCGTCGGGACGCGCGGGGCGAACTGACCGGTGGCAGCACGATTACCGAAGAAGATTTGTTGCAGATCCTGAAAGATCAAGGCATCAGCGCAGTCGAATGCGTCGGCGACGACCTGACCAATTACGCGGCCTATGACACGCTGATTCTGCTCGGCGCTCCACGCCACAATGCGGTGACGGCCCGGATGTTCAAGGTGATGAAGCTGACCTTCAAGCATTGGGACGACCGCCGCACTCCCGAGGATGATTTTACCCAGTGGAGCGACTTTGGCCGTGAGGGTTACTTGCTGAAGGCGGGCCGGGTCAAAAAGAAGAACATCGTTATCCTGGCCGGTTACGATTTCGACGACGCGAAGGGCCGCTTTTACGGCGCCGGAACCTTCTACGCCCTCCAGTCATTTCGTCAACTTATCGTGGCAGAGGGCGGAACCACCCGGATCAAGACTGCGGAGATTGCCGACAAGCCGTTGATCGCGCAGCGCGGCTGTTACTCCGGCTTTGATGCCAGCGAGGCCAAGCAGTGGCGCGACGTTCAAGTGATTGCCCGGATCAAGGGCAACAAGAATGTCTGGTGGTATGGCAATTCGCTGGCGGGCTACAGCGTCCAGTCCAGCGTCAAATTCCGACATCCATGGCAGCCCGAACAATTGGATTTCTTCCGCAAAATCGGCAAGTATTGTCGGGAACGCTTCATCACCCTCGCCTTCTGCATGAACCCCGACCATTACGGCGTGGAGTGGGCCGCGCCCAAGAGTTTCGACGGCAGCCGGAAAGACCCGCTGCATTATGACCCCGATTATCAGGTTGATCCGGGTTACAAGAAAATGTGGGCCGCGCTGGGTTACGAGGTCAGCAGCGACATTGACATTTTGGCCGCCAAGTTCGGCCAGCTTCACGAGGCCGTGCCCGGCTGCATGTTGCAGATGATGAACGAGGACGACGGCTTCGGCCTGATCCACGAGACCGATCAGAAGTTGTTCAACACCAAGACGGGCGATCCGCGCCAGGACGCGATCAATTATGGCAAGGCGCGGGCGCGGTTGCTGGCGGCGTTATATCAAAAGATTCGCCGGCAGCACCCGGACAGCAGTGAATATATGCCGCTGATCCCGCCTGGGCAGTTGGGCTATCAACTGGTGCTGGACCGCAACGAGGCGCAGAGCCGCGAGTTTCTCGGCGCGCTCAGCGCGTCCTTTAAGGAGATGGGCCTGCAGGACAAATTGCCGATCATCACCACCGGCGGCGGCACCGCCGCCGAGGTGGTGACCCGCGAGACGATTGACAACTTCCGCCGGTGGGCCAATGACAGTCCCGTGGTGCTGCACGACAACAACTTCTCGGGTTTTCACGTCGGGGCTTACGAGACTGATCCTCACGGCCCTCGCACGATTCACCAGATCAACCCGAAGTATCCGGCCGGATACCGCGATAAGGAACTCTACCAGCGGGTGCTGGGCATAGACTGGAATGGCGTTCCAGATGAGACGATGCTCGCCTGGGGCATGAGCCAGTTTATGTGGAACATGCTGGCTCTGGACCGCGAGAAAATTACCGCCCTGGCCATTCGCAAGGTCAGCGATGCGCGCACGTATCCCCTGCTCAAAGCCTTTTACGACGAGTTCGACAATCCGGCCTGCTACCTGACCGACAACCAACCGCCCTTTCACCTGCGCTTCATCAGCGATCGCATCGCGCTGATCGGAACCGACCAGAACGGCTGGCGCTATGACATCCGTTTTACCGATGACCGGCGCATCGAATCTCAACGGCTGCTCCGCAAGCTGGATCAACTGATCCCACAGTTGCAGGCGCAGTGGCAGAATCCGTTGGAAAGGGATGAGGCCATCAAAATCTACGGCCACAACCGGCAGGCTTTCCTCGTCGTCTATCTGGCCTACGGTTACCTCAAAGGCTGGGAAGGCGCCAGCGGCGTGGACAAGCTCGGCGGAGAATCTTTGCGCGATCTGCTGCTGGAGGCCGAGGACATCCAACAACGATTCTTCCAAGGGCCAGAAACCGCGCCCGGCAAAATCCCGCTGGTCCGGCAGTTTTACACCAGCATGTTGCATTACCTCTACACCAAGGGAGAACTCAAGGCTTCCGTCACTCCCCAGGACGCCGGTCTTTACCTGGACCTTTGGAAGGAAGGGTTGCAGGGCCGGTTCTTTGAACCGATCGCGAACGTGACCGTGGCATCCATCCCGGACGGCGACCCGCGACTGCAAGGCGACTGGGGGCCGCGGGCCGGCACAAACGGTGAACTCCATCGCACCATCAACGGGCAGGCGAGCCTGCAGCTCGGCCTGAAGGCAGCCAGCCGTCTGCTCATCCGTTTGAAACTCGGCACCGAAGCCGTCACGCTCACGGATTCGACCCCGATCAGCCTGGCAGTGGGCGGGGCGCAACACCGCGAGGCGATCTGCAAGCCCCGGTGGGTCACGTGGCTGCTGTCGGCGGGAGCCAACCTTGACCGGCTTCAATTCCAATCCGCAAAGCCCGTGCAAGTGCATGCGATCGAAATCTATCAAACACGCTGACCGCGTTGGGCGGGAATACCGTCCCGATGCTCTTGCTCTTCGGAGAATTTTAGCGGCTGGCCAAATGCATGAACGCGAGCCGAATAGAAATGTTGCTGGCCCAACTCATCCAAGTGACGCCGACCCGTCTCAAACCCGTCCCGCGTCAGGTGTTGCGTTGTGTGGCCGCAGGAGACGTGCAGGCTTTCTCAGACCGAAGAACGGACTGAGACTTGCCGCCTTTGCGGCGGGTGCGCCATTTTGAAACGACTCGTTGACCCGGGCGACTTGCTTGATCAAACTAAAATCCATGAACAACCTACTCCCAGCAGTGAAGCAGTTCCTCTCGGCCCAGCCGCTTAAGATGTTCATCGGCGGACGATGGGTCGAAGCCCAGAGCGGAAAAACTTTTGAAACGCTTGATCCGGGCGAGGGCCGGGTGCTTGCCAAAGTGTCGGCGGGCGACGTTGCGGACGTGGAAGCCGCGGTGGCAGCCGCGCAAGTGGCGTTCCGCAAGAGCGGCTGGGCCACGATGCCGGTCAGTGATCGCGCGGTGATTCTCCATCGCCTCGCCGATCTCATCACCAAACATCAAGAAATCATCGCGCAGATCGAATCTCTGGACGTCGGCAAGCCGCGCGGCCAGGCCATTGCGTTCGACGTGCCGCACGCGGCGCAGACCTTCCGCTACTACGCCGATCTGTCGGTGCACACGCGCCGCCGCGAACCGATTGCGGTTTCGGGCTTCGACGCGCGCACGGTGCGAGTGCCCTATGGCGTGTGCGGATTTATCTTTCCCTGGAACTTTCCATTTCTGCTCGTCGGTTGGGGAGTCGCGCCGGCGCTGGCCGCCGGCAATACCGTGGTCATCAAGCCCGCCGAGGATACGCCGCTCTCGACACTTTACTTCGCGAAACTGGCGGAAGAAGCCGGTGTGCCGCCGGGCGTCGTCAATGTCGTCACCGGCCTTGGTGAAACTGCGGGCGCGGCGCTCGCGCGCCATCCGGGACTCAAACGCATGTCGTTCACCGGCTCGCCGGAAGTGGGGCGACTCATCGCGGAAGCGTGCGGACGAAATCTGGTGCCGGTGAAACTGGAACTGGGCGGCAAAGGCGCGGCGGTGATTTTTGACGACGTGAATGTGAATGCCGTGGCCGATGCACTCGCGGGAGCGGTGACGCTCAATGCCGGACAGGTGTGTTGCACGGCCACGCGCTGGCTGGTGCATGAAAAAATCCGTGACGAATTTGTGAAGAAGGTCACCGCCACGCTCGGCGCGATGAAGATTGGCTACGGCGCGGATCCGGCCACGAACATTGGCCCGGTCGTCAGCGAGAAGCAGCGGGCGCGGGTGCTGGGCTATCTCGACAAGGGCGTGAAAGCGGGCGCGAAGTTTTTGCTGGAAGGCGGATGCGCGGAAGTCAAAGGCCACGAGAACGGTTTTTACGTCAAGCCGGCGCTGCTGACCGGCGATCCTGGCAACGTTTGTGCCCGCGAAGAAATTTTCGGGCCGGTCGCCTACGTGATGACGTTCAACGACGAGGACAAGGTGGTCGAACTGGTCAACAGTTCCGCCTACGGCTTGGCCAACAGTGTTTGGAGCAACAACCTCGACCGCGCGAATCGTGTGGCCGAGAATCTGGTGGCGGGGAACAGTTGGATCAATGCCCACAATCTTTTCGCGCACGGGATGCCTTACGCCGGCTGTAATCTGAGCGGATGCGGCGGCGGCGTTCTCGGACCGGAAACGCTTTCGGACTATCTCCGTAACCAAACTGTCGCGCGTCCATTGGCATGAACTTTTTTCAAAGCATGAACGGCGTTAGACAACAAAAACGCCGCTTGATGAATGATTAGGCGGATGAGCGCAACGTCGCCATGTTTGACTCTTTTCATCGTTGGCTAGACCGGAAGCTGAGAGTTGATTCGTATGAGTTGCGCGGCAACGAGATTGTTTCCACCGGACTTCCGAAGCGACGCATCAGAATCCCGGACATTCGGAACTGGCAGAGTTTTTACATTGGCGGTGGAGTTCCATCCGTTTGCGTTAAGTTTGTGGATGGACGGACTATTGATTACAGCGACAAACATGAGTACCTGTTCCATATTTTGCATGAGATTGCGGCAGACAGAGAGTTGCCTTTTGTCACCGCCTAACCAGTTCGCAACAACGCCCACGCGATGAAAACTTCCGCCCTCAAACGATTGCGGGAAAAACTCGCTGCGAACGATGCCGTTTACGGCCTCTGGGTCACGCTGGAGTCGGCGAGCATTTCGGAAATGGCCGTCGCCCTCGGCCTCGACTGGGTCGTCGTTGACGCCGAACACGGGCATCTCGACTGGAAGGAAATCCTCGAACACATCCGCGCCACCGTGCGCAGTGACACGGTCGTGCTGGTGCGCGTCGCCGAGTTGAACGCGGGCCTCATCAAGCGCGCCCTGGACATCGGCGCGGACGGCGTCGTCGTGCCGTGGATCGAGACGGCCGAGCAACTCAGGCAGGCGGTGGCCTTCGCCACGTATCCACCCGAGGGGGTTCGCGGCATCGGCGCCGAGCGGGCGACCTGCTGGGGCCAATGTTTCGCCGAGCACACGCAGGAAGCCAACGCGAACGTGATGGTCATTCCGATCATCGAATCGGTGAAGGGCGGGCTGAATCTCCCCTCGCTGTTGCAGGTCGGGGGCGTGGAAGTTTTCTTTTTCGGGCCGGCGGATTATTCCTCCAGCGCGGGATTTCGGGGCCAATGGGAAGGTCCGGGCGTGGCCGGGCAAATCCTCGCCCTCAAGAACACGGTGCGCGCGGCGGGGAAATTCTGCGGCGTGGTCGCCACCGGCAACGAGAATTTAATGGAGCGGCGGCGGGAGGGTTTCCAAATGCTGGGGCTGGGTTTGGACAGCGGACTGTTGTTGCGCAGTTTGCGCGAAGCCCTGGCGGTGGCGGGGTGTGACCGCCGCATGGTGGCCACCTTCCAACCCGAGCGGGAAACCCCAACGGCCCCGCCGATCGAACGCCCGCCCGAGTCGCTGCGGCCCGACCGGAGCGAGACCGTCACCGCCGTTGGTCACGGTTCCGGGATGGAGATCGCGCCCGGGGTGGACTTCGAGTGTCTGGTGGGCCGGTTCAACGCGGCCCGGAATTTAACCACGGGCCTGGTCACGTTCCGCCCCGGCGCGGAACTCGCGTATCACACGCATCCCTTTGCAGAATCGGTCACGGTTTTGTCGGGAGCGCTGTTGATCGAAGTGGAAGGCCGGCGTTACACGCTGAATGCCTTGGACAACATCACCGTGCCGCCGGGCCTGGCCCATTGCGCGCAGCCGATTCCTTCGCAGAGCAATGCCGTGGCCCACATCGCCATGGCCACCGACTCGCCCAGCCGGACCCTCACCGACCGGTTTTTCTCCCGCCGGGCGATGGACGCCGATTCAACGGGCGTTGACGGAGCGGAGCGGGTCACGCGGCTCCAAACCGCCAAACGCTTTGAGCCGGGCAAGGGCGCAAGCTTCATTGACTATTTCAACGGTGACCTGATGGCGGGAATGCCCATGAGCGGCGGCTACGGCTTGTTCCAACCCGGCGGTCGGCTGCCCGCGCACGTTCACGACTTCGACGAGTCCATCTGCATCGTTCAGGGCACGGCCACCTGCATCGTCGAGGGCCGACGCTACGAGATGTCTGACTGCGCCACCGCGCTTCAACCGCGCGGGCGTGTGCATTACTTCATCAACGAGAGCAACGCGCCAATGGCCATGATCTGGGTCTATGCTGGTCCGTTGCCCGAACGGATTGTGGTGAACGAACGTTGCGCCACGATGGCGGGCAATCCGTGGAAGGACTAACCAAAGAAGCTATGAACACACGAAAGTTCATCGTCGCGCTAACCGCGGATTTCTATGACAGCGCTGGCACGCCGAAGTATCGGGACATCGGCTTGTCGTTGCTGGCGGAACAGCCGCATATCAAGCAGCGCGTTTTCCAGGAGCATCGCAAACAAATCGGCGCGGACCAGGTCGGCGACGCGCAAGGGGTGATTGTGCTGACGCCTACCGTCACGGTGGAGAGCGTGGCGAAAGCGGAAAATCTTCTCGTCATGGCGCGGTTCGGCGTTGGTTACGACTCCGTGGATGTGAAAGCCTGCACCACCGCAGACGTGCTCGTGACCATCACTACAGGCGCGGTGGACCGGCCCGTGGCGGAGGCGACCGTCGGCTGGATGATTGCGTTGAGCCACAACGTGCCCATCAAGGACCGGCTCGTCCGCACCGGCCAATGGGACGAACGTTCGAAGCACATGGGCCGTGAACTGCGCGACCGCACGCTCGGCGTGATTGGCCTCGGCGGCATCGCGCGCAAGACGATTGAACTGCTGCGCGGCTTTGGCATGAAACCACCGGTCGCGTTTGATCCGTTCACCACCGATGAAATAGCGGCGAAAGCCGGCGCGCGTCTGGTCAGCCTGGAAGAATTGCTCCGGCAAGCTGACTTCGTTTCCATCCACTGTCCGCTCACGGAAAAAACGCGCGGCTTGATCGGGGCGCGGGAGCTAGCGTTGATGAAGCCGGACGCGTATCTGCTCAACACTGCGCGCGGCGGCATCGTGGACGAGGACGCACTTTACGAGGCGCTGAAGTCCCGGCGCATCGCGGGCGCGGCACTGGATTGTTTCGCGCAAGAGCCGGTCACGACACCGTCTCGTTTCGCCGATTTCGACAACGTGCTGCTCGCGCCGCACAGCATCGCGTGGACGGACGAGTTATTCCGCGACATCGGCCGGGCCGCGTGTCAGGGGATGGTGGACCTTTCGCTCGGCGTGAAGCCGCGCACCGTGGTCAACCCCGAAGTTTTCGATAGGCCAGGCTTCCAGACGAAATGGAAGCGGCTTCGGAAACAACCTACCCATTAAATTTCATGAGCAGACTCGAAGGCAAAGTCGCGTGGATCAGCGGAGCGACCTCCGGCATTGGTGAAGCCACGGCCCGGTTGTTCGTGCGCGAAGGCGCAAAGGTCGCACTCGTAGGCCGGCGGCTCGCGTTGAGCCGGCAAATTGCCGGCGAGTTGAAGGCGGAGGGTGGCGAAGCTCTTCCCATCGCTTGTGATGTGAGCAACGAGCGGCAAGTGCGTGATTCCATTCGCCGAACGGTCGGGCGTTTCGGCAGGTTGGACATCGTTGTCAATAACGCGGGCATGGTTCACATCAAGCCGCTGCACGAATACACCGAACGCCAGTGGGATCACGTGATGGATGTCAACGTGAAGTCCATGTTCTTTGCCGCGAAGCACGCGATTCCGCATCTGCGCCGGAGCGGGCGCGGCTACATCGTGAACGTCGGCTCGATCAGCAGCTTCGTCGGGCAGGCGCTGACGCCCGTCTATACGACTACGAAGCACGCGGTGGTCGGCCTTACCAAGTCCATCGCGCTGGACTACGCCGCGGACGGCATCCGCTGCAACTGCGTCTGCCCCGGCATCACGGACACGCCGATGCTGCGCGAACACTTGAACGTCCAGCCCGAACCCGCCGCCGCGCTCGCCACACGGTTGCGCCGCGTTCCGATGGGCGTCGCGCTCACTCCGCAGGACGCGGCCAAAACGATCCTGTTCTTGAGTTGCGAGGATTCGTCGGGCATCACTGGCACAACGCTGGTCATTGATGCCGGTTACCTCACCGCCGCTGAGTGGGACACGCGAGGACGAACCGCGTTCATGGCTGGTGGCAAACCCAGAAGGGGCAAACGATGAAATTGAAACTCGCTTGTGCCGACTTCGCCTTCCCCTTGTTGGCGCATGATAAGGTCCTGGACTTGATTGCCATGCTGGAATTCGACGGCGTGGACATCGGTCTCTTTGAAGGCCGCTCGCATCTCTGGCCTTCAAAAGTTTTTGCCTTGCCGGTGCAGTCGGGAAAACAACTGGGCCGCAAGTTGGCGGATCGCGGCTTGCGTTGCGCGGACGTCTTTCTCCAGATGAACCCAAGTTTCATCCCGTACGCCATCAATCATCCCGAAACGGCCCGTCGGCGTCGCGCCCGGGATTGGTTTCTCAAGACGTTGGATTACGCGTCCGCCGGTGGGGCGAAGCACGTCACCACGCTTCCCGGCGTGTACTTCGACTCGGAGAAACCGGCGGACTCGTGGCAACGCACTTGCGAGGATCTGGCGTGGCGCGTCGAGCAGGCGGTGCAACATCGCATCGTCTTCAGCGTCGAAGCCCACGTCGGTTCCATCGTGCCGAATCCGAAGGCGGCGTTGCGTCTGGTGCGCAGCGTGCCCGGCCTGACGCTGACGCTCGACTACACGCATTTCACCCGCAGCGGACTTCCGGACAGCGCCGCTGAACCGCTCATTGCCCACGCGTCGCACTTCCATGCCCGCGGCGCGCGCAAAGGCCGGCTGCAGACTTCGTTCCAGCAAAACACCATTGATTACGCCCGCGTCCTTCGCGCGATGCAACAGGCCGGCTACAAAGGCTACGTCGGCGTCGAATACGTCTGGGTGGATTGGGAACACTGCAACGAAGTGGACAACCTCTCGGAGACGATTCAGCTCCGGGACTTTCTCCGCGCAAACATGAAAGCTTGATTATGTTTACGATTGGCCATGGAATGAAACTGCGCCCGGGCGCTTACGAGAAATACAAACTGGCGCACGATCAACTCTGGCCGGAGCTGGCCGACGGGATGCGCGCGAACCAGGTGAGCATGGCAATCTACCGCGACGGCGACCGGCTGTTCCTGTTCGCCGCCGCGCCGAGCGAGGCGCACTGGGAGCGCAGCCGGCAGGACCCGATTCTGGCACGCTGGGGGGCATGGATGACGGAGTTCCTCGAAACCGACGAGCCAAGCGGCCTCGCATTCACCGTTCTCCCGAAGGCGTTTGGCTTTGGTGAATTCAAATAAGCCAAAACTTTTTTGTGAATCATCTCTTCATGATCCGGCTCGTGTGCGGATATGCAGTCCTGCTGGATTTATCGGCTTGTGGCAACAGCGACACCACCAGCAAATGAAACGCAAGCCCCAAACCAAAGGAAAGACTCCATGAACCCACAGCACGGCTCATCACTCTTGTCCGAGCCTATTGACCGCCGCAATTTCCTCGTCCGCACGACCAGCGCAGCGATTGGAACGGTCGCTTCGGGCGTGGCATTTGGCGCGGAACGACCGCCTGCAGTCCGTCCGCGTCCGGAAGTTGTAGCCATTTACTGTCCCCTCTGGCATCGCTACGACCACATGGACGCCTGGCACGGCTACGGTTGGAACGAGTGGGAACTTCTCAAGACGGCGCCGCCGCGCTTTCCCGGCCACCATCAGCCGCTGCGGCCCTCGTGGGGCTGCTTCGACGAGTCCGATCCGCAGTGGGCCGGTCGCGAGATCGCACTGGCCGCCGACCACAACATAGACGTTTTCCTGTTTGACTGGTATTGGTATTCCGGGGTCCGGCTCATGGAAGAAGCGCTGGAGAAGGGCTTTCTCAAGTCCCCCAACCGCAAACGGCTCAAGTTCGCCCTGATGTGGGCCAACCATGACTGGGCGGATTATTTCCCCGTTCCCTACGACAAGCCGTGGAACTCCTGGCTGCCCCTGCGTCATTCAGCCGCCGACCTCACGCGCGTTTTCGACTACTGCATTGACCACTACTTCCGCCAGACGAATTACTGGAAGGTTGATGGCCGGCTTTTTTTCAGCGTCTTCGCGCCCGACAAATTCATTAAAGACCTCGGCGGCGCCGCCGAGGTCAGGGCGCTCTTGGCCACGCTCGACCGCAAGCTCGAACGCGCCAAGCTCTCGCCCGCCCACTGGAATGCCATGACCGCCTCTCCCCAGGCCGTTGCCCGATTCCAGGAAGCGGGGTTCAGATCCACCACGTCCTACAACCACGCCAACACTGGAAAAACTTCTCCCGACCTCACGCAGGACTACGAAGACCTCATCACCACTCACACGAAGATTTGGAAAGCCATGTCCGACACCGCGCTGCCGCACTGCCCCGTCGTCACGATGGGCTGGGATGTCACCCCGCGTTGCGAGCACAGCGTGCCGTGGCCGTTTGCCAAAACCAATTATCCCTACACCCACGTGGTGCTGGGCAACACCCCTGAGCGCTTTGGCCACCTTTGCAAGCTGGCCGCCGAGTTTGCCACCGCTGACGCCAAACGGCCCCCCGCTGTCTTCATCAACGCGTGGAACGAGTGGACGGAAGGCTGTTACCTGCTCCCGGAGGAAAAATACGGCACCGCCTACCTTGCGGCCGTCAAACAAGTTTTTGGTCGTTAACCCGCACGCCGGCCACCAACGGAAAACCTGGCATGACCGATCACGCCTTCTTCAATCGCCGCCGATATATCCAAAGCGGGGCGGTTGTAGGGGCACTCCTCGCGCTCATGCCAGTGTCGGTTTTCGGGGTCAATGCCCCGGCGCCCGCCGCGCCGATTTGGGGCGCATCACCCATCGCTGAACCCTATCCCTATGTTTCGACGGGCGGCTTCAGCGGCCCCGCCGTTTCTGATTCGCCCGACCCTTTGGTGCGTTACCGGTGGCCGAATCCCAAGGCCTCGGACGGATTGGAAATCTATCTCCGGCGGCCGGAGTCCGTGACGTCCGATCCGCCGTCCTCGTTTGCGAACGTGAAGTCGCTGTTGACCTCCACCCCGGAGGCAACGGTGAGCAGCCCGGGCACGATCCGGGTGGATTTCGGCCGGGAGAATGCCGGCTGGTTCGAGATTGACAGTCCCGATTGTCCGGGCGGCATTCAATTGAGCATCAGCGAATATAACGAGCCGGAGTACACCAATATCGGCGACAAGACCGTCACCCCGGAAAGAATCGGCAACACCTACCGGGCGAAATTCAATCCCGAGTATTACGAAGGCGTCCGCTTCGGCTTCATCCACGTGAACTCCTTTACCCGTCCCTGGCATATCACCGGCATCAGGCTGGTGTGTCAGGTAAAGCCGGCCAACTACGCAGGCCGTTTCGAATGCAGCGATCTGTTGCTCAATAAAATCTGGTACCACTGCGCGTACTCCGTGAAGCTCTGCAACCTGAAAGATTTCACCACGCCGATCCTGATCGAGCGGTCGGATCGATTTCTGTGGAACGGGATGGATTTCTATATTTACAACACGGCCAATCTGATCGCGCTGAACAATTACGAGTTCGTGAAGCAGCAACTATTGACGGTGAATACGCCGCCGGGGAGGAATTCCGGCATCTTCAGTTATGAGCTTTATGATGTCCTCAGTATCTGCGATTTCTTCAATTACACTGGCGACACGGGTTTCGTGAATGCCTGCCATGCCATGGCCTGCGGCAAATTGGATCGGGCCCATGAACGGTTCGCGAGTTACACCAACTACGGAACGACGGGCATCGGATCAACGGGATTCATGGGTTGGGATGAAAGGCTGGGCGGTTTTGAGCGCGTGACCTCGTATAACCTGTGGAACTACCGGATGCTCTGCCTCAGAGCGTGGCGAGAATATGCAAAAGTGATGGAGCGGATGGGGAACACCACAGCCAGAGACAAATACAACGGGTTTGCCGATGCCAAAATCAGCGAGCTGCGGCAGGACCGGATTTGGTACTCGCATCTGGATGTTCACGGCTGTGCGGAAGCGATTCAGGCTGGATTCTGTACCCGTGCGGAAATTGAGGCGATGGGCACGGCGGAGTTCGCCGATCGAGTGAACCGCGTTTCGTATTCGCAAGCCAATACCGGCCTGATCCTTCAGGGCATGGCGCGCGCCGGGAGATACGACGACGCGATTTGCACACTGAAAGATCAATGGGGCGCGGCCATTCGGTATGGCGGCACCACGACGTTCGAGATGTTTCATCCATCAGCGGCGGACGCGCTGAGAACCAATGATCCGCCCATCAACGGTCAGTGTGGCATGACGAGTCTGTGCCATCCCTGGGGCGCGCTGCCGTGCAAATATCTGAACGAGGAAGTCGTGGGCATCAAGCCGGCGACACCGGGATTTGGCACCGTGGACATCTTCCCGCATCTGGCCAGAAAGTTGACGCGCGTGTCGGGTACGACCCCCACGCTGAAGGGCGATATCAGCGCCAGTTTCGATGTTGCATCCGGAAAGTGCCGCGTGACCCTGCCCTCCGGCGTGACGGCCAGGATCGGCATACCGAAGGTGGAAAGAACGATCAAGTCCATCACCGTCAATGGCACCTTGGCTTGGGATGGCAACTTTCGTCCGGTATCGGGTATTGGCGGGGCCAGTGAGGATGCCGATTTCGTCTGCTTCAAATCCTTGCCGCCGGGGAACTATGACTTCCTGGTTTCCTATGAGGGAACAACTCC